>Ga0209986_10004442_pt1 | contig 11858 bp, 12 predicted proteins | sample BlataG_FD_183168 | JGI IMG/M metagenome (GOLD analysis project Ga0209986, IMG submission 183168) | Deep subsurface microbial communities from Black Sea to uncover new lineages of life (NeLLi) - Black_00105 metaG (SPAdes) (version 2) | ecosystem: Environmental > Aquatic > Marine > Oceanic >...
ACTGTATAGGGAAGGTCAAGGGGATGAATAGATGAGTTCTAAGGAAACTATATGCAATGTGTGTCAAGCAAGAGTAGAAAAGGTGCTCTTTAACTGGGATAACAACCCGGTGATGAAATGCGAAAAATGCGGCTTAGTTTTTCGTAAGGCAGTAGTAGACCTGAGTGAAGAGGAACTGTTTGACCTCGCCATGACGGTAGGCGATGCCTCCAAGAGCCCAACGGCCAAGTATGATGCCTCTTATAGAGAGGACGATATTAGAGTCATACTATGGGAAAAGTTCCTTAAACAGCTGGACAGGTTTAAGCTTTCTGAAGGCAGAAAGCTGCTTGATATCGGCGCAGCCAAGGGCGTTTTTCTGGACATTGCTCGAAAAAGAGGCTGGGAACCAATGGGCATTGAACCTTCAGAAAAGGATTCAAGCTATGCCAGAGAAGTCTTCAAGCTGCCTATTTTTACCGGAACACTGGAGGAGGCCAAGCTCCCCTCAAATCAATTTGATGCTGCCACCATGCTGGATGTAATCGAGCATCTGAAAAATCCCAGCGAAACCGTAGCTGAAGCTTTCCGTGTCTTGAAACCCGGCGGGATACTGCTCGTATTCACGCCAAACCACGATAGCTTAATTTTTCTTATTTCACACTGGCTATATAGATTGAGCCTCGGCAAGTTCCCCTTAGAAAGACTATATCCAGTGGTACACGTTCACTACTTCACCCCCAGAGCGCTAAGTTACTTGCTAGGCAAGTCTGGCTTTAATATTGAGTGGCTGGGAAGTGGTCCTTTGCACCCTGAGAAATGTCTCACCAGCACCAGAATCATGAGAGTCGGGGCATCTACTATAGAGTTCCTATCAAAGCCACTGAACAGACGCTACCGAATAGTAATTATCGGCTCAAAACCTTTGAGTTCAGGGAGCAAATAGGATGAGCTATACCCAGCTTAAAGACGCGCGGGTAGACAAAAAGATTGAGCAGGAGCTAAAGGTAATCTGTGAGGGGATTTTAGAGGTCGTAGAGCCGATATCTATCATCCTCTTCGGGGGCTTTGGCAAAGGGGAAGGCTATGCCCAGATAAAAGGAGACCAGGTTATTCTTTCCAAGGATTATGATATTCTGCTGGTGGTAAAGAAAAAGCTGTCCCCTTCTAAGATGTATGAGGTCTCAGGGAATATCCATAAGCGACTTGGCCGTGATAATCCCCTTGATTCGGTGACTATGGAACAGTACTCGGGAGCTTCGTGGGTTCAACTGAGTCAATTTACCATTAACGACCTGCTGTATTTCCGCGATGTCAAAACCTATGAGATAAAGGCGGCCAGCAAGCTTCTGTGGGGCGAGGATGTAAGGAAGAAGATTCCACTTAGTCTCGAAGACTTATCTCCATGGAACGGGATTCGCTTTCTATTGAGAAAGCCACCAGGGATGTGCTCCTGCTTTTCTACAAAGTATCTAGAAAAACCGCCGGAGGGACAGGAGAAAAGGACGCTTATCTATGAGTGTACTCGCTTTTATGTTGATGTAGGGGTGCTACTGACTATCCAGGTCGGGAATTATAGACCTACCTACCACGAAAGGGCTGAGGTGATAAAGAAATCGCTCACCTCCTCCCTGCCACGAGTAGCGGAGGAAATTCCCGACCTGGCAGAAAAGATTGCTCATTTTACCGACCTGAAGTTATCCCCGGATGATGAGAAATATGATGCCATAAATGACCCGGTAGAGCTCTGGTTTAATACCAGAAGAGACCTCGGGATAATCTTAAGGTATTTTATGGAGCATCACTTAAGAGAAAAGGCAAAGGGATGGGCTGAGCTCTTCGAGAAGTATAATGTCAGGGTAAACAGGGATTTTGTTGATGAGCTGGGCTATTTCTATCTAAAGAAGAGATTTAAGATAGCCAATAAAATGCTAGCTAGGCTGGCTAACATTGCCTATCAAAGGCTTTTTTGCCTGAAATATGTGCTCAAGCTATACCAGAAAGAGCGGGTTCTATTATTAAGTGCATTAAGTGAATTCCCTACCTTTAAGGTCGGCACCTCGGGCCTTATGCTCCTGTTTAGCCTTAATGAAGACGGGACATTAGATAGAGGCTTGTTTAGTTCCTTTGTTAAAGGCTTGAAGCAAATCTACCCGCTGACAATAAAAGGTACCACCGATGAAGAGAAATGGGCGGAGGCGGTGGGCCAATATGTCAGGGCAGATAGAACCTTTTTAGATACATTCTATGGGTGGGGGTAGGAAATGAGCACGGTGGTAATGATATGGCTGGATGCCTTCTCGTCAATATACCTCGACCCCCAAAAGACGCCATTTATCTCTGAGCTTTATCGCTCCGGGCTCCATACTTATTTGGAATCCCTCTTCGCCTTCTCTGGAGTAGGAGTCTCTGCCCTTACTGGCACCAGGATTAATACCCACAAAGTTTGGAGCGATTGTATCCTAAGAAAGTCTAAGAGTCCTCCTTCTATTTTCAAGTGGTTACTAAGGCTGTGCGACCATATCCCGGATGACATTTTAAGCCAGTATGCCGGAAACATCATCCGCAGGATTTTCAGATATAACCCCGGCATCCCCAATTTGATTCCTGTTGAGCTTGTAGACTTCTTTGATACCAAGGAAGAAAAGAGGCTTACCGATGAGAACCCTGTCAGAGGGATAACCACCCTTTTTGACCAGCTCAGGGAATGTAAGGTCAAATATCTGACCACAGGCTTATATGAAAGCATTCTCGAACGGTGGATTGTTAGAAAAGCACTAAAAGCTATAGCGCAGGATTACAGGTTTATCCTACTTAAGCTGGGGTCTCTGGACAGGCTTGGTCATAAATACGGCCCAGAATCAAAAGAGGTGCAAAGAAAGCTTGGGGAGATTGATAGAATGGTAAGGAAGGTAGTAGAAAGAGGCGTTGAATCGGGAGCGTCAGCGCACTTTGTCATCTTCTCTGACCATGGAATGACTCCTATAACCAAGCATGTTAATCTTATGAAAATACTTGAAGGGCTGCCAGTCAAGATGCGGCAGGATTATATCGTATTCTTGAATTCGACAGTGGCCAGCTTCTGGTTTAATAACGAGAGAGCAAAAGAGCTTATAGTGGAAGAACTAGAGACGATTGAGGAAGGGATAATTCTTGATAATGCAAAATTAAAGGAGCTTGAGATAGATGAGATTGGTTCTGAGTACGGAGATTTGCTATTTGCCCTGAAGGCAGGGAATGTATTCTTCCCTGATTTCTACAGGAAGAGAAAGCCTCCAAAAGGTATGCATGGCTATGCCTTTTCTACATACGATAAACCGCCATTTATCATTTATTCGCCCGATACTTCGTATAAATTACAGCCGGGAGTGAAAGCAGAACTGATTGATGTAATGCCGACAATATTAGATTTGCTGGCTCTTCCGGTTCCGTCAACCTGTGAAGGTAAAAGCCTGCTAAAACGATAAATTAGACAGGTCCACTCTGGCACCAAAATGACTGACTACCTCTTCAGCTATTCGTGAGGCAAATTCACCGGCAGTCTTTATGTCCCAGGCATGGGAAAGCGCATATATAAATCCAGCAGCGTAAGCATCTCCAGCGCCGGTTGTATCCAATGCTCTTACCGGGTTTGCTTTAATATCATAGACTTCATTTTGCCTGGCGACGGTACTGCCTCTATCCCCTTTAGTCATGGCAACCGTATCAGCCAGAGAAAGCAGAGAATCTATAATTTCACTTTCTGAGCTACATTCTGTTAAGTATTTTGCTTCCGCCTCATTCAGGATAAGGATACTTACATATTCACGAACGACATCAATAAATGATTGTCTAAACTCTTTGGCTAGATTAGGTGCGCCGGGATTAAATACAATAAGTATATCTTTAGAAACCTCCTCTAGAACTCTTTTAATGCTGCCCCAAGCTTCCTCATCCTGGAAGGAAAACCCAAGGAGATAAAGACACTCTGAATTTCGAATCAGGTCAAGCTTAATGTCTTCATACTTAAGGTTGGCATTAGCCCCTCTATCATCAATGAAGAATCTTTGACCATCTGCAAAGACCAGAACAAAGACAATGCCAGTATTCTCCGTTTTGCTTACGGAAACGTTCGCTGTTACCCCGTTTTTCTTTAAGTCATTCAGAAACATTTTTCCGAAATAATCGTCTCCCACTTTACCAATGAAAGCAGAGCTAGCGCCCAATTCTCTGATGTAGAAAGCTACGTTGGCTGCTCCCCCGGAAGATAACCTCATCTTGGTATTGGTGACCCCGCCTTGAGAGAGGGAGTAAATATCCTTGATATTGGATAAGGGCAGCACCACGTCAATCATGGCATCCCCAATTACAGTGCAATTAATCTTCTTTTTCATCCGTTGGCTCGCAAATTCCCAGCCTTAATTGAACGACTAAAGGATTATATCACACCTATGCGACATTTTGCCCTTGACACAATAAGGGGTTAAGGTTCATAATTAAATCGAACAAATGTTCTACCAATGGGCTAAGATCAAATGAGGCTGCTCTGGGAAAACTAAGGGTAAGGGATACAAGCCTTTGCCCTTGTTAAACCAGCGAAATCGTGAGGTTAGACGATGGATTTAAGAGATAAGATCTTATTTGAACCTCCAGAAATAGGCTGTGTCCTATCTCTCACCGGGCTTCCTGGGGGTGGCAGCAAAATCTACGATAGGAGTCCCTACGGTAACATTGGCACGATAATTGGGGCAACTTGGAAGAGGCTACCCAGTGGGCTTTGGTGCCTGAGTTTTGATGGGACTGATGATTATGTAGATTGCGGGACAGGAGCCAGTCTAATACTGGGGACGGGAGATTTCACGGTTGAGGCATGGGCAAATAGTGTAGCCAGTCCTAAAGACAACTGGCCTATCGTAATTGGTAGAGGTAGCACAGGCGCAGGACAATGGATGATGCGTATTGCTTACGGATTACTTAATTTTTATAGCTCTGGCGGCGCCATCAATATAACTGGCACGACAGATTTAAGGGATGCAACTTGGCACCACTGTGCTTTCGTTAGGTCTGGAGACAATGGGTTTGTTTATGTTGATGGGGATGAAGAGAAAAGTGGTGCGGGAATAGATAACGTGAATCTTAATACGACTACATCGTTAAAAGTCAGCAGCAGTCAATTTGACAGGCATTGGGACGGTCATATCGCCCTACCTAGAATTTATAACCGGGCTTTGACTGCTCTGGAAATACAGGACCATTTCCAACGAGAAAAACACCTTTTCGGAGCGTGGTAACGTTGACAAGTCCTTATTGGGCGGACGTCCCCGGCTTTCGTGTTGACTCAGGGATATGCAAAATCGAGGTGGTACCCTGTTCAACTACAGTTTCAAGAATGACATTGGCGGAAAAGGCGTGAAGTTGGTCTATAGCTTTCCGAACCCCGGGAGAATTAACGTCGTGGACAATGATTGTCTCGTTACCCCGTGCTATGCTCCACAATTGGTAAAGCAGTTCTTTCATCACTTCGTATACATCTACGTCCAAGAAGGCTACAGAGAACCCTTCGTTCTCGATGGCAGGTAACAGTGTTTGCCTTGCATCACCAATCACCAAGTCGACAACGTCTCTTATGCCATAATTAGCTACTTGTTGCTCATACTCGGCTAGTTCTGAAGAATATTGTCCCGGATAAAAGCCGGGGTCTAAGAGGGAGTCGCTAGTGGGTAGCCCAGAAAATAGCTCGAATGATTTGACTCGTTTACCAACTTTGTGAGCAGCTAATGAAAGGTATACTGCCGAAGCTCCTTTATAAGCTCCTACCTCCACTACGTTCTGAGAATGTGATTTTGTATTCAAAACTGTTTTATAAAGAAGAAAACCTAAGCTCAAACCAATTAAGCCTTCCGCCTTTTGTGATACTTCGTAGAGTTGTGGATGCTTTAGAATGATGGGTAAGCGCCTCAGGGCCCACATAGGATGCCTGATAGCTGCAAACCACCGTCGAGGACTAAGGAAATATCTGATAGGCCACATTGTTCACCCATACATAGCAGTAACGCTATCGGCTTTCTTTATCTTGGCGGAAGTTCCCGGCCACACTATAACCCGATTCGACCTCTTGGCCAAGCCGGTCTCTCATTTACTTCCAGTTCATCCGGCGGTTACGAGCCTTCTTTTTATCCAGAAATAGGTTCGCTTTAAGCCCTCATCCAGACTTACCATAGGCTGCCAGTCCAGTAGAGCTCTGGCCTTGGTTATATCTGCAGTTCGTGATAAGGGCCCCACTGGCTTGGTGGGGTCGTATACTATTTTAATATCCTTCCCTGAAAGTCCCACAACTTTCTCGGCGATAGTTTTGATGCTGACCAGCTCGCCTGAGCCAATGTTAGCGGTAACCGGGGGACTGGACGCCATTTTTTCAAGCTCAAGCAGAGCATCCACGCAATCTGAGACATAAAGAAAGTCCCGAGATTGCTGCCCATCACCCCAGACAATAAACTCTTCCTGAGGGTAGAGGATTGCTTTGCCGATAAGGTCGGCAATCACATGGGCTTTTTCTCCGAAGGGTTCATTCTCACCGTAGATATTGAATATGCGGGCTATACCTATATTAATATCCTTCATCCATTCTAGCTGTACCTCTCCCATAAGTTTAGCCCAGCCATAGCCACCGTCAGGGTTGATCGTCTGATGCCTTGGGTCTGGTGTGCCGGGTCTTAAGAAGTCCAGGGTTTTGAGTTCAAGGCAGGATTCAGAGAAAATGGCACCAGCGGAGAATTGTTTATCCATTGGGTAAACAGCGCAGCTTGAGGCGTAGACAATTTTTCTAACCCCTGTCTCAAGGCAAGCTTTGAAGACATTGGCGTCGATTACCAGATTCGTCTGCAAGGCAGCCAGTTCAGCCATGCCGGTGGCATGAAGATATTCCAAGCTCCCTGCCCTAGCTGCGAGGTGGAAAACGCTATCTGCTCCGTCTATGGCTCTTAGCGCCTGCTGATACTCGACCAGGTCTGTCCTCCGAAGCTCGACATCGGAAGGTTTAACGCCTAAACCGGATAGATTCTCACTACCCAGCCGCGATAAATCGCTGGCCACGATAACTTCTCTATCCTGCTCAAGGAGGCTCTTTACCAAATGGCTGCCAATAAACCCCGTTCCCCCGGTTACTACCGTTTTCATGTTGTTTTCCCCAAAAGCCTCCTGGCCGCAATGCGCACCGCCTCATCCGAGGTATGTTTAGCCGTCCAGCCCAACTTTTTAATTCTTCCCACATTAAAGTGCACCTTCGGTACATCACCAGGCCAGCCCCGCTTGCCTCCAGTGTATTTGAACTTGACACCCTCTAAACCCATTTCCTCAGTCACTATTTGGGCAACCCTGGTAACGGAAGTGAATGACTCACAACCCAGATTATAAACATCACACTGGTTATCGCCATTTCGAAAGCCACAGAGCATGCCCTCAATACAGTCCTCAACCAAGAAAAACGGCTTCTCTTGATGACCATCTCCCAGTATCTCTAATTCCCTGGGATTCTGCTTCAGCTTGTGAATGAAGTCGTAGATAACCCCATGCCCCATCCTGGCACCAACTACATTGGCAAAACGGAACATCCAGGCTTTAATGCCAAAGAGGTGGCTATAAGCACTGATTAGTCCCTCACCGGCAAGCTTGCCGGCACCATATAGTGAAATGGGAAGAAGGGGGCCAAAAGTTTCATCAAGGGCTTGTGGCGGCGCATCACCGTAGACTGTCGCCGATGAGGCAAAGATGATTCTATCTATATTATTGAGTCTCATCGCCTCCAGTACATTGCGGGTAGCTATGGTGCAGTTATTCAAATCGAGGTCGGTAATTTTATTCCCTTTAGGTATATCGGTATTGGCTCCCAAATGCCAGCTAACCTCGTGCCCTTTCATTGTCTCTTTGAGCGTATCAAAATCCAGCAGGTCAGCTTCGATAAATTGAAAGCCTTTCTTGCCAATGTGGTGCTCAATCCACTGCCTTTTGCCTGAGACAAGGTTATCATAGACGGTAACCTGATTGTCCTCATCCACTAGTCTATCCACCAGATGACTGCCGATAAACCCCACGCCACCGGTGACAAAACATCTACTAGATTTAAGGCTTTGTGTCATATTTATGCTTCCTCCTTATGAGCTACGGCTTCTTATGCCACCGAGGATACTCTGAAGTGAGTAAGAGAAGTAGCCAAGAGCCACGAAAGATAAGGCAATAATAGTAACCGAGAACTTGCGCCAGGCAATGATAGGATTGGTGAAGAACCGCTTAAATATATCAGGAAAAAGTTCAGTGAAAATACGGCCCAGGAGTTGATATTCAACGCTTAGCAGCTTTTCGCTATTAGCATTATCACGGTAGGTTCTATTGAACATGGCCTTGGTGTAGCCCTCCGAATAGGCTCTTTTGGCGATAAAGGTCGGAGTTGCTCTATATTTATAAACTTTGCTGTAGACCCTAATATTCGGGTTATATATTATACTTTTTCCTGTTATTCTCCTTAGCCTTATTGAGAATTCGGTTTCCTCACCGGCAAAGTCCTGCTTTCCAAGTCCTCCACCACCTCCTTTAGCTCCCAGGTGGGTTAAGAACAGGCCACTCAAGTCAAAGGCTTCCCTTCTAAATGACATATTTGTTCCCCAGACATTTCTTACCGCTCTCTTCTCGGTGATACCTGAGAAACTAGAACAGCTAAGAATCCAATCAAATTGGCTAGGGAACCAGTCCATTGGCTCATCTTTCCATAAGGGTAAGATAGGTCCAGTAGCACCAATGACAGAGCTGTCTTGGTAAGTCTTCACAATTTCCTCTGCCCAATCAGAAAAGGGGAGAACATCATCATCAATGAAGGCGATAATATCCCCTTCAGCATGCTTAATGCCCAGGTTTCTGGCAGCGGATAACCCTAGCTCACCATCATTAAAGATTACCTTTGGATTAGGAATGCTCTTTTCCTGGGTATAGGCTTTAATTCGGTCATATAGTTCCCTTGAGCGTTCAGCGACCAAGATAGTCTCAACATTGGTATAAGTCTGAGCCCTTATGCTGTCCAGAAGCTCATAGATGTCACTCAACCTGCCCATAGTATAGGAGGTGACGATAATGGAGAGTAGGGGCATCTTAGCCACGGAAGCGTTCCCTTATTATAATTTTTAGTATCCACCAGCCCATTGCAAGGCTGTGAAACTTACTTTCACCACTATGCCTGCCAGTATCTCGATGGGGAACCTCTATGACTTTCAGTCCCAATTTCTTTATATTAATATTGAGCATGGGCTCATCCATGAAGCTGCCGTGGCCTGAAGGCTTGAGCCCTTCCAGAGCCCTCTTCCAAAAGGCGTTGTAGCCTGAGCATACGTCACTGTACTTGGTACCATAAATAATATTAGTTAACCAGACAAGCATTTTATTACCGAAGCGGCGGTGCCGAGGTATATTAGGGTAGCCTTCAAGAAATCGTGACCCCTTAGCAAAGTCATAGCCATTAAGAAGCGGTTCGATGAACTTGGGCATTTCCTCAGGGTCGTTGGAGCCATCGGCATCTAAAAGGACGATGATGTCGCCGCTAGCCTGCTTAATCCCGTATATCTTGGCATCCTGCTTGCCCTTACCCGGCTGGTATAGTACCTTTGTCTCAGGCCGAAGTTTCTTTGCTACCTCAACTGTCCTGTCAGTGGAATGCCCATCGACCAGAATGGTCTCATCCACCCATTCTGGCATCTTAGGCAGCACATAGGGAAGGTTTTTCTCCTCATTGAGGGCACAAATCAATACTGTTATCTTTGCTTTAGGAGTAGCTTTCCCGGCTGGCTTCACTTTACCCCCTTAGCCAAAGTAACTATAGTAAATTAGCGTCATGTTGTCAACTGTCACTTTTTGTGCCTAACGACAATTTCTTCAAGCTAAATATGGCCAGCATCGCCCATTTGGCCTTGCCTTGGCTATTATGTATTTGATATTATGCCCATGCCACCCTGTCATCCTAATAAACCCACCGGGAAGCGCTGAGGTGCATCATTGAAAATTAGGACCACAAACGAGCTTTTACCAGTGAACCTGCTTATTATGGTGCTGGTAGCTGCTATTATCTTTTCCCCGTCAAACGTTTTGCGGATTATTCTAGGGATTCCATTTGTGCTATTCTTCCCCGGCTATGCGCTGACGGCAGCCCTGTTTCCCAGGCGTGAGGGGGTAAGTGGTATTGAGCGAGTGGCACTCAGCTTTGGTATGAGTATTGCTGTGGTCGCCCTTATTGGGCTCATACTTAATTATACCCCGTGGGGGATAAGGCTAGAATCTATCTTATGCTCGCTAGTCTCTTTCATACTTATCCTCTCCATTATTGCTTGGGTCAGGCGAAAGAAATTGCCAAAACAGGAGCGGTTTGGTGTTGAATTTCGACTAGGATTACCGGGTGGGGGGATAGGTGCCTGGGATAAAGTGCTATCTGTTATTTTAGTGCTCGCCATACTGGGGGCGTTGGGGATGATGGGTTATGCTGTAGCCAAACCTAAAGTAGGTGAGAGGTTTACTGAGTTTGGTATTCTGGGGCCTGAGGGTAAGCTTGAGAATTATCCTTCGGAGTTGATGGTGGGTGAAGAAGGAAAGGTGATGGTGTACATTGTTAACCATGAACACGAGACGGTCGCTTACCAGATAGAGGTAAGGATAGGCAAAGTTAAAAATAATGAAGTGGGGCTCATTGTGCTTGAGCATGGTGAGGCGTGGGAAGAGGAGGTAAGCTTTGTGGCTGAGGTGGCTGGTGACAATCAGAAGGTGGAGTTTTTGCTGTACAAGAATAGAGAAGTTGGGCCCTGTTTGGAGCCGCTTCGCCTGCTGATTAACGTGATAGAGTAGCTGCCCTTATTGAACATCTCACCGGTTTGTGAGAGAAACTTCCACGCAGGTGTCACCAGCCATCGTTTCTATCCACTTTTTGGCTTAATGGGCAGCAGCCAGTATAGCGCTCAGTTTCAGCTGTGGCCGAAAGATATGTTTCAGCAGCGTGAAAAGAGCTGCGCACCAATGGAGCAGAAGCGACTGAGATGAACCCCATTTCTCTGCCTATATTTTGATATTCTTCAAACTCTTCAGGTGAGACGTACCTAACTACCTTGTGGTGCCTTAGCGAAGGCGGTAGATACTGACCTATGGTCAGAAGGTCACAGTTGGCGTCTCTTAGCCTGGCCATTACTTCAATGACCTCGCGTCGAGTTTCACCTAATCCCAGCATTAACCCTGATTTGGTTACTAGTCTATGGTTGAGCATTTTAGCCTGTTTCAAAAGCTCAAGTGAGCGCTGATACTTTGCCTGAGGGCGAACCTCAGGATAGAGACGAGGCACCGTTTCCACATTATGATTAACAACCGTTGGCGAGGCATCAATCACCGTTTGTAGGGCAGAAAGAGAGCCCCTGAAATCAGGAATTAGAACTTCAACTGAAATCTTGGCATCATAACTTCGTATAGCTTCAATAGTTTGGGCGAAGTGTGACGCACCACCATCGGGAAGGTCGTCTCTGGTTACCGAGGTAATGACCACATAACGAAGGCCCAATGCTTTCACCGCTTCCACAATATGCTCTGGCTCTTCGGGGTCAGGGGCTTGGGGTTGGCCACTGCTCACGGCACAGAAGGTACAATTACGAGTACAAATATCACCCAGTATCATGAAGGTAGCCGTGCCTTCAGCAAAGCACTTAGGACGGTTCGGGCAACGGGCACTTTGACAAACAGTATGCAGCTTCAGACACCCGGTGAGCTTCCTCATCCGGGCCAGGGTAGCCTGTTCTAGAGGGGGGAGCTTTAACCACTCGGGGCGTCTAGCATAGCTAGGCATTTATCAAGCCCTCGTTTACGTTTCAACCCCAGTGTTGCCGAAA
>Ga0209986_10004443_pt1 | contig 11857 bp, 8 predicted proteins | sample BlataG_FD_183168 | JGI IMG/M metagenome (GOLD analysis project Ga0209986, IMG submission 183168) | Deep subsurface microbial communities from Black Sea to uncover new lineages of life (NeLLi) - Black_00105 metaG (SPAdes) (version 2) | ecosystem: Environmental > Aquatic > Marine > Oceanic >...
ATTTCTAACGGGATTCATAATAACTCCTTTTAACTACGCACTTATTCTGTTTCTCTTTTCTTCTTTTGGCCTTTCCGCTTTTCCGCTTGGGGACGCCTTACGGCGTTTGCCGGCTTCACATCGGGGGCGGGAATCCAAATGTTTAGCCCCGGCTCGAAGTCGCGGTCATCCCTCACATAAACCTCTTTCCTTTCGGCTTTTTAGGTTCAATCTGCGGCCGCGGCTCGACCCGATTCTGCTTAACCCACTTATCAATCCTGGCCACAATCTGCGGATGCTCTGCTGCGATATTGTTCTGCTCGCCGATGTCCTTGCTAAGGTCGTACAGCTCGAACGCCGCGCTGCTCTTTGGCCGAACAGCTTTGAACTTGCCCATCCGCACCGCCTGTGCCGGCCCGCCCGGCTCGTTCCTACGTTTGGCCCAGTTATACCTGCCCCACTCCCAATACAAAAAAGCGTGCTTTTTCTGCTCCTTTTCTCGCCCCGTCAGCGTCGGCACAATCGATATCCCGTCGATATTCCCCGGCATATACTTCCGCGACCGGGCCAGCTCAACAAAAGTCGGCATCATATCCGCAAAATAGCACGGCAGGTTACTTGTAGCCCCCGCCTTTATCTTACCCGGCCATCGCGCAATCAAAGGCACACGAATGCCACCCTCGTACATTGACCGCTTGTATCCTTTCAACGGCCCGCTCGAATCAAGCACCCCGTCAAACCGCTGCGCTGCGCCGTTATCCGAGCAGAAAAACACAATCGTGCGCTCATCGAGCCCAAGCTCCTTGAGCAAACCCAGCAGCTCACCTACGTGCCGGTCGAGCATTGTATCCATCGCCGCTACCACTTTCGCGTTCTTCGGCCAATCCTTATCCTTGTACATCGCCCAGGCCGGCCCCGACTCAGGTATCTGGTACTTGCCGTGCGGCGGCGTCCACGGCGCATAGCAGAAGAAGGGTCTGTCCTTATTCTTACGAATAAAATTCAGGGTCTGCTCGAAGATGCGGTTGTGCGTATAACGCTCCATACTGCCCGGCTCACCGGTCATCGGCACCTTCCGGCTGTTGCGCCACAAATACTCCGTCCAGTAGTCGTGCGCATGCACCTGGTGGTAGTACCCGAAGAACTCGTCAAAGCCCTGCTTCTCCGGCACTCCGGCGGTACCAACGTCTCCCAGCCCCCACTTACCGTATCCGCCGGTGGCGTACCCGCTTCTTTTGAGCACTTCGGCCACTGTAACATCCTCGTCACGCAGCGCAATTCCGCCCGTATTGCCCCGCACGCTCGTATGGCCCATATGAAGCCCGGTCATTAGTACGCTCCGCGCCGGCGCGCAAACGGTACAGCCGGAGTATGCATCCGTAAAGCGTATCCCTTCCTTCGCCATCCTGTTGATATTTGGCGTCTTGATCTGCTTGCCGCCGTAACAGCCCAAATCCGCCCAGCCCATATCGTCCACAACGATAAAGACAATGTTCGGCCTCTCTTCAGAGCTGGTGTCGGCAAACCCAGCCGGACCGCCTGCACATCCTCCCATCGCCAGCGACACAGCACCGGCACCAGCCGCCCTCAAAAAATCTCGACGTTTCATTGATTTCTCCCATACTTACTTACAGTTCTCTTTACTTTGTTCGCTTGCCTCTTCGCTTTTCCGCTTGGGGACGCCTTACGGCGTTTGCCGGTTTCGCATCGGGGTCGTACCGGGGATTCTTTTCGGTCGGAACCGGGGCCTCGACGGATTTGCGCCACTTCACAAGCAGCCGGTGCAGCTCCTTTGCCTTGGCCGGCATCGTCTTAGCCAGGTCGTTCTTCTCGCCGATGTCGTCTTTGAGGTTGTACAGTTCGACTTTGCCGTCCTCGAAAAACTCAATCAATTTCCAGTCTCCCTGCCGGACTGCCCCCGCCGGCGTTGTGCGCCACGGCCATTGCCGCTCGTTGTACGACTCAAGATAGGCGGGAAAATGCCAGAAGATAGCTTTACGTTTTAGACTGCTTGCGCCTTTCAGCAGCCCGGCAATGCTCTCGCCGTCGAGAATATGTCCCGACGGCTTCGGTGCGCCCGTCATCTCCAGGAATGTCGGATAGAAATCGAGGCCGATTACAGGCACATCGCAGACACTGCCGGGCTTTGTCTTACCCGGCCAGCGGGCGAGCATCGGCACGCGGATGCCGCCCTCGTAGAGCATCCCCTTCGAGCCACGCAGAGGCGCCATCGAAGTCGCATTACCATATCCCCCGTTATCGGAGAAGAAGACTACCACGGTGTTGTCCGTCAGCCCCAGCTCATTGAGCTTGTCACAGACCGCGCCAACGCTCTGGTCGGTGCTCTCAATCATCGCGGCGTACGTCGGATTGTTATGAACGTCATCGCCCTTTTTCTTTTTATACTTTTCAATCAATTCCTTCTTCGCCTGTATCGGTGTGTGCACCGCATGGTGGGACAGGTACAGGAAAAAGGGTTTGTCGCGGTTTTGCTCGATGAACTTCACCGCCTCATCGGTCAGGCGGTCGGTCAGGTACTCACCTTCTTTATTGAAGTATGCCCCGCGGTCTTTGCGGAACACCACGTCAAATCCCCTGTCCACCGGCCGAAACGGCTTCGCATTGCCCAGATGCCACTTGCCTATACAAGCAGATGTGTACCCCCCCGCCTTCAAGGCCTCCGCAATCGTTACAAACTTCGTATCCAGGTTCGTCTTGTTCGCTGTCGGTATCAGCTTTCGCAAACGCGCCTGGCCGCGCTCGGGACTGCCGACCGTATAGACCCCGTGTCGCGGCGTGTACTGACCCGACATCAGGCAGGCCCGGGTCGGAGCGCAGTTTGGAGCGTTGGCATAAGCGCCGGTAAAGACCATTCCCTCAGCGGCGAGCTTATCAATGCTCGGCGTTTCGTAATACTTGCTGCCGTAGCAGCCCAGGTCTCTGAAGCCGAGGTCATCAATTAAAATGAACACAATGTTCGGCGGCCTTTTTGTCCCCCGTCTTTGGCTGCTACTAACACAACTTGCCAATACCGATAGCGTTCCCGCCGAAGCCGCTGCAAAACCCATCCTCTTAAGAAATTCTCTTCTCGTCTGTTTGCCCATATCCCTTCCCCTTACTCAACGAATCCGCTTTGCGCAGAATATGATTAAAGCTATAAGCTAAAATTTATGGAATTCCGTAGCTTTATGCTTTTCGCTTCTTTATATTGTGATGAACCAAATGTGTCAACCCCGTTAGAGACTTTTTTCGTCGGCTGGTAAGTTTCCTGGCGTTATGCCGTTGGGTCTCTAACGGCGTCAATGATTAAAAGTTTCAGGCGGGATAACAGCGGGATTATACCAGCAGCGAGATACGAACAGCGGGATACGAGCTTCAGTATTCGGCTGCGGTTTTAACCGGCGTTTTTTTTGCTCGTCCCTGACACCTGTCGCAATCGCATATCCCAACGTGCTTCAGACGTGATGTGCCGGCAATCCTCCTGGTCTCAATCAGCTTCGCCCCTTTCGCCTCCATCTTACGAAGTGCCAGCTTCGCCTCCCTCTTATTATGCGAACCCACCGCATCAACTACAACGCTCACCTTCTTGCCTCGCTGCAGCAGTCCCAGTGCCGTCGCCATAACAGCGCCTTCACAACTGGCACCGACCAGAACAAACTCACTGGCCCGCACCTCGGTCAGCAGTCTGTCAATCCGGGGCTCATCAAACGGGTCAACGCAGCGCTTGTGAAGGATGATTTGCCTGTACCGCCGAACTATATCCCGCGGTAAATCGGTGCTGCCGTCTGCCACAAAACTCATCCGATTACTAAGCAGCGTGTACCGTATCTTTTTTTGTCCGTTCGTGCCGTCAATACAGTAGCCGACTGCGCCGCCGTTATTCTCGGGGTAAACCTCGCAGGTTGAGATTATCGGGATATTTTTATATCTCGCCCACGCTATCATCCTGCGAATATGTCCCAGGACCCTCCTGTGGTTCCTTATACACGCCTTACCCTCCGCCAGCAGAAAGTCTCTTTGCGTATTGATATCTATCAGTATCTGCCTGCGCCGTGCTCTAAACATTTGCAGAATCATTTTTCAGATTCCTTTCGGTGCTCATTTTCCAAAAATCGGAAAACGAAGCCCTTTCTTATGCCTCCAAGCTTCGGCTCTAATCCTGCGATTCCACCAATACCATTATACGTCCACGGAACCGCAATTATTATCGGGATATCCCTGATTTAAGGGAGAAAAATACCTGATACCAGCGCTCTCAGAACAATGCTCCGATAATAAATAACGCCGGCCAAAAAGCCGTTCACTGCCTCTTATCGAATACTCTCTGTATGTACTTTAATCGCAATAAAGCCGAAAAGCAAGTGTAATCTTCACCTCAACGACTGTTTTTTGGTATAATACACCGCCGAACCTTTGCTATCTTCTCTGTCTTGTGTATTTTAAACTGGTTAGCTGATGGCTCGAACATTAAAGGACTATCCTGCGGTCGCACTAAAACCCGAAGATTTGGACGGGAAAATAGATTTTGCCCGGATTTTCGGACGTTCCGGCCCGGTCCACATCGAAATCGGAACCGGAAAAGCCGCCTTCCTGCTCAACGAAGCTATGGCCCAGCCGAACGTCAATTTCCTCGGCATCGAACGCGCCCGCAAATATTATCGCTGCGCCGTCGACCGCATCGGCCGATGGGCACTGACAAACGTGCGGATAATTCGCACCGATGCCGCCGCCTTTTTAGCCGATTTTGTGCCGGCCGGCTCCATAGACTGTTTCCACGTCTATTTCCCCGACCCCTGGCCTAAGAGACGCCATCACAAAAGACGCTTTTTCTGCCCCGAAAATCTCCAGCAGCTCCTGCGATGCCTCAAAGCGGGCGGCAACTTAAAAATCGCTACCGACCACCCCGATTATTTTGAACAAATAAAGAAAGTTTTGGCAGTAGTGGCAGGCATGTGGGCCTGCCTTTCACTTGAAGAAATCGAATTTCTCCCCGCCGCCGGCGCAGACACCGGCGAATACACCGGCACAAACTACGAACGAAAATACCTCAAAGACCAAATACCAATCTACACCCTCGCCGTGCGCAAAATCTAAAATCCAGCCGGGCGCGTTTTACTTCGTAATTCAAAATTCCTTGCTTGTCCCGAAGGTATCAGTCGGGGGTTCCTTATTCGATATTCTCCCCGTCATTGCGAGGAGCGCAGCGACGTGGCAATCTTATGTTTAGCCCACAAATTTATTTGGGGATTCCTTCTCTGTTCCGTAGTAACAATTTTTTAGCCGAAAATGTACACAAACAGTCTTCTTAGCATATCGCTTAAGCCGACGTCACGCAACTTAACAGCCAACGGAACAATCAAAATTACCAGAATAAATGCAGGCACAAAGGCCTCAAGAATGTAGCTTATGATTGCCTTTAAGCTTTTTCGCTGTTGCGGGCAGCGTTTAATTACCTGGATGATGCCAACCAACCCCATTACCCAGAAAACAAAGCCCACAGCTATTAGTGGTAAGCCAAAAACCGCCGTAACTGCAAATCGCACCCTGGAGATATCATCTGCGTCGTAGCCCTGCGAGGTCATCTCCCGAGCAAGAAGATATAATGACCAGTAAAACACAGCAGGAAAAAGAACACTGCCGGCGCTGCCTACCAGCGCACGATTGAGCAGGATTTTGTACTTCGGAGTTTTAATCGGCTCAAGGCCTTTTCTTTTTCTGCAGAAGTGCCTTAATCCGCGAATAAGAAGTGAAGTGCCGGCGACAATGAGGACTATCAGACTCAGCAGGACTGTAAATGTGCTTAAAAACATTTCCGCAAACTCCAAACCAGGATAATCCACATATACAATCGCTGGCAGAAAATGTCAAATATCGCTTCATCAGGGTTGAAGTAGCTGGATGACTATTGCATCGAATCAACGGCTTTCCAATTGCTTCAGCGTCGCCTGTGTAACTCGCTGCACATAATTATCTTTGTCTTTCAATCCGGCCTTTATCTGGGCTAAAGCCGGACGGGCCTTTTCACCAATCCTGCCAAGCGCAATCACAGCATACAGCCGCACCTTATCCGTCTTGTTTTTGAGGGCTTCTACCAGAACCGGCAGCCCTGCTTTCGTAGGATTAAACTCGTCCCCGCGCAAGTGGGGACAAGGTAAGATTTCTAACGCGGTGTGCCGAGGATTCGCAGCGAATCTTTGATGACCGGAAAGGTCTTCGTTTCTACGTGCGGGTCGTAAACATTGCCGGTTATCTCCATTCGCACAACAGCGCCGCCGAGGCTTTCGGCCAGAGATTGCAAAACCGATGGCTCCGCGGTGGCAAGCCGCTGATGGCCCCGCGCAAAAAGAATCAAATCGACATTCTGGCTCTGCAGGTCCATCCAGCCTGAGCCGGTAAAGGCCGCGTCTTTGCCGGCTAAATCAACCTGCTTAAGAAACAGTCTGTTATTTTTAATATATGAATCAACAAGCATCCGGTCAAAAGCAAATTGTTCCGACTCTGTCAGTTTTAATTGCAGCAGCTTCGCCAGCGGCGAGAGTTTGCCCACCTGAATATCGCTTATTGCCAGTCTGCATCTGCCGATGCGTGGCAAACTTTCACCGACCGCGGCCCTGACGCTCAATGAGCCGCTCATTCTCCCGCTGGTATAGCCCTTGAATTTCGAATTTCGACTTTCGACTTCTGAATTGTGAATTGCATCCGAAAGGAACTGTTTTAAGTCAATATTGTCAAAACTCGCCTGAAGCACATACTCCGGAGGCGCCTCGGCCGGACTTTTCAATTCCAACTTACCTGCCAATCTGCCGCCGTAACAATCGGCAATTAAATTTTTAGCCACCCAGCTTTCCACGTCGGGGTCATAATGGATATCTGCTCTCAGCCCGGTTAAAGATTTGCCCTTAATCTTGAGACTCTCTGCGGTAAGGGTAATATCACCGGCCGAAGGTTGAAACCACCCGCCGCTGAAGGCATTATCAGCCAAAGCTATTTCACCGTTTAGCTTTACGAGCGAGGTATTTGCTATTTCCTGGATATTATCGGCGGCGGTTGCAGTAATATCTTCCAGCTTGATACTATCCGTTGTTATTATTAACCTGCCGGTGATGTCTTTTAGAGGATAGGGAAACGGCTTAAAATCAACACTGTTATCCAGACAGTCCACTATTAGCTTATAATCAGGACAGTCGTCCCTGCCGCCTCGATTCAAATTAGAGATGAGATTTACCCTTCCCTCCGGCTGTAATCCGGAAACGATTTTTTTCAGTGACGTCGGCAGCAGACTAATCAAATCATCATTTAACTCCACCTGCTCGGCCCGCAGGGACAAACAATACCCGGGCTTTTTAGTTTCCTCTCCCGGCCAGATTCGGCCGGTAAGTGAAACCAAACTCTTACCGTACCGACCGGTTAAATTTTCAATACGTATCAAATCAGGCGTAAAAACTGTCTTTGCCGATATATCAGAGATAACCAGAGGCAATTGATTTACCTTCGTGGACTCCGCGTTGATTTTCGAATTTTCGAAGGCAGGGACCGTCAAAGTAGTTTTTTTGAAAGAAACGTCGGCGATGAAACCTGGCGGGCCGGAACCTTGCTCCGGCATAAAAATCTTCACCTCAGCATCGGCCAGACCGGTCATATCAAAATCACTGTATAAACGCTTTTGCTCGGCCGGCAACGCCGCAGCCAGTGTCGAATCCAATGGAATATTGTTTGTTTTGATTAAGACATCATATATCGGCCGCTCGGTATTGCGCTCTGTCACCTTGCCGTTCAAGGTTATTTTGCGCTCGTTTAATTGCGAAACTAAGTCCGAAACAACTATTCGCTCGCTATCGAAAAAGAGCTCGCCTGTAAGATTTTTCAAGGGATAAGGAAACCGGCGGTATGTAGCTTCGGCGTTAAGCAGTTTAACCGCCAGGATGCGCCCTTTGTCCGTTTCTGACTGCCGATAGAGACGGTAGTCTATCGCCGCAACGCCGCTCGGAGAAAAAGCCGACCAGAATTCCTTCTGTTCCGTGCTTAGCGCATTATACAGGTCATTATCCAGGGCTATATTGTCACTCGTAATCCGGATTTGGTACTGCCAGTCCGGGCCGAAATCTTTAGACCATCCATTGAGAGCCAAATTGACGTCATTGTGCCGGCCCGTTAGATTTTTCAATTCAAAACCTCTCTCGGTAAAATCTACCTCGCCAATTAGCTGCTCTATCACGTAGGGAAAGTTGGCGTCATAAATCGAAGCACCCTTGCAATAGACTTTGCCCGCTAATGCATTTTCGCTTAGTCGGCCTAAATTGCCCGATGCTTTGAGGCCAATGTCAACCTGTCCCTGGGGATGGTATCGGCTGAAAAATCTTTGCAAAGCCGCAAACAGGTCGGACTTTTCCAAAAACGACGGCCCGACTGATGCAAATTTGTCCAGCGAGGGACTACGTTTGGATCGCAAATCCTCTATTGTAAGTGCCAGTGAATAATTATTGTTCTTGTCATACTCGAGCTGCGCAGCTAAGACGTCTATTATCCATGTCATCTCGAGCGCAGGGACATCCGCAGACGAAATTCCGCCGGCAATTGTAATCCTGCCCGGCTTCCAATGGCCGGTCAAGTGGCTCTTCCCGAAACCGCTGGCCATTGTAGCTGTTGTTATTTCAAAGTTGTAACCGTCTTGAGTTTCTTCATCAAACTCAAATCTTGCCTTAAGAGGTACTGAAACGGCAACCTTTACCTTGTCGTTTGATATTTTACTATATTGCAGCGTGCCGCCTTCAAGGTGAACAACGGGCATTTTCTCGGAGCGGCTCTTAGGCACCTTGATTTTAAGCGCAGCTACATTCCATCGGCCAGTGTCCAAATCATACTGGGCGTCGACAACAAAATCAGTAACGCTTATTTTTTTCAGCCGGGGGTGCAGCAGCAATAAGCTGCCTATCCCGAAGCGAGCATATACCCTCTCGGCTTTGAGTATGGCGTCATCGTATTTCTGTTCCTGGTAAGGGCTGATTACAAGCTTCTCAATAACGACCGAGCCGTCAAAGTTGAACTCAACTGATTTGGTTTTGATTTTTGTATTGGTCAGCTCGGCAATCTGTCCTATGGCGATATGACGCAGGGCCCGGCCTATCAGCATAAATACAAGCCATAAACAAAACCCCAGAATTAAAACTCCGGCAAGCTTGTGTATTTTAGTTTTTAGTTTCGAGTTTTTAGTTTTGGGTTGAGCCATAGGGAACACAGAGAATTTTGGGTTCACAGTACAATTACCAATAACCATTTATCATTTATCAATATCGAAGTCGAAGTCGAAGTCGAAGATCCGGCTTTAGACGGAATCCGGCTTTAGACGGAATCCGGCGCCCATTGCGCTGAAAGTCCGGCCCCTGGACGGATTTGACGGAATCCGGCGTTCGTCAGCCGGAATCATTTTCTTATCGCCTTATCTGCAATATCTCCTCGGCAATAAGCGCCGTCGAACTTTATTTTATCCACAGCTTTGTACGCTCTTGCCTTGGCGTCCGCTATTTGCTCCCCCAGAGCGGTTACGCCTAACACTCTGCCGCCGTTAGTAACTAAATCTCCATCCTGGCTTCTGGTGCCTGCGTGGAATACAACAACGTCTTTGAGCTGCTCGGCCTCCTCCACGCCGGTTATTCTTTTGCCCTTTTCGTAAGCGCCTGGATAACCGCCTGAAGCCATCACCACACAAACCGCCGGCCGCCGGTCCCATTCGAGCGTGACCCGGTCCAATTTGCCTTCACAGACTGCCAGACAAACTTCCAGCAAATCGCTTTTCAGCCGCATTAAAATCGGCTGCGTTTCCGGGTCGCCGAAGCGAACGTTAAATTCCAGCACCCTCGGGCCGCCGCCGGTAATCATAAGCCCTGCATACAATACACCCTTATACGGCGTGCCGTTCCGATTCATACCATCCACCACCGGCACTAAAATTTCGCCCGTGATTTTGTCCATCAACGCCTCAGTAACCACCGGCGCCGGGCTGTAAGCGCCCATTCCGCCGGTGTTAGGCCCCGTGTCGCCGTCGCCGATGGGCTTGTGGTCCTGTGATGATTCCATAACGTAAATAGTTCGACCGTCCACAAAAGCCAGTATCGACGTCTCTTCACCGAGCAGCTTATCTTCGACAATGATTTTGTCGCCCGCCTGCCCGAATATCTTATCGCACATTATCTTTTCAGCAGCTAAAATACCGTCCGCAGGGTCATCGCACACAAAGACACCTTTGCCCTTTGCAAGCCCCGCCGCCTTTACCACCACCGCTTCGTCTCTGCTTGCGATATATGTTTTGGCATCTTTGAATCGCTCGAACACTCTGCCCTCAGCGGTCGAGATAGCGCTGGAGCGCATCAATTGTTTCGCAAATGCCTTGTCCGCTTCGAGTTGTGCCGCTCCTGCGCTTGGCCCGAACGCCTTTATGCCGGCCGCTTCAAATGCATCAACCGCTCCTGCTGCCAGCGGGTCTTCCGGCCCGACCACCACAAGCCCTACATCATTTTGTTTTGCAAAGTCCACGAGTTTTTCGGTATCGTTGACGCCGATAGGGACATTTTCCCCACACCGCCCTGTACCTGCATTACCCGGAGCGATATAGAGCTTACCCAAATTTTTCGATTGAGCCAATTTCCACGCAATCGAATGTTCCCGCCCGCCGCTACCGATTAAGAGTACATCCATTCACCAACCTTACCTTTCTTGTCATCCTTTGCTTGCCCCGAAGGTATCAGTCGGGCTTCGATATTCGACATTCATTACCGTCATTCAGAGCGAAGCAAAAGTGTCGTTCTTTTACCGATGTCGTTTCGCAATCTCAATCGCACGATTGTAAATCCCACAGCAGCAATTGTAAATTGGAAATTAAAAATCCCTCATTTGTCATTGCGAGCGGAGCCGAGGAATCTGCCTTAAAATTTGTCATTGCGAGCGGAGCCGAGGAAGCTGCCTTAAAATTTGTCATTGCGAGCGGAGCCGAGGAAGCTGCCTTAAAATTTGTCATTGCGAGCGGAGCGAAGCAATCTCAACTTCATAATTCGATATTCCTTGCTTGTCCCGAAGGTATCAGTCGGGGTTCGATATTCGATATTCACCATCCGTCATCTGTCGTCTGGCATCTGGTATCTGGCATCAGGCAATACGAAGACCTCTTGCGGTTATCGCCTGGTTCGCCTATTCTTAAGGATAGAGAACCTGACCTGCAGCTTGCCGGGAAATAACTTTTGTAAAATAATCTAAAAGGAATTTACAGTGGCAAAGAGTCTTGCTCCGGCCTATCACAATCTTTCGATTATGCTCGATGCCGGCGTACCGCTGCTGCGCTCGCTAAATACCGTTGGTTCGGGCTTAGACCTGCGTCTGCGAAGAGATTTTCTTAAATTGGCCGAGTCCGCCTCGAAAGGCAATCCCCTGGCGGAGACGATGGCCCAAAGCCCCAAAATATTTGACCCTGTGGACGTAATGCTTATTAAGGCCGCCGAAACATCCGGCAGCCTGCCCGAATCATTCAAGCTCTTATCGCAGTGGCACGAGTCCTCTCAACGCATCCGAAGAAAGATACTCTCAGGAATGGCCCTGCCTATTCTTCTGATTCACGTGACCGCGTTTCTCGCTCCGTTTCCGGGTTTCGCTCTGGGCGGCTGGCAAATAAAACTCTATCTTATCTCCGTAGTAAAAATCCTTTTATGGTTTTACATACCAGCCGCGATAATCTTTGTTATTCTCCGTATGACGCCGAAGACCGGCCCTCTTCGTCCGTCAATTTGCCCCGACAAAAAGGCGTGGCAAATTGCCGGACTCGACCGCCTGACGCTAAAAATACCGCTCCTGGGCCGGGCTGTTTACAAACTCGCCCTTAGCCGCTATTGCT
>Ga0209986_10004445_pt1 | contig 11856 bp, 5 predicted proteins | sample BlataG_FD_183168 | JGI IMG/M metagenome (GOLD analysis project Ga0209986, IMG submission 183168) | Deep subsurface microbial communities from Black Sea to uncover new lineages of life (NeLLi) - Black_00105 metaG (SPAdes) (version 2) | ecosystem: Environmental > Aquatic > Marine > Oceanic >...
CAATGAGAACTGCTATCAGAAAGCCTGTCGCCAGGGATATAGCCGAAGGGCTGACTAAGAGAACGGCTGATGCATTCAAGGAGATGTTCGGGTTTGATGTAAAGAAACTTACTGATCTACCACCAGCATTGCAGAAGATTACCATTGCAGCGCATAATCTACTTGGACTTGACATGCAGAAGGTTCTTGGTGTGTTTGATGTCTTTGAGAACGTGCGAGCAGGGATTGCGGGGTGGATTGGAACGCTTGACTTCTCAGGGGTTAAGGCAAGTATTTCTGAGGGCGTCGGGAGTGCAATTCAGTGGTTCTTGGACAATTGGCCTAAGATTAAGAGTAAGGCAACTGAGGTCGTTCGGGCAATATTGGACTACGATTGGTCTGGACTGTGGACGAAGATTACTACGGCATTCGGGAATGTCATCCAGTGGTTTAGGGATCACTGGGAACCTGATATTAAACCAATCATCCTTGGTGCGTTTACGTGGGTGAGAGAGTATGACTGGAAGGGACTATGGGATACGGTAACGAAGGCTGGGAAGGTAGTCATTGACTGGTTTGTAAAGAACTGGCCGAAGATCAAGGATACTGTCAAGGAAACCTACAATGACATCGTGGACTTCCTGTTCGGCCCAATGGAGAACGTGAATGAGATCCCATTGGAGTTCGGTGGTGAATTGCAGATGAAGAGAGTGGGTGGATTTGTTGATGGATTGATTTCTGGGTTTGATACGGTTAAGTTGTCAATTGATAACGCTGCGGATTCAATTAGAACGAAGATCATTCCTAATCTCCAGGAAGCCATCATAAACATCGCTGAGATGTTTGGGATGGAAGAGGGTGCAACACCACAGGAAGCAGGGGCATTCGTTGCTGAGAAGATTGCGGCAACGATAGAATTATACACAGAGCTGTATGGGATACTATCTGAAATAGTCAAGTTGTTAAGTGATCCAGTGCTAGCAAGGCCACTTGGGATGTCATTGCTCCCCGATCCTATTGGATCATTCCCAGAGATACCCAAGGGTGCAACTGATTTCCTCACTGGCAAGTCGACACTTGGCGAAGGAATTGCCGCGAGCATTGACTTGGACTGGTGGAATAACATCGGTGGGATTATAGGGGGATCATTATCTTCAGCAGCCAACGTGGTTGGAACATGGATAACAGACACAATTGCACAGTTCCTTGGTCTTGACCAAGCACTTGTTAGTCAATCAATTATCCCAGACATGATGGATGCAATTGTCAATGTATTCAGAACCGGCCTTGCTGAAGTTGGCACACTCTGGTCGGGGTTCTGGACGACGATGATTTCTGGCACAGACACGTCCCTGGATGCATTCCTAACCACCATGGGTGTCGAGGGTGGTGCATCAGGGGGATTGCTAGGTGCAATTGCAGATTCACTCCCTGAGTTCTTCGATGCGGGTGAAGATATTATCGGCGCGATCTCGGATGGGATGATGGCTGCTAGTCACCTGATGGTTGCTGCACTGAAGTCGAATGTGGTAGCAATGAACGTAGCGGTGTCTGAAGGGGGTGATAAGGGGATACTAGGGGTACTGGATAAGATTGGGCTTAAGATCGTTATCCGTATCAAGAATTCAATCATCAAGTCCTACCAGATTATCCTCGATGCCCTTGAGTTCGCAATGTCGCTTGGCGGCGGATTGATTAACCAAGCAAGGGCAGCTGCGAATGAAGTCAGAAATGGCGCTGGGGAAGCAACTGGTGGGGCTGTAACAAACGCCGTTGATAGCGCAGGACAAGCTCAACGGATTGCACAGCCAACCCCATATATGCAACCACCCGTTGAAGGACCGCCACGACGGTACGGTGTGCAGGGTGAACAAGCCGCAGTGGTAACAGTCGGCCCTAACTACGTCCGAGATGACATGGACATGGTGTCCCTTGAGAATACAGTACGCCAGGTTGTTTCAGAAGAGGTGCGACAATAATGCTACGCATCACAGACGGTACTACTTATGTCAACCTGACTGCGGTAAAGAAGCGGTCAGGGTTCAGCCTGGTATCATGGCGACCGAGTGTTGCAACATATAAGGCAGGTGGGATATTTAGGGATAGTCCGTTCTCGGATGGAAGGGAACTTGTAGATGCTCAATGGCAACATCCAATTGAGACAATTGTAGTCAATCTGCGAGATAACAACGTTGATGCCAATGTTGAACGCCTACAGAACCTGCGTCGTCTGTTGGAGAAGGCGAACAACTATTGGAAGACTAAATGGCAGGACGAACCCGTATGGATTGAAGCGAGAAGCAACTGTGAGACGAACATCCGATACGGGTTGATTTACAATGCCAGGGTTGAGGGTGATGCTGACCCGTATGCTCAACCGTTGATTACCCAACGACGACCGATACAGCCGTCCCTATCGATACTGGTTGAACGAGGACACTGGTTGTCGTATCGTCCAGGAACGGGCACCTGTGCGGAGTTGAGTGGGGTCAAGGACTGGCACTATGATGACATATGGGCGTCGTCGTCAAACCAACCGACGGGCATCGTCTGTGCGATTGAAACGGGTCGTTGTGGGTATATCTTTGCGGGGGATCAGGGGAAGATATGGAGAACAACCGACCCTGTAACAGCGAATAACTGGGCAAGTACCGCACTCGCTCACGCGAACTGCTTGATCTATGATATCATGGAATCTAACAGTGGACACCTGTACGCTGCTGGATATGACAGTGGTGGGGTAACTGGGTACAGTTATTCCAGTGTCGATTGTGGGGTAACGTGGGCAACATTTGGCGGTGGGGTCAACCGTGGGTCGGACGCATTCCACGGTCTATACCAGGGTGGGGATGGGAAGATATACCTCGCGACTGGTGCTACATTGGGTGCACCAAGGCCATTGTTGAGCACGACAGTCGGTGGGACGACCTGGAGTATAGTTACAAGTAATGCCACCTGGAGTCGAGTTGATAGTATCACAGAAGTTGGAACCCGGATGCTCCTTGGGATCCAGAACAGCGACTCCGATGGTGAGATATGGTACACGGATGATTATTGGGTAACGAGCAACCGTGGGTACGTGTTTGACGGTGCATACCCGACTGTGTTATTCACGACCAGCGATGGGATTGTTCTTGCTGGGACGAACACGGGTGAGCTGTGGTCGAGTACAGATGGAATCGCCTGGGCGTTGAGGAAGAGTGGGCTTGGTGGACAGGTGTACGGGGTAGATGAGGATGTGGAATCCAAGACCATCTACTGTACCGCAGACAGTGTGGTATGGATCAGCCTCGATGGTGGATATACTTGGAACTGGTCAGAGGACGTTCAGGGTGCGTTGGTCTACGCAGTCCATTATTCAAGTACGATTCCATCAACCGGCATGTGGTACGTGGGAAACAGTGGGGATATTTACCTCAAGAACAATGTGGAGTCGTTGGGTAGATCAGCAACGTGTCTGGATGAAGTGTTCGTTGTGAACAAGCGAGCAGAGAGAAATATTACAGACATCTGGGTGTATGATGACAACCTGGCATCCTATACCGCAGGATTCCCTTCCTCAGCGTTCTCACTTCTGCCAGCAGTCCCGACAGCCGATGACGCAGTGTACTTTGGCATCGATGCCAGTTTGCAAGTAAATGGATCCCCACCGATTGATAACATCGTCGTGGACATTGGGGTGCCATCATTTGGCATCACAGGAACCTGGCAGTATTACAATGGAACCTGGGATACATTGACCGTCCAGGACGGTACTGATGCAGGATCGGGTGCATTCAGTCGATCTGGTGTATCGTCCGTTCACTGGGAAGTGCCTGATGACTGGACAACGGTTGCGGTTAGTACCGTGACAGCCCTATGGGTGAGATATCTGGTAACAGCAGTTGGCGGGACGATTGTTACACCAACACAGCAGAATCGTTCTGTGTATTCATGTATTCAGCCTGTTGTTGATGTTGACTCTGCACAAGTTGCTGGAACGCTACAGGCAATTGCCCATCATGCTCTACGGATACGGTCTGACAAGGATGGTCCTGGTGGGAGTGCGCCCAATCTGTATGCGAACAGGGTGATTGTTGGGCTGAGAAGCACTTCCCGTGGAGAGGATTTCACATCATATCTCAACTGTGCAGACGAACAGAACCCGATTAGCATCCAGTGTTCACTGGGATCGAATACGACGTTTGTGGACTACTTGGATGCTGCGCCAGGAAGAGCGGCATTCTATCAACCCAGTGGGTTGCAGTCGATGGCAATGAGAGTGAGATTTGAGTTGGCGAACACGCTCTCTGAACAGTATCATGGGTCGTATCGGGCATTCCTTCGATGCAAACAATTGTACGGGGCAACTGGGGATGTTCGTGTCCGGTTGTACATCGGCACTCCCTGGGGCAGTGATGATTACTGGAGTCAAATTAAGAGTATCCCGAACACATTCACGTACAATAAACTCATTGACTTCGGGGAGATCAAATTACCGTTATCCCAGTTGGTTGCCGATGAACGAACGTCGAGCACGAAGATAGAGGTTCATGCAGAGTGTACAACGTCTGGGTCAGCATCTGCAACCGCAACACTCGGTGCGTGGATGTCGTCACGGTTGATCGCGCCGTATGATACAGCACCCCAGGGTGGTGTTAACCCAACCGACATGGACCATTGGCTCAGTCAACAGTTGTGGTATGATGGCAGCACACTATTGACCGACTTCCCAAGTCTGTACTTCTTGGACCTTATTCTAATCCCAAGCGATGAATGGCTCGGTGACTTCGTGGATAATGCGTTATCGTTGTCTACCGCCCTGAGTAACGGACGAACATTTGAGATCGATTCGATCTACTACCCCAAGACGGAACTTCGGGGTCTTGTTCGTGCATCAGCAACGGATACGATTAATGCGATCTATATCCCACTTGCGCCAGGACCAGCAACACTGCAACCGAATGCCAACCAGCGACTATGGTTCTTGTTTGATAAGTCCAATGAGTTGTATAGCCCAGACTGGGATAGCAGTCAGCACATTTGTGCATCGGTGCAATCATTCAGTAACTCTCGGTACTTGGGCATGCGAGGATCCCGATAGTGGGCGAGTTCGATACGACTGGGTTGAGCATTAAAGTTGGCCGTCCCGTCACCCAAGATGGTGCATGGGTAGGTACACTTAAAAAGGAAGTGGGTTCATACTCGCATGAGATATCATCTGAGTTCGGGTTCGACAGAGCGTCAATCAACTTTGCGGTCAACCGTGGAGATATCTCCCAGTGGTTGAATGAAGGACTGGGAATGGACATCGACGTGCGAGGACTAGCAGGGGAACAAGTCTGGAATGGATTCGTGGATAGCGTGGATATAAATGACGGTGGAAGGAAGATATCAGTCGGGAGATTGTCAGACCTGGCAAATCGTATCTATGTGACCTACGCACAGATCATCGAAGACGCAATAGAACCCATTGTCGGTGAGCAAATAAGTACCGAGGATGCCAACGATTATGAATCACAATCCCAGTATGGTGTCTGGGAGAAGGCGGTGAGTGCAGGTAGCAGAACGACACTCGATGCCGAGCAGATCAGGGATACCGTGCTCGCGAAGTACGCATACCCAACAACCAGTTATGATATATCAGGGTCGTCAGATCCAACCGTGATTCTTAAATGCCTGGGATACTATCGGTTCCTGGAAGCATTCACATACACGAACTTTGACAATGACGAGATCACATCTGATGCAAAATTGAAGTTGGTTCTTGCAGCAAGTCCGAATAGAGTTCTGAGTACAGACTATACTGAGATTGCACCGTCATCTACATATGCACTCACCTATGAGGACCGCTACCGGACTGGAATTACAATCGCCAAGGAACTAGCATCGTTCGGTGACGCAAGTGACAACACATGGGTATTTGGTGTTTATGAAGACCGCGTGGTATCATTTAATGTTGTACCGGGCAACCTTGACTACCAACACAAACGAGGCACCGGGTCAATCGTGGAGCGATTTGGAGGTGGACCAGTTGATCCTTGGAGCGTTCGACCAGGACGATGGTTGTTCATGCCCGACATTATCCTTGGTGGGGAGGAATTGCCAATCCCGAACACTAGGGCGCAATTCTATAGCGATAAGCGGGTTGCATTTATTGAGCGAGTTAAGTACACCGCACCACAGGGGTTTAGTATTCAGGGAACGAGGGTTAGTAAGGGATCCCAAGGACTGGCACGTTGGGGGTTGGGGAGTTTATGACACAGTTTCGTAATAGTGAACACGATGATAATCAGGCTGACGAGTTCCTTCGTAGGAATGAGTTGAAGCACAGCACCGTCCAAATGGCAGACTCGATGATGTGGTTGAATAGGGATGGCGGTGGGAGTTTGCTATGGGCGTTCGATGGACAAGGACCAGCATGTTATGGGAGAGGGTCGACTGATCAATGGACTGAACAAGGTTCCATTGATATTCCCAGTTATGAGGCGGTTGTCGGTCGTGGTGGTCCTTATGTTGTGCTTGACGGTGCTACTGACTACCTGAGTATTGGGGATGATGTATGGCAAGAATCAACCACCAATAATCTCCTGGTGTGGTTCTGGGTCAACTCAAACCACATCGATGTTGATATGGCAATTGCGAGTAAGTGGGACGAAACTGGCAACTTCCGCTCATGGAAACTTCACCTGAGTGGTAGCGCATTTACGTTTACCTGTAACTCAACTGGAGTTGGGGGTGCGGATTCAGTAGCGACGAGCACACGGACGCCCGTAGATGGTGGTTGGTATTTCGTAGCAGGATATCTACAACCAAGTGCCCTGCAATCCATCGGGGTTGCTGCTGCATCAGACGTGTCTGTAACGTATAACGCGAATACTAATACCCCTGCTGCTGGGGTGGTGAATGACGTTGCCGACCTATTCGTCGGAGCACTTACTGAGGCGGCAGTTGCTCAGTGGTGGGATGGATTTTTGGGCATAGGACTGGCAAGGGCGAATACCCCACCGGCGAGTATAAGGTCGCATATGACGAGAATATTTGCATCAACGAGGTGGTTCTATAATGGGTGATAAATTCTGCGGGATTGGAGGAAATAACGGGTGGGCAGGAACTTCTTGGGAAACCAGGAAGGCAACGATCACTGGACTGTTGGGAATTGTACCTGCATACGGTCCAGGGGATCACCTGTACGTTGGCCCTGGGGTATATCGGGAAACAGTCAACCTCAACCTTGATGGGGTGGTAAGACGACGCAGTGGTAGCATCAGCGTTACACACGGGAGCAAGATCGTCACTGGCGTTGCCACGGGATGGGATCCTGGAATCGCTCCTGGTGATTGGTTAATCGTGCCTTGGTTGGCATATGGGTTGACAGCAAGTGGGACTGGATGCGCGTTCGATGGTGCAGGGACATTAACAAGTGCTGGTGCAGACTTCGCTGCGGAAGCGATTGGGTTCTGTGTCAACGTAGATACCCGTGGGTCATATCTCGTTGCTGCTGCCGCTGGTGCACCCAATGCAGTAACACTGACAGATGTCAACGGTGTAGGATGGGCAATTGGTGGCCCATTCGATTTCTGGATACCGAGTAATGAAGGTGGGTACGAGATTGAATCCAGGGAATCAGACACACAGATTACCCTCAAGCGTCCCTGGAGTGGACCGTCATACACCTGGTCAAATGCCCGCTACACGAGTAACGCTGCTGGTAATGGGTATGAGATATTCCGTCCTTGTTATCTTATCGGTGATGAAACCGGTGCGCATACTGATGGCGTCGGTGGAGTAGTACGTATTACTGGCACGGACAATGACCAAAGTATGTCTGCGCGACACTATGGCATTCGTGGGACGGGTAGGAAATACTGGGTCGTTAGGGGATTCCAGGTTGATACAACTAACCGAGATGCAATTTTTCTCACAGACTGCACGCATACGATTGTCGAAGATATACGCACACTGAGTCCGAGTATTCTAACAACAGCCACATATGCCCACATACAACTTCTTGGCAATACTGACAGATGCACAGTAAGACGGTGTATGTTCTTCGGTGGGAAGCAGGCAAGTGGAGTGTACCTATCTGATACCGGCCCACAGAAATATGCCTGCAATGTCTTTGAGAACATCTACGCTGCTTGCTATCGACCGTTTGTGGTTGATGACATTAACAATACGACGATCAAGAACTGCACAAGTGGGATGGCATGTGAGAGTTTCCTATACGCTCCAGCATGGACAAATGCATGGATGGGGGTATTCGTCCACGACTGTGAAGTCCATTATGCAAACAACATAGGGATATGGAGTGCTGTCAATGGACAGATAGTAGTCAACTGGTGTAATGTTTGGGACAACAACACAGATGCATGGATTGCCACCCTTGGTGCACAGTGTGCGGTTGATGCTCACCTGTATTCCCCTGAGTTGCCTATCCTTCTCGATGGGTACAGGTATCCGACCAGAATGATGCCACCTTCTGAATGGTGGGGGGTATCTCAATGGACAGGGTTGTATCCAGCCAACGAAGACATATATGGGGTTCTTCGACCAACAGTCGTGACGAAACGGTCAGTGGGACCACAACAGGACTATTACCATGAACGTGATACCATCACCACGTATGCAAGTGAAGAAGCGTCACTGGAGCACCCTGACGCACGGGTAACTCAGTTCAGGATACCGATTAGCGGGAATCCCACAACGACGACAGTGCAGGTGTACCTGGGAGCAGCTTATGCTGGTATTGCTCCCAAGTTGATTGTCCATCAAGAAGGGAATACTGATGTTGAAGCTACTGCAACTGGAACAACGGGTATGTGGGAAGAGTTGAGTGTGGTGTATACTCCTAACGCTATCCCACTTCACATGTGGGTGGAGTTGAGGAGCGACAATACCGCAGGTGCGGGTGATTATAGTGTATACTGGCAACGACTGCGTTGCGTGGAGAATGTATAGATGGGTGATACCTGGTACGCAGCTCCCGATGGCAATCCAGCAGGCACTGGAGTAGACTGGGATAATAGGGTTGATACAATCACGGCAATGATTGCACTTGGGTGGGCAGCAGGGGACAGATTGCTTGCTGGTCCTGGGGTGTATCGGGAAGAAGTGCTAATTGACGGTAACGGTGCGGCAGTGTATGATGCTGGAACGGTAACGGTTGTAAATGAGAGTACGACCGTTACTGGAACTAATGACTTCACAGCAACGCCCGTACTGCCAGGAGACCAACTGTTCATTGGGAACTTCGAGACACAGGCTGATGGTGCATATGCAGCAGGTCAGTTCACCAGTGCGGGTGCCAATTTCCAAGCTGGCATGGTTGGATATAGGATCGAAGTCGTCGGTCAGGGTCAGTACATCATTGCATCCAGGGTTGATGCAAATACGATTACACTTACAGATGTCAACGGCGTCGGGTTTCCAGGCGCAGGGCCGTATACGTACTACATTACCAGCGGTGAAGGCCCATATGAGGTTGATTCTATTACCGATGCTACCCACCTCGAATTGGTGAAACCATGGAGTGGTCCTGATCTAACAGGGCTAGTATATAAAATCTACCGACCTGTGTACCTCATCGGTGATGTGTCTGGCACTGAGACAGACGGTATTGGTGGAGTGGTCCGCATCACAGGCAGCGATGACGATGAAACAACCAATCGTGCACTGGGAATTAGCGCCGATACTGATAACTACTGGATGATTAGAGGGTTTAGGATCGACACTTGCACAACCAGTGCTATATATGGAGACACCTGCACCTACTTCACAATAGAAGATTGTGTGTTTGCAGATGTCGATGGGTATCCAGTGAACTTTGATGACAGTGATCAGACTACTGTTCGCAGATGTATTGGAATGGGTGCATACTCTGCGGGTGGCGTGTATCTATACTCCAACCCTGTTTCAGATAACGGTCAGAACCTACTAGAAAACCTGTACCTTGACTGTGGCGGTGATATGATAATCATCGCCCGTACTGGGGGAACAACGATCAAGAATTGCACCAGTGGATTCGCATCATACTCATTGATCACAACGAACAATCAGACTGTCGGAACTGGGGTGTTTGTCCACGATTGCCTGTTGCATAATCAATGCACGACAGTTGGTGGATCCGCAGCACTTGAAGCAGCGGTGCTCGGCCAGATCATTGAGCAGTACAATAACCTTTTCAGCAACGTGTTAGATAGAAAGGTAGGCACTGTCGGAATTGCTGCTAACTCAACGACTTATCCCTATCTTCCCTCACTTCCACTAATGACGGGACGGACAAGAAACCCGATGGTGTGGTTCGCCCCAAGTCAGTGGGATGAAACTAGGGATAATAGTGGGTTATATCCCAAGAACGAGGACTTGTTCGGGGTGCATAATGAGGTGTCACAGACTAGGCGATCCTGGGGTGCGATACATAATTATGCTACTGTTCGCTCGACTACTCAATTCTATGGCTCCTTCGCAGGCTCTCTCTACATGGAAGACGCCATGGAGCAACAGTTCGTGTATCCAGTGAAAGAGAGCTGGGGGTATACAGTTACCGTCTGGGTATACTTGGAGGCGAACTACGCAGGGAATACTCCAGTGATGACAGTTAAGCAACCTGGCGAGACGACCGTAACGGTGGTATCGACTGGCGCGATTGGTTCCTGGGAACAGTTGAGTACGACATTCACGACAGGGGCGAACTTGGACTTCATCAGTGTTGGGTTGAAGAGTAGGAATACAGCGGCGGGGGCATCGGTTGGCTGCTTCTTCCAGGACTTGAATGTCAACTAGGGGGACAAATGGGTGATAATATTCTAAACAACTACAGCTTTGAAGGTAATGGACACGGTGAGTGGACACGCAAGACATTCACTGGTGAGGAGTTTGGAAATTGGTTTACACCAGATAATGGCTGGGTAGGATGGTGGAACCTAAAACGACCTCGACCAGAAGCCCATGTAATCCCATTTGAGCCACCATATATTGGACCGCCAGCACGGGTGTTTGAGGGTCACTATGCGTGTAAGTTGCACAAGTCGTTTGAGCCATGGGATGGTGGGCATTATCAAGTAGTGGAAGGATTAGAAGTCGGTGCTATGTATGAAGCGGACTTCTATGCACACGGTTGGTGTAATCACGAAGGACTTCCACACGCCAGTGACCCGAACTGTGCGCCAATGGGATGTGGGGCATTGTATAAGTTGGAAAGTAATCTTCCACCACTCAATGGTGATCCAGTCAACGATGCATGGTGGGCAGTGCTATACCAGGTCGGTATCCAATTCCTTGATGAAGAACAGAACCCTGACCCGACGTATAATGTACTATGGGGTCCAGCAGCAGCGATATACAACGAGTTTGCACAGGTGCCGGTACTAGCGTTCGAGGCAACAAAGAGCAGGGCAGCATACTTCATCAAGTGTTCCCACAAGTGGCAATTCAGGAACAATGATTCGTATTTTGACTTGGCGCGGCTAGAACGGGTTGGCACTCCCCCTCCACCTCCACGTCAATACGACCGTACCTACGTTCTTCTCCCCAACAATGACCCCTTTGACCCTGCTGAACAAGAACGAATATCAGCACTGAACCCTGGGAAGACGGTTGGGCCGAGTGCTGACGATGCTGGTGTAACTCACCCCTATCTCAAGAAACGAACCGTTATCTCCTACCAACCACAAACCTGGGGTGGGATTGAGGCATTAGAGAACTTCTGGTCCACCTATTACTCGATGCCAGACGAGGTGATCTACAAGGAGGTGGCTAGTAATCTACTGCTCGCCCAATGTGATAAACGATGGGCTGGTGATATATTCGGGGGCGCTACATGTAAAAGCACACTGTGTAGTCAAGGGTGTTTCGTTACATGCTTGGCGATGTCGCAGAGGTTCTACCACATCTCTG
>Ga0209986_10004446_pt1 | contig 11855 bp, 8 predicted proteins | sample BlataG_FD_183168 | JGI IMG/M metagenome (GOLD analysis project Ga0209986, IMG submission 183168) | Deep subsurface microbial communities from Black Sea to uncover new lineages of life (NeLLi) - Black_00105 metaG (SPAdes) (version 2) | ecosystem: Environmental > Aquatic > Marine > Oceanic >...
CGCTGAATCTCCACTGCCCCTCGGTCGTGGACTACCTCAATATAGGGGACTAGCGGTGTGGTGACCGGCGGGGGGAGTTTGGTCACAATCCGCCGCTGAATGGTGGGTTTAGCCTCAGCTGCAGTGGGGGTAATGCTTTTAACTAAACCATCAGCCTGATATTCCACCCGATACAGGCTAGGCACATAGATGCCGGGAATGGTAGCCACTTGGCGCAGTAGTTCTTTTTTGGGGGCTTTCTTGCCCTTGCAATCCCGGAAGCTATCAAGTAGCTCAAGCAATACCTCTTCACCATCCCCGATTACAAAGAAGTCAATAAAGTCGGACATGGGCTCAGGGTTAAGACAACAGCTACCACCGGCTATTACTATGGGATGGGAATCGTTTCTTTCTGAGGACAGGACTGGTATTTGTGCCAGGTCAAGGATGTTCAATACGTTGGTATAGGTAAGTTCATAGTCCAGGGAGAAACCAATGATATCAAAATCCTTTAGCCGGTGTTTGGATTCAAGGCTGAGCAGGGGGATACCGGCAGTCCGCATGGCGGCTTCCATATCTGTCCAGGGGGCGTAAACCCTTTCGGCGAGAGCATCTGGCTGGCTATTGAGCAGGTCGTAGAGGATGGGCAAAGCCATATTGGACATGCCTAGTTCATATAAATCAGGGTAGGAAAGGGCAATCTTGATAGCGGTTCGGTCCCAATCCTTTATGATGCTATTCCACTCGCCACCGGTATAGCGAGCCGGTTTGGTAACCTTATAAAGTATATTATTGGGGTAGGTCAATTTGTTCTCTCCGCTGACCTTAGCTATTATCCAACTGTGATAGGTCAAACTTCATGCCATCCCGGGCAGCGATTACCCTGACCCCTGTCTCTTCAGACAGCCTCTGGGCTATCTCCCAGGGCTTTGCCCGCCACACGGTCATGCCAAAATGGGTCAGAATGGCTACCCTGGGTTTTAATTCCATGATAATATGCTCGGCATCAGGCACCGATAAGTGGTCAATAGGGCGACCTGGCTCCAGGAAGACTACGTTGATAATCAGTAGCTCACCGCTATAGCTTTGACATAAACCATCAAAATAGCGGCTATCAGCGATGTAGGAGAAGGTGTGCTCAGCGGTTCTAAAGATTATGCCATAGGTCTCTACCGGGTGTATGTGGCGAATTGGAGTATCAAACGAGACATTGCCTATGGAGTAGGACCTGCCTTCCTTCAAAACCTCAATCCCCTCGAGGTAGTCTTTCAGATAGGAGAAGATGACCGGCTCGGTCTCCAGGGCATCAGCCGGGGCAAAGAGCCAGCCGTGCCGCTTGAATCCACCTTGAGTCATCGCCTCAATCATAATATTGACATCCGCCGAGTGGTCAAGATGGCGATGCGATAGGATGATAGCGCCGAGCTTATCAGCTTTAAGCTTCCTCTTGGTGGACTGAACTATACACCCTGGACCGGGGTCAACAAGTATTTCAGTGCCACTCAGGTTCAGCCACAGGCCACCTGAAGCCAGAATCTGGGTGGTTACCACGAACCTGGCGCCAGCCGTTCCCAGAAAGGTTATGGTGTCTTCCATGCCATTTAACTATAGACTATAGCTTTATTTTTTACCAGTTTATATGAGATTGTTTATTATTTATCACCCTCACCCCCTTAATCCCCCTCTCTCTCAAGGGAGAGGGGGAGGATTTTGTAAAGAGAGGCTGACGCCCCTCTTAGACACCCGGTTAAGTTGGGGTGCTCTCTTCAGAGGAGGGGGGGACTGGAGGCACCGCCCCCAAATACGATTCTAGGGTGGGGAGAAGAAAGAGGGGTTGACACCCCTCTTGGACGCCCCGTTAAGTTAGTCTCCTTCAAAGGAGGAAGGGGATTTTAGATAGGCGCAAATGTGGTTAACAAGCCCCTATTCAGACGCCTCCTAAAAGTAGGAGAGTTAAAGAGAGGCGAAGCCTCTCTAAAAGCCCTTTGACGGCTGAGGGCTCGCCGACTAAAATAGCACTAATCGGCTGATTAAGGAGAATGAAATGGAGCAAATTTGGGCACCGTGGCGGATAAAGTATATCCAGATGGAGAAGGCGGAAGGATGCATTCTATGTGAAAAACCGAGACAAAGTAGTGATGCTCAAAACTACATCCTGCACCGGGGTGAAAAAAACTTCGTCATGCTCAATAGCTATCCCTATAACCCGGGTCACCTGATGATAGCCCCCTACCGCCATGTGGCTAACCTGGAAGAGCTAACCAAGGAAGAGCTTCATGAGCACTTCGAAATAGTCGGCAGAAGCATCAAGATTTTGAGGCAGGTATTTAACCCCGGCGGCTTTAATATTGGGATAAATATGGGGAAGGTGGCTGGAGCTGGCATAGATGAGCATATTCATACCCATATCGTGCAGCGGTGGCAAGGGGATACCAACTTTATGCCGGTAATATCTGATGTGAGGGTAGTGCCTGAAGCCCTGGCTGGGACCTACGAGAAATTAAAAGGCAAATTTTGAGTTAGGGTAAAGCCAAAATCGGTCACTCGCTTGGCAAAAGGTGAAGTTGAAGGCTCGGTTCCTTTTCTTTGGCAGTAGATCGACGCATTAGTTCCTGCAAGCTTCGCATTTCGGTAGCCATCGCCCTATAGAGGTCAGGTAGAAGCTCACTAATCTCCTTATCAGTATAGCCAATAACTTTAAGAACAGCATGGTCAATAATCTGCCTTGCCTCTGGCGGGTTCTCAAACTGCTGGACGAGGGGAGGGAACTCCATATATCTTACTTGCTCAAAGGCTTGTAGCAAGCCATTAATGTCGCAGCTTGACAAATTCGGTATGTGAAGCTGCCTCGCTTGCCCCTCAGTGATAATCATGTAGGAACCTCCCGTCTCTGTATGCAGTAAGAGCAGTTCTATCAAATAGAAGATGCTATTAAACCATAGACACATGGCTTTGGAAACCTGTCTATCCAGTAAGACCGACCAATGCAATCCCACAGGTAACACTTTTTCGTCTGAGAAAAAAGCAAGAGCTTTTGTACCAGGTGCGGTAAGGTTGAATCGCCGATTGAGGACAAGGTGAGTGAATCTCTTTTGTGCCTTTTTGGACATGGCTACAAAATCAAGCGGCTTGACTCCAAACATCTCTAAGATTTCATCAAAACCTGGGAAGGGCTTGACAATCACATAGTCACTACATCCTCCGATATCCAACCGAGGCATATACGCCGAGGTTCTGACACCCCGCTTCAAATACTGTAGAGGGACTTCTACGGTTTTTTTGCCCTGTTTCATGGTTGCAGTCACCACGCCACCCTCGTCAGAGACTAGGGTCCAATTTGAACGGTCAAGTCTTCTGGGGACGAGCGGTCTAGTAATATAAAGCAGGCTCTGAAGGTTTTCCCCTCCGTGCTCAAATCCCCTTATTAGAGGAACTATGGGATTCTTTGAATCACCCAAAGAAATCAGTTTTTCTTTGGCAGTGGCTGTAAAGTCTCGATAAAATTGTAGGAGCCTTTCCCCTGCGATTGTGTTGAAAGCGACCAGATGCCCCAAATCTCGCCAGTTGGCGGAAATCTCAGCTTGGTCTTTCCAAGTGACGAACATGGCTTCATCCTCAAACTTTTCGCCTTCATCAAGTAGCCCCACTGTAATAGGTATACCTAGAGCTTCCCGCATACTAATCTCACTGAGTCTCTTTTTGAGGTAAACGAAGGCGCACTTAGGCTGAGTATTGCCTTTCTGGAGAACGACCAAGAAATCTCTGAAGAAAGCCCTTTCACTGAAAGCCATTTCTTTCGTGGATTTCACGACATATCTAAGGCTGTATGCCCCCTCCTTGAAAAGGTATCCCCTTACCCTCCTACTATATTCACCTCTAAAGAAGTCACGAGGCAGGACAGCAGCTATTTTGCCATTTTTGCGAAGGAGTGAGTCCGCCAGGGCAATAAAATATGCCCAATAGTTCTGCTCGCCAAAACTTGAAAACCTAATTCCCTTCATTTGAGGAGTTAATCTTTCCTTTCTGGTAAAAGGTGGATTCATAATTACCACATTAGCTGGCTCAATCTTGAACACTTCGCCCTTGGTAAGAGGCTGCTCTACGTCAATGCCGGTAACATCTCCGCCAAAGGTGCGAAGCCAACTAGCAACATCGCCAATCTCATCTCCTTGTGCCAGATGTAAAGAGTTCCCAATACCGATTCTGGTTCTATTGGTTACATCCATAGGCGATTGCATTGTAAGGTTGAGGGCAGCGAGGTGGGCAGCAAAAGGCATTATATCTACCCCGGTAAGCTCCTCCTCTACAAGTTTTTTGTGTGGTCTTCCTTTGCCCATGGTCATTTTCTTCCTGTAAGCGCTTACCAGAAGCGTGCCACTACCACAGGCAGGGTCAAGTACTTTCTCATCGGGTCGGTCAATGGTAAGCCCAGCTAATATTTCTGCTGCTTGAGGTCGAGTATAGAAAGCCCCTAGTCGCTTTCTAGTTTCTGGGGGTAAGAACTCGTGGAATATCCTGCCTAACAAATCTGCCTTAAGTTCCTCAGGCTGTATGGCATGAATAGCGGTTATCGCTGTGTTTATCTCAACTGTAGCCGAGGAAGGAATATTAGAGGCAATATCAATGCAATAGACCGCTTTATAATCTATATCCTCAATTTCTTTGAAGTAAGGATTAAGTTCCGCGGGTGAAGATATGCGTTCTAATCTCCTAGGGAGGCTTAGAGTCTTCGACAAAATACGATGAAGCAAAAGTTGATTAATTAGGATATAAGCGGCAAGGTCAGCGACAACACCTTTTACGGCTTCCTCGTCCACCTTTTTGCCGTTCTCTTGACTCTCCTGAGATAGTATTTCAAATAGAACTAGGGAGCCGACTGTTTCTTTGATTATCGGACTCTCAATCCCTGCGCTGCGCTTGATTTCCAAAGCGACCCCCTGAACTGATTGACGAAGAGCTTCAACCACCAAGTCAACAGAAGGAGCTAGTGTAGGCTTAGTTAAACTCTCCTCAATATTCTTCGCTAACTCGGCTAAGGAAGTTTGAGGATAATAGTCCTTAAGAAAGGGACAAAGCACCATTACACTTGGACGGAGACCTAAGGCTATGTCTCTAACATCTTCTGGCTTAGTAACAGTTTTCCTTGCCTCATTGGGATACACAATGGCTATAATGCCATCAGCACCTATGCTTTCCTTATAATCCTCTGCTTGTGCTATGGCTAAAGGTAGTTTCTCAAATCCGCCTATTTTAAGCTCGACAACTACCTTTGAACTATCCAAGATTAGGAAAAAATCAAACTGCTTTCTGTCCTGGAGAATACCTTCCCTTGCTATCTTGCAGCCCAAGAAGCTTTCTAAGAGGTTCGCTACCTCAGGACTTAGTGTAGGCTCTGCTACTTGAAATACCATTGTCCTTCGCTTCACCAAGGAATAAAGCGAGCCCTGCTTAAGCCTCAGCCTTGAGGGGGCTTTCTGAATTTGGCTTTCAGCGCTTCTATTTCTTGTATTCTTTCAAATTCCTCCTGGCTGAGGGGTTCACAGGACTTGAGCTCGTTGCCTTCTATTTTAATGGAAAAAAGCTCTCTGCATTTCCAGCAACGGTATGGACCCTCATAGGTTAGCTCAACCAGGGAGAGACTGCCCTCGGTGCCACATTTGGGGCATTTTATGGTTATCATCATGGCAGCACCCCCCATAAATAACTGGCACCCCCAAGCGAATTCGAATCGCTGTTGCCGGCTTGAAAGGCCGGTGTCCTAGGCCTCTAGACGATGGGGGCATCATGCCCAAGTATAGCAAAGAAGTCATCCTTAGACAACATCCTGTACTCGTCCATATGATTAGTGATACCTTAACTTTCTGCACCTCACCCCCCTTTAAGTTTCTATTAGGTAACCCTATCCCCTTTATCCCCTTCCCCTTGATAAGGGGAAGGGGAAGACAACTTATTGAGAGGGGCTTCGCCCCTCTCAGATACCCGGTTAGACCAATCCTCTTCACCCCTTAAAGCACCCAGAAAAATCTTCGATTTTCCTGGGAACCCGCTTAGTCCCCCTCTCCTGGGAGGAGAGGGGGAGGAATAAAAAAGAGGGGGCGAAGCCCCCTCTTAAAACTACTTCCCCCTTCCCCTAGAGGGGAAGGGGGGCAGGGGGATGGGGTCAATGCCATAGAGAAACGAAACATAATAATCGGTGTCACCAATCTATCTGAACTAGATTACGTAATATGCTACAATACTTCAGATGGGCATAGGATATTGGCTTAAGAAGAACTTTATTCCTATATTAACCTTGCTCTTTGTTATAGCCATTACAGTTGGCATTTACCTTGTTTTCGGGCGCCACCCAGAAAGGCTTTTGGAACTAAAAAACTATGCCTATTGGGGCGCTTTCCTTATCAGTCTGATTGGGAATGCTACTGTTATTCTACCCGGCGCAGTTCTACCCATACTTTCGGCTATAGGTGTTGTTCTCTACCCGGTTACCGGACCATCTGGTCCAATCATTGTGGGGCTGATTGGTGGAGTAGGAGCCGCTATCGGGGAGATGACCGGTTATATGGTGGGTTATAGTGGGCGGGGGATTGTAGAAAGGGCGAATCTATATAATCGGCTGGTGGAGTGGCTGAGGAGGTGGGGAGCATTGGCTATCTTTACCCTCGCCTTGGTGCCATTCTTCTTTGACCTGGCTGGGATTGCTGCTGGCGTCCTTCGCTTCCCCTTATGGAAGTTTATCCTTGTCTGCTGGTTGGGCAGAACCATACTATATGTAGGTATTGTCTTGGCTGCTGGCTGGGGGTGGGAAACTGTACTGCCATACCTTGGTTAGCTCCGCCCCTTGATTTTCATCAGCAGCCCTGAACCAGCTACAAAATAGATGAAACAAGCAATGAGCATGACTTTGTAACCCAACCCGGGGTTATAGGCATTGAGGGGGTCCATGGCCAGTCCGATGAGGCGTGCCAGGGCAGCACCGCCGGCGGTAGCCAGATTGGTCAGTCCGAGGTATCTTGCCTCCTCACCTTTAGGTACTAAATCGGTGGCTAGAGCCCAGTTGCTGCTCATAAAGGCCCCGGTGGAGATTCCCAGGAGGGCGCCGCAGAACATTATAGCGCCATAGCTATGGGCGAAAAATAGTAGCAGAATGCCCAAAGCGCCGAGGAGTCCGGAGGAGACAACCACTGGTCGGCGCCCTATCCTGTCCGATAGCCGCCCGGCGGGATAAACCACAGCCAACAGACAAATTCCAACCACTATTAGCAGGTCGCCGGTTACCTGTGCCGGATTGGCTACCCCAACCACATCCATTAGAAAATATAGAGCGAATGTCTGCAAGGTAGCCATTGCCATGAAGATAAGAAGGCGGGATACTAGAAAAAGTATAAAATCAGGACTTGCCTTAACATCAATCTTAAAACTCTTATACAGGGTGGGCAGTAAGGGTAATTGAGAGCCACCAGCACCGGGTCGCTCCTTAACCGTGAGGACAGTGGCTAGCATGGTACCGAGCAGGACAATACCTAGCGCTGCCAAGGAAAGCCATAGCCAGGGGCTTCCCTCACCGGCGAAGTAGCGACCCATAAAGTAGGCTATCAGGCGCACCAGGGCAAGCCCGCCCATTATCTCCAGGAGGCCCTTTACCCCTGAAGCTACTCCCCTCTTCCCCTCAGGCACCAGGTCGGGGATAAACGCCTGAAATGGACCTTGCGCTGTATTACAGGTAATTTGGAGCAGGCAATAAACGATGAGGATGACAATAAAGCTATCGAAAAGCCCTATTCCGGGGAGCAGGAACACAGCCAACGCAGTGCCCAGTAGAATGTAGGGTCGGCGGCGTCCCCAGCCGAAGCCGGAGCGGTCACTGAGTGCCCCAGCTATGGGCTGAACTGCCATGGCTAGAAGTAAGCCAGCGAAGGTAAGCAGCCCGAGGTAGGTATTTTTTTGTGGTTCAGCAACAAAGTCCAGTAGCCGTAGTGGCAGAATAATGCTATGTAAGCTGTTCCATAGGGCAGCCAGGGCAAAACCAAAGATGGTAATCTTGATGTAATCTATACGGCGAAAGACGCTATTATTGCTCACTATCTTTCCATTCTAGTCAAGCATAACAGAGCCAAGCTGAGGAGGCAATGCTTGAGCTAGTTCAGATAGATTGGTGACACAGATTATCATGTTTCGTTTCTCAGCAGCATTGACCCCATCCCCTCCCTGTTTTTAACCTATCTCTTTCTTCCCACCCGCCCGCCCTTAACCCCCTGCTTTAAGGGGTGTTTAAGAGGGGCTAGTGCCCCTCTTCTATAAATACTTTCCCCCTCCCTTGTAAGGGAGGGGGACAAAGGGGGTGGGTTGCTAAGTAAATGTCTAAGGGGGCGAGGTGCAGAAAGTTGTGGGTGGTCAGGTACTAAAGCGAGTACAATGTTTTTGTTCTTACCGAATTGCTGTGGTATAATCTTGGCGATTATTTAGAAGGAGGAGAGATATGCCAGGAATTTTTTGGGTTGTGCCGGGGGCTGGGATAGTAGCCATATTCTTTGGAGGTTAATTTGATAGACATACGAATATGGGTAATAGTAGTAGGGGTATTGGCATTAGCTTTCGTTGTTTATCTAACGTTTACTATATTGCGGCAGGAACAAGGAAACCAGAGGATGAAGGAGCTGTCCTACGCTGTGCGACAGGGAGCTATGGCATTTTTACGCCGAGAGTTTATAACCCTAGCGATTTTCACAGCGGTTATGGTTTTGATACTCGCCTTGCTTATAGAACCAAAACCGTGGGTAGCGTTAGCCTATTTCTTTGGCACATTAACCTCTGCCTTGGCTGGCTTTCTGGGGATGAGTATTGCCACTAGAGCCAACGCCAGAACTGCCAATGCCGCTATCGTGAGTTGGGCAAGGGCATTGAAACTTGCCTTCTCTAGCGGTGCCGTAATGGGCTTCTGTGTGGTCGGTCTGGGATTATTGGGCTTAACCATTCTATCTATCTTTTTTGAAGATATTCATGTGTGGTTGGGCTTTGCCTTTGGCGCTACCTCGGTGGCTCTATTCCTGAGGGTTGGTGGTGGTATATTCACTAAGAGCGCTGATGTAGGTGCCGACCTTGTGGGTAAAATAGAGAAAGGGATTCCCGAGGACGACCCACGGAATGCAGCCGTTATCGCTGACCAGGTGGGGGATAATGTCGGCGATATAGCTGGGATGGGTTCTGACCTGTATGAATCCTATGTCTCGGCTCTGGCAGCGGCCATGGTGTTAGGTGTTATTGCCTTTCAGACAAAGGGGATGCTGTTACCCCTCATCCTTGGAGCTATAGGAATAGTTGCCTCTATAATAGGAGTCCTTGTTGTTAGACCCCGAGAGTTTGAAGGCAGCTTTGAAAAGCAAGTAAGCAAAGCCCACGCCACTATGAATCGGGGGGTATATGTAAGTAATATCCTAATGATTATAGCTGCTTATTTTGCCATTACGGGCTACATGGGCAATGAAGGGCTTAATATCTTTTGGGCTTTAATCGTAGGTTTAATCTGTGGTTTCCTAATTGGACAAGTAACAGAATACTTTACCTCAGAGCATAAACCGGTATTGGGCATAGCCAAAGCCAGCGAAACTGGTCCGGCCATTAATATCATGGAAGGTTTGTTTGTGGGTATGCTAAGTACTGCCATACCGATAGTTCTGATTGCTGCCACCACGGTGGCTGCTTTTTACTTCGCCGGACTACTGGGTATAGCTATTGCTGCCGTGGGTATGTTAATTAATCTGGGAATGTTATTAGCCATGGACTGCTACGGACCGATAGCCGATAATGCTGCTGGTATTGCTGAGATGGCTGGGTTAGGTAAAGAAGTTAGAGCTCGCACTGAGGCTTTAGATGCTGTCGGCAATACCACCGCCGCATTGGGTAAAGGTTTTGCCGTATCTTCAGCAGCCTTGGCAGCCTTGGCTTGGTTAGCCACCTACTTTGAAGTAGCTAATATTGAAATAGCTAGTATAACCAATGTGGATGTAATTGCCGGCTTATTCATTGGCACTATGATGACCTTTCTCTTCTGTGCCCTAGCTATGAAGGGCGTAAGTGGAGGGGCCTTTGACGTTGTCAAAGAGGTCAGAAGACAATTCAAGGAGATTAAAGGGTTAATGGAGGGTGAAGCCAAGCCCGATTATATGAGCTGTGTTGATATTGCTACCAAAAGGGCTTTAAAGTCGATGTTGCTCCCTGGAATACTGGTGATTATCATACCCCTTATCATCGGCTTTACCCTGGGCACCGAGGCAGTAGCTGGTCTATTAGTCGGGGCATTATTGACCGGTCTTCTCGTGGCAATAATGATGGCTAATTCTGGGGGAGCATGGGACAATGCCAAGAAATATATTGAGGCTGGCAACCTCGGTGGTAAGGGAAGTGAAGCTCATAAGGCAGCAGTTATAGGCGATACCGTGGGCGACCCATTTAAGGATACCGCCGGACCTTCTTTGAATATTTTGATAAAGTTAGTTGGTAAAATTGCCGTAATTTTTGCGCCGCTTTTCTTGCTATTTGATTAACCGTAATTAGTAAGATTTTCAGAACTTCAGGGGTAGATGCTCAGTGCTTGAAGCCCGGCAGTTTCAGGCAAGCCGAGCATGAGGTTCATATTCTGAATGGCTTGCCCCCCTGCCCCCTTGATGAGGTTATCAATACAGCTAATAACTATTAGCCTCCCCGCCCGGTGGTCGATGGTGGGGTGAACCAGACAGAGGTTATTCCCCCAGGTGTGCTTGGTGTGTGGCGGGAAGTCAACTATCCTGACAAAGGGCTCGTCCTGGTAGAAGTCCAGGTAGAGCTGTCTTAGCTCCTCCTCTCCCTTTTTGCCAGCGGCAATCTTGCCTGAGGCTAGTGGGGCATAGCAGGTGGTTAATATCCCTCTGGTCATGGGCACAATATGAGGCACAAAGGTAACCGAGGGCGGTTGTTCTGGGCAAAGCCGCTTTAGCTCCTGGGCAATCTCAGGTAGATGTCGGTGTCCCTCTAGGGCGTAGGCGGCGGCGTCTTCGTTGGCTTCTGAGAAGTGTGTTTGCAGACTGAGGGTTCTGCCTGCCCCGGATACACCAGATTTGCTATCAATAACGATGTCGGGCTCAATCAATCCTGCCTTTACTGCTGGGGCTAAAGCCAGGATAGCCCCGGTGGGGTAGCAGCCGGGGTTAGCTACCAGTTGAGCCGAGGCAACTTGAGACCGGTATAGCTCGGTCAGACCATACACCGCTTGGGCGAGTAGCTGTGGGGCGGGGTGTGAGAAACCATACCAGCGCTGGTATTCGGCAGCATCCTTTAGCCTGAAATCGGCGCTAATATCCACTACCTTAATGCCCTGCTCAAGCAACGGCATGACCTCTTTGGCACTCTCCTTATGGGGCATGGCGGAAAAGACCAGTTCCACATCCCCCAGTTCTGCTTCAATAGTTAGCTCTATACCAGCCAGGTGGGGGAAGACCTCGCCTAACCTTCGCCCGGCAGCACTCCGCCCAGTAACCGAGGTGAGCTCTACCTGGGGATGCTGATATAGTAGTCTTGCCAGCTCAACACCGGTATAACCGGTAACATTGATAATGCCTACTGTTGTTTTAGCCATTCCTCTCCGATTTTGGTTAAAGTATATCACAAGCCCACCTCGAATTTATACTACTCTTCCTCCCCTGAGACCGCTAAGGATATGTTGAATCTCGGGGCTGGTTAAGCCAAATCGGTGCAGTGTGTGGCGGGTTATCTCCAGGCTGGCTTCAAACTCAGGACGGACCAACTCAGAAACGCCAATGCCCTTTAATAGTTCAGCATCGGCATCACGGTGAACCCGAGCCACGATATCCAGTTTAGGGTTGATTCTGAGAGCATTTCTGGTG
>Ga0209986_10004450_pt1 | contig 11851 bp, 9 predicted proteins | sample BlataG_FD_183168 | JGI IMG/M metagenome (GOLD analysis project Ga0209986, IMG submission 183168) | Deep subsurface microbial communities from Black Sea to uncover new lineages of life (NeLLi) - Black_00105 metaG (SPAdes) (version 2) | ecosystem: Environmental > Aquatic > Marine > Oceanic >...
CAAATATGTAGGTCTATACGCAACCTTATTGCTTCTTTTTAGTGTAGGCTTAGCGGTTTCTCTTGTTGCTACCTCCGGGTCGGAACCCGCAACAATTAACCTCGGCTCGTATGCCACTTACGCAGGTTCAAACGTAACAGTTCCAATTGAGATAAAAAATGCAACTGATGTTGCCGGCGGGTCAGCAAATATATCTTTCAATCCTTCAATTGTAAACGTTCAAGAAGTCTTGCCTGGTGACTTTAGCTTATCAGTACCACATATCAATAACACCATTGGTTTCGTCTCTATCGCAACAGCAGGTCTAACCCCTGTTGGGAAAAAAAATGCATCGTTAGCCATTATCAGGTTCAAAGGTATTTCAAAAGGTATTAGTGCGTTAAAGTTCACGGATGCATTAGTAAGTGATGAAACTGGCTATAATGTTTCTTCTCCAGAAACGTTCAATGGCTCGATTAATGTACTTTCACCTCCCACTCCGTTCTTTATCTATGGATATGTCTTTTATGAAAACGGCAGTGAATGCCACAATCCCCGTGTTAACGTAACAAACCTGAACACGAGCAATGAATGGCAGACTGAAACATGTGCAGGCTATAATTATTATCGGTTTATTCTTAACACTATGAACATAAATGCTGGCGATGTGCTGGAGTTCAATGTTATGGATGGCACACAGTTCAACACCAATAGCCACACGATAACTCAAGATGAAATTAATAATGGTGGTCTATTTGGTTTCAATCTCACACTGCCAACACCAACACCAACGCCAACACCAACGCCAACACCAACACCAACACCCACGCCAACGCCAACGCCAACACCAACACCAACACCAACGCCAACACCAACACCAACACCAACGCCAACGCCAACACCAACACCAACGCCAACACCAACACCAACGCCAATATTTGACACTGGCGAAGGAACATATCCAAGCATCTTCGGCACGCATTACGGCACTATCATCCCCGACCAGAACATCACAGTGAACAAAATATACACGTATCCCTGCGCTGGAACCGGCGGACACAGTGAATTCGTCAAGATTTGGAATGAAACTACAAATGAAAGCGCAGTCGCAGAATGGAACGGCTATGTCGGTGACTACCACAATCTTTCGTTCAACACAACGCTGAACCTGCGAGAAGACGTGGTTTACAACTACATCGTAGAAACTGGCTCGTATCCTCAGATAATACATGCACCCTACAAAGAGGTAACTGGCGGAAACATTACCTGTACCGAATTCAGAGATGTCAATGGGAAGGTCTATCACGATTGGATTCCCACGATAAAATTGTGGAGAGAATAATGTGAATATAATATGGAATATGAAAACGAAAGCAAAAGTAAAGGCAAAGGGATTGCCCTTCTTGCTCATAATGGCAATATGCATACTTCTGGTGCAGGTAGTAGCAGCGCAGCCACCAACACCATTTTTGATCTCAGGTTGGGTTAAAGATGGTGGTGGAAACCCAGTGAACAATCCAATTGTGAATATAAACAATACGAACACAAGCGGGCAATGGCTATCTGAAGCATATGCTGACCATAATTACTATCAGCTTATCCTCAGCACCACGAATGTAAGCGAAGGCAATGTGCTTGAGTTTAATACCACGGACGGGACACGGTACAACACCACAAACCACACGGTAACACAAGAAAATATAAGCGATGGCGGGATTTTTAACTTTAACATTACACTTGAAGCGGCAGTAGCAACAACAGGCGACATAATCATCAATGAGATAATGTATGATCCAGCAGGCAATGAGTATTGGTATGAGTGGGTAGAGTTATACAACAATGATACAGTCCCAATAAACATCACTGGTTGGACGTTAGATGATAGAACAATATCAGAGAAGATAATGCAGCTTGGAGATTACATCCTGCTTTCAGAGAACAAAACAGCATTTGAAAGTCGATATGGAACTCTGCCCTGTTCAATCATAGAAGTAGGGCAGCTTTCTTTCAGTAATGGAGGTGATACCATAGTTTTGAAGAATGCAACAGGTGCAGAGATAGATAATGTAACATACGAAGCTATTGCTGCAGAGAACTATACCTTGGAACTAAATGCAACAAGCGGTTGGGAAGAGGGTCGGGTTGAGGGAGGAACACCCTGTCAACTGAACAGTGTTTTGGTAGGTCCGCCGAATATAACATTCTACTCCCCTGAAACGCCTGTTTACGACATTGAAGGTGCAAAAAGAACTTTTAGCATAACCATAGATCAAACTGTTGACGTGAATTGGTACCTAAATGGGACATATCTCTTCACAAACGTGAGTGTGATAAAAGCGAATTACACGAATACAAGTGCAATAATAGGAACATGGAACGTTTCAGCAATCGTATCCAATCCAAACGGCACTGCCATGCACACATGGTTATGGGAAGTCATAGAAGTGCTGGTGCCACCAACAGCGGACAGTTTGAGCATAGAAGATACAAGAGGAAGTTCCGGAACTTACGTTGAAGTGCCTGTTAGCATCACGAACGTCATGAACAGTCCAATTCAATCCATACGCCTCAGAGTGGACTACACGGATAGCGTTTTAAACCTGATGACCATCGGCAATGGTAATTTAACATCGGCGTGGACTGACCTGCAATTAGGTGTAGATGGACATACCATGGTTATAGCAACAGCACATTCCGAAGAAGCGATACCAATTGGAAGTAGTGGCTCGGTTGTGTTGCTTAACTTCAGTGTGATTGGACCACCGGGGGACACGAGTCCAATGAATATGACACTTATAGAACTCTCCAATCCTGAAGGCACTGGTGTTGGAACAGCACCAGCAAAGAACGGAGCATTCAGAGTATCAGAACTCGCCGCAATTGTTGGCAGGATTACATACGCATGCAATGGGACTGGAATAGCAGGTGTGAATGTCAATTTGACAAAAGAGGGCGCTGTTGTAAACACAACAGTGACAAATGAGACCGGTTACTATAACTTCATGGATGTTACTCCTGATAGCTACTTTGTGAACGCTTCAAAGCCGAGGTTCTGGGATAATTCGACGGAAGTAACAGTAATTGCTGGTGAGACCACAACCGCAGATATGACGCTATGGCTGAAAGGTGATTTGAACAATAATTGCGAAATCACAGATGCAGGCGATGTAGTGCTGATGTTAAAAGCGTCAGTAGGAGATATTTCTGGTGATATGCGTTACGATTTGAACGGAAATGGTAACATCGCAGATGCAGGCGATGTAGTGCTGATGTTAAGAGCGTCAGTAGGGGACATAGAGCTCTTGTAATGGAGACAGAAGAAAAAATGAAGAAAAAATATGTTGTGGCCTTTCCCTTTTTTGCCACTATTTTTTTAATTTTACCAATATCCTTAGCAGCTTTAGCTCAGTCTACCGCAGAGAGTTTGGGAGTAGAAGATGCGAGTGGAGTATCCGGAACTTACGTTGAAGTGCCTGTTAATATCACGAACGTTATGAACGGTCCAGTTCAAGGCATACGCCTCAGAGTGGATTACAGTGATAGCGTTTTAAACCTGATGGACATCAGCAATGGTAATTTAACATCAGCATGGACACAGCTACAATTAGGTGAGGATAGACATACCCTGGTTATAGCAACGACAAGAACTAAAGATGTGATACCGATTGAAAGCAGTGGCTCGGTCGTGCTGCTGAACTTCCACGTGAATGGATCAACAGAGGACACGAGTCCAATGAGTATGACACTTATAGAGCTCTCCGATCCTGTTGGCATTGTTAGGACGGCACCAGCAAGGAATGGGACATTCACCATCGTATCCCCCGGAGCCGACATCACTCCGCCCAAAGTCACCATCACATTCCCCAAAAACGGTTCCACGCTTGGAATTCTCAACAATTCAGTTATTGGAAGTATCACGGATGAAAGTTACCTCGCATCTGCATATCTAACACTCAATGATGAATCCGTGACGAACTTAACCAAAGGATTGTTTAACGTAAAAGTAAATTATGTACCAAAGAAAACGAACGAGATAGAAGTTTTCGCAAGAGATGTAACAGGAAATGCAAACTCCAGCCGAGTGCTGGTTAACGTACTGCCCAATGTCGTTGTTGTGAATACGACCACCGTGCCAGATGAAACCATACCGATTGACGCTAAAAACGCCGCAAATACTGTTATTGAACTCAATGCAACTATAACAGCTAATGTAAGTGTAACAATAAACGTAAACACAAACGCATCAGCATTGAATGTGACACCTGCGACGAGCACAAGCATTTATGGATTTGCCCAAAATCAAAACCTGCGCTCTCTTGAAAAATATATTGATGTAAATGTAACAGGCATTGACAAGGCTAACCTCACCTTTGTTTCTCTCAAACACTACTATACTACTGCTGACCTCGATAGAACTGGAGACGGAGACGCTGACGACCCCGGTGATTTAAATGAGACAACACTAAAAATATACTGGTTTGATCCAAACACAAGACTGTGGATGCCACTGGGACCAAGTCCTGATGCTGATGAAAAACCCGATTATACTGACCTTGGAGGACCAAAAGTTATAGATGATGAGAGAAATACAAATAAAAAATATCTAAAAGTAACTCTAAATCACTTCTCAACTTTTGCCATAGTTGGTGAGGCGATACCAGCACCTGTAATACCAACGCCAACACCAGCGCCAGCACCAGCACCATATCGTCCAGGTGGCGGAGGTTATGTGCCTCCCACACCAACACCAACAGAAAAGCCGCCAGCAGTGGAAGAGGTGGCAGCAACACCTACACTTGCCCCGACCATTACGCCGCCCTCTACAACACCAGCTCAAACTTCCACTCCAACACCCGCACCCGCTCTCAGACTTCCTCCTTTGTTCCTGATATTGATTGTCACAGCGGTTATTATTATTGCGGGCATAATTAGTACAGTGCTGAGGAGGAAATAAGGTAAGATGAATTTCCAGGGGTGCGAAATAAATAGAAAAGAATATTATTAACTTCAACAGAAAATTATTAATATCTTACAAAAAGATGAGATAAAAGGTGAAGATACGCGGATGAAAAAGAAAGATAAAAACACGAAATCGGTAACGGCACCCCTTTCGCGGTTAGAATCGAAGGGGGCTAAAAAGGTGGAAAGAGAAGGTAAAGGGGGGAAGGTGATGAGAAGAATATGAAAACGAACGGATTGACTGTTTTAGTCATAATAGTAGCGATGTGCGCACTTATAGCACCAGTGGCTGCGCAGTCAACGCCGTTCATGATCTATGGATATATTTCTTACGAAAATGGCACTGCATGCAACAATTCAACGGTGAACATAATCAATTTGAATACGGATAAGGAATGGAGTGCTGATACAAATGCAAGTTCTAACTACTATCAACTTATGCTTGCGAACGGAACTAACGTGAATGCAAGTGAGATATTGCGGTTCAGTATCACGGATGAAAGCCAGTCAAAGGTATTTAATCATACCATAACTTCGGAAGAGATAAATAATGGCGGGATTTTTAATTTCAATGTTACGCTTTCAGTTCCGAACCAGCAGACATGGTACTTCACGAATAAGGAAGCTTCAGCTCATATTTACGAGGGTAGTCCTACAATCGAATACCAGAGGATAATGACGAAAGGGGCAGAAGGTGGAAATGACAAGATAACGCTTGCGAATGGGGAACGAGTTTGGCTTTATGCGGATCAAGTTGCACAATGTGATGTAGGGTTTCCTGCTGGAAATTGGAATGTAGTTTACTGGGTGAATGCAACAAATTCAACAGATTCAAGTAAGAAGGTATATACAAGGCTTCATGGCATCAATTCTACGGGTTTCAGACTTTCCAGTGCTACTGGATATGAAGGAGGAACTTATAATGTACAGACTCCTGGATCACTTGAGGAAGTCACAGAATCATTAGATGCGCCAAGTTTTACAATACCTGAAGGCGGTAGATTTGCAATTGAAGTCTTATGGCAGAGTACTGCTAACGGCAGCTTAGAAATCTATTGTAATCCTGCCGGTAAACATTCAAGCCAGGTAACTTCTCCGTCCACCGACCCCGGCTATCCGGTACCCGAACTCAGCACGCTCATCCTATTCTCCACTGGCTTTTGCTCGCACTTGCGGGATATGTCCTATTAAGGAGGAGGGGATGACATTCGTGGTTAGAATCCGAGGGCGGCAAAAATGGAAGGTGAAAGTAAAAGAAAAGGAGGTGAAGGGGATAGATAGCCAATAGCGAAGTAGCCAATAGATAGGCAATAGCCACTAGGGAATGGGCAAGTAAGTAGCCAATAGGAAACAGGAAATTTTCCCTATTCCCTTCTGGCTATTCCCTGATCCCTAATACAATCCCTATTTGGCTATTCCCTAATTCCCTATAAAAAGTTTTAGGAGGTGAAAAAAGAAAAAAATGAAAAACAAAAAGAAAATAGCACCGATTGTGATGGCAGCGATGGTAGTATTAGCATTAGCAGCATTCGCGATGCCAGTCAGTGCATCAGGCAATCCAGGTGCCGGATGCCCGGTAGATACCAAATACCACAGCACAATCAACGGCAACATCTACTTAGGTTTTGATCCCGAAGCCAACCCGGGAAACCCGGGTCAACCAATGACAAAGACATTTACTAACGTGCCTGATGGGATAAAACTTGCGAAGATATATACCGGTCTTTGGCAGGGCAGTCCGGGTAAAGGTGGAAAGTTCAATATAACAATTGTCAGTTCCTCTGGCTCTTACACCACACCTACCTATCAATCCTGTGACCCATGCCCTGGTCCACCATGTGGATGCTATCCGAATAACTATCAGAATGACACTACCAGATGCGACTCGCTCAACTGGACTGGCAACCCGTCCGGCACCTCACCCCAGAATGTGCCACCGAACATTCCGTCAGGAGATATACACGGGTATATCGCTGGCTGTGGTGTCCAGTTTATCAGTTTCGATGCAACGCCATACATTGCGCAGGGAACCAACACGATAACGGTTACACCTGATGGCATCACAGGTTGCTGCTCTATCGATGGCTGGGACGGCAGGGTATATGCCATTGCGCTGCTGGTGGTATATGAGGATGCGACCATGCCTGAGATAACGTACTGGATAAACGAAGGAGCGGCGTATATGGAAGTAGGCAGTGGTTGTGATGGTTCTACGGATCACACCACCACTTCGTACTACTTCAACGGCACACATATAATCAACCCAGCAGTTGCGTCGTACGAGGTATTGGGTTGGCCGCACGTCTCTAATGCATACGAGGGCTCGGCATACACGAAGTTCAACGGCAACGACATCGGCGCCCCTGACTATGAACCATCGCAGTATTATGGTTTCTATGTCAGATACGATGATATACTAGACGATAGCAGTTTAAATCCGACCACCAATCTCATGGAGTACCATGATCCTAGCGGTAACTATGAGCGTGCTAACGTTGCCTGGTTAGTGGTAAAGGGGGCTGGAATCGACCTCACTCCCGAGATCGAATTCCCGGATGCAATGAGACCTAACAAGGACCATACGATAACTGCAACGATAAAGAACATTGGCAGTACAGCAGCAGGAAAATTCAACGTTAGTTTCTATATCGATGACAGCCTGGATGATACAAAACCGGTTACAGGGCTGAACGGAGGTGCAACCACAACCGTAAACTTCCCGGTGAACCTTCCGTATGACTGCTACGAATTCAAGGTGGTTGCAGACTGCTACGACGAGGTAGATGAAACGAATGAGAATAACAATGTGACAGTAAGAAACCGTCAGGTGGGGCATTACATCGTGGTGGACGGAAACAGCGGCTTTGATGCTCTTCTGGACGAAGTTGCAGCCGGAGGGTTGCCCGCGGGCAGTGTCGTTAAAATAGGCGATACTTACTACATACAAAACATGAACATAAAGAACTGTGCCGGGGCTGGTATCCAGATAGAGAACACGAACGTTCCGTTTGTGATCAGTAGCTGTACGGTTCATGAGTGCAGCGGTGAGGGTGCCGTGTACTTGCGTAACCTTGTGGATGGGGAGGTCATTGACAGCACGGTAGAGAACAACACAATGAAGGGCATACGGCTCATAAATTGCAGCCACGTGGACATTGATAACAACCTCGTGCAGAACAACTGGAAATACGGGATAGACGTGTATATGGAGACAATGCCAACTGTTGACTGTGAGTTCATCAGCATAACACGTAACACGCTCATAGGGAACGAGTATGGGATTGAATTGTTATGTGACGACTGTATTGTGCGTGACAACCTCATCCAAAACAGCGATACCTACGGAATGTACGTGTTCGGTAACGACAACAAGATATACAACAATACTATAAACCCCAGTGGAGGCTATGGTATAAAGATGGTTCATACAGCCGAGCATCCCTGTTATGGGAACTGCATCTCCGGGAACACTCTTATAGATAACAACGACGGTGGAGTGCAGGCATACGACGACGGGGATAACAACTGGAACAGCACCGTGGAACTTGGGTATTACAATGATGCTGGTTCACCATACGATAACTACATGGGCAACTACTGGAGTGATTACGGTGGAATTGACGCAAACAACGATAAAATCGGTGATGACGTATACGACATTGATGGGGGGACAGAGAAGGACAATTCTCCACTGATGGCGTCATGGGACAACTACGAACTTATTCTGTGCGGTGATGTGAATTGCAAGGATGGTCTAACAATCTTAGATATGCAAAAGATTTACTATGCAGTTGCTAGCGGTGGCGAAGTTTGCAGTCAATGGGCAGCAGATACAAACTGTAAGGGCGGTTTAACAATCTTAGACATGCAAAAGGTTTACTATGCAGTTGCTAGCGGCGGAGCTTTAAACTGTTGTACAGGATGCCAACAACCATAAACATTAAATAATGGGTTTTTGCCCTTTTTATTTTTTTATGGGCAAATAAAAAAAGGCAGAAGGTAGAAATGGAAAATAAAGGAGGGAAAGGAAAGAACGAGAAAAGAAAGTCGAGACTAAAAGAAAAGTTTTTAGTCAATGTTTTACCGCAGGTAAAAAAGTTATTTAGGAGGTGAAAAGAAGAAAAAATGAACAAAATAGTATTCGGAGTTGGAATAGTACTGGCAGTACTGGCAGTGCTTACAGCGCCTGCAACAGCAGATAATGTTATTCGCTTAGAACCTTCAGACATTAGCTGCGGACTGGGAGAAGAAGTGACAGATGTTTGGGTGTATTTAAACGCAACTGATGGGGTTAGTGTGTTTCAGTTCCATCTCAAATACGAGGATGACATTGTTGACATCGTCAACATAACAAATGCTGTGGAAGGCACGAATCCCGATTGGGTGATGTGGGGTCCACCAACTTGGAAGGTCGCTGCGGATGGCCATCACTACCTATTTGTAACCGGAAGTTTGCTTGGAGGGAGTGCGACAGGTAATAACATAGAACTCGCCAAGATCAGTCTAAAAGGCCTGAGTAATGGCACAAGACCATTGGAGTTCCTTACTACTGGAGAAGATCCAACTCAGATTGGCGATGTGACGGGTGAGGAACTTGCTGTCACTGTCATGAACGGCATATTCACATGCGGAGTAACACCAGAGACATTCTCGAAAGACCTCGTCGAAGGCTGGAACCTGATCTCGCTACCGCTCACGCCATTACTGGATAACAGCACAAGTGCGGTACTGGGAGGTACCATAGCGTACGATGCAGTGTACAGCTATAATACAGCGACAAAACAGTTTGAAGATGTCAAGACGGGCACAATGGACCCTGGAATCGGCTACTTCGTGCACGTTACCACTCCGGGCGGCACATGGACTTACAACGGCGTTGCAAAAACTTCGATGAGTGTTCCACTTGAGCAGGGCTTGAACATGGTCGGCTGGCTGAACTGCTCTAAAGGCATAGGCGATGGATTATCATCAATAGCAGGCAACTACTACTACGTAGCGAGCTGGAATGCAGGAACGCAAGAGTTCGAGACATACAACCCAGTTGCACCAAACGGATTCAATGACTTCGCGGATATGGACCGAGGCGAGGGATATTTCATCAGCATGAAGACAGGTGACACGCTGGGCGAAAGCTGCTGATACCGGAAAAAAGCGTAAGTAAAAGAGTAAGGGGATGAAATTTTTTCCCCTTTTTTATTTTTTGGGGGTTTTATTTTATTTTTAGACACAGATTGACACAGATGAACACAGATGGATAAGAAAAGAGGGGTGAAAGATGGGAAGAAGCAGAAGCAGAAGAGAAAGGAAAAAATTTCTTTGGTCAAGCTTTTCTTTTCCAAAGAAAGGTTGTTGGTAAAGCTTTTCTTTCTAAGAAAAGGTTTTGTGGAAGTGAAATGGAGGAAACGGGCATGAAAATGGAAAAAGTAGAAGTTGCTTTTGATCCAGACACACTATCTCTTTCTATATATCCTATCGTGATGGTCAAAGTCCTCGAAAATGATTATCTTCTGCAAAGTGGGAGAGACATCAAAGGGGAGACTCATTTTAACCCCATCAACTCATCCAGTTCTTCCAAAGTCATCCGGGAATGCGGACCTTTCTCTATTTGTTTAAGCTTCTTAACATACTCCTCCCTCAAAGGCAGCTCATCTACGGGATACCAGTCAATCCTGTCGCAGAATTCCTGGTCCTCCGCGGATAGTTCTCCCGTCTTGATGAATTCCTCAAATATGTCGCGCTTCATTAACCTAACAACTGCCTTAGCCAATAATTCAGAATCTAATTTAGGCTCTTTTTTCGTAACTACCTCTCCTCCCATTTCTATCACCAATAATAATATTGACTCCGAGTATATAAATACAAATACTTTTTCAGTATCAAAAATAAATGGAACCACAAGATTACACGAGATTAACACAGAAGAAGAAAATGATGATCATGTCATGGTCCTGGAAAACTATGGGCTAAAAGAAAAAATAGAAAGGAGATAAAAAGATGAGGAGAAGGAGAGAAATGTGTAAATTAGGAATAGGAACATTTTTTGGGGCGTTGACGTTCTCGCTTCTACTTCTCTTGCTACTTAGTTTGAGTTTAGCATCCGCAGAGCTTACTCCTCCTCTTCCTGATGCATCCACCTATATTGATATAGGCGTGGAGAAAGCGCATGAAATGCTGGCGGAAAATCCTGCACAAATTATTCTGCTGGATGTCAGAACAGAAGGGGAATACAACGCCGAGTATATACCTATGCCTGGCGTTGAACTTATCAATATACCACTGGACAAATTGGAAACTGAGATTGGCAAGCTGAACAGGTCTAAAGCAGTTATCGTGTATTGTAAATCCGTTAGTAGAAGCAGAACGGCAAGTGAAACACTCACTCAGCAGGGGTTCGAAAACGTTTATAACATGCTTGGTGGAATAAATGCGTGGAAAGAAATGTTCGCTACTTCTATCGCCACGCCAATGCCAGCACAGACTCCCGCAGTAACTCCTTCGCCTGCCGTATCGCCTGAGTTCACACCCACAGCATCGCCAACTCCAACAACAGCGCCTATACTCACCCCAACACCTGAAAAGGAGAAGCGGGTTCCGGGATTCGAAGCGACACTTGCAATACTGATGCTTCTTATTCTGTTCATGCTATTAAGAAGAAAAAGGAAGTGAAAGTGCAATTAGTACCTTTATAGCGGAAATAATTTACACTGATTTTTTCTTTCTTTTGTTGGGCTGGGCACGGCATTGAGCTTTTCGTCTGTGTCCATCTGCGTTAATCTGTGTCAATAATTTCTTTCAAAACATCTTCTAAGGTAGGTGCTGAGGAGGCAATTACGTTTTTTGGCGTATGTTTATGATGTGGGAAATCAGGGAAATGTTCTGTATTGTCATATCTGAAGATACGATTGTTATTTTC
>Ga0209986_10004452_pt1 | contig 11847 bp, 16 predicted proteins | sample BlataG_FD_183168 | JGI IMG/M metagenome (GOLD analysis project Ga0209986, IMG submission 183168) | Deep subsurface microbial communities from Black Sea to uncover new lineages of life (NeLLi) - Black_00105 metaG (SPAdes) (version 2) | ecosystem: Environmental > Aquatic > Marine > Oceanic >...
TATATTATTATACTGGTAATCAGCAAGGAGGTCAATATTGACAAATGAATAAAAATATATTATAGTAAATTATGATCACCTGACTGCAATTTTTTCATAGGTGACCCCACAAATACACCCCATAAATATCAAGGCGAAAAAATCGAAACCACCAGACCTCTCAAACCGTATTATGGACTTTGAAGGCAAAAGGTATAAATTAGTGGGTATAAAGGAGAAAAAGTGATTGACCTCAATTTAATAATAAGTCGGTACTACCCACCACATATTTCAATCTCTGATGTACATTTCAATACGTTCAAATTCAGTAAGTAACAGCAATCTATTATGGGTAATAAAATTTCTAGCCTGCTCGAGAGTTATCTAGGATAAATAACACGTTCTATTTTGCCTTTAAAATATGAACCGCCAGCATGTTTCGCCGTCCAATCAAGATTAAGCCATACACTACTATCCAAATCTTCATGATAATGAATTCCTTCAGGACTTCTTATCCCTATTTTCTCATATTTTTGGCTATAGGCATCGTAGATTTGCTGTAACAATCCTTTTGCTATATCGCCATAGCCCATAAATACTTCTGTATATGCATGCCATTTTTTTGGACTGCTTGCTATTAAGATTCTACAACGACCACCGATACTCTCAATCAAAGCAGCCATCAAAGCTGCGAAATCATCACAATCACCAGCAAGGGTTATTTCCATTGTGAAACGAGATATTCATATATGACACAAATTTGGTTTATATTATATGGTCCAGGAAATTTTTTGGCAAGACGTCTTGCCAAATCTACTGTTTTAGGCATTTCTATATCAATCGCCCGTCTAAATTTCAATTCAATTTGTACTAACAAATATTGCTTTTCAATATCTTTCATTGCTGAAGCAATTTTCAACATCTCTTCCTCCTCTCTACTTTAGCACAACACCTAACTCACCTAAATGTCACACCCTCCCTGGTCTTAATCTGTTGACTTACTTTCTGGTTGTTCCTCTTCCGTTTCTACAATATCAGAGGGTTTTTCATTGGTGATTTTTTTACTACGCTGTTTTTTCCTTTTTGACTTTCTCTTGGGCAACATTAATTGGATATTTTCTAACTCACTTAATGCTGCTTCATTGAGCATACGCCGAACAGCGGATACGATATCCTCAGGAGAAAGGTGCACGCCTGAATCCTTTCTCAATTCTCTTCTCAAAATCCTTATAGAACTTTCAGATAATATGGCCTGCAATAGATTACGAGGATGGAGTACGTTTGCCTTTTGCCATATCTCGTCGAGAGTACCTTTTTTTATACTCTTGAATGATACTAATTCGAAATGTTTTGCAAGAACCGAAACGTCATCTGTAATAATATTCCAGGCGCGGATAAGCTTTGTCACCGGAGGTTGACCGAACGATACATGATAGAGTTTCCACTCTTTGCTATTAGTTAATAAAATCCATTCACATCCTGCATTTATTGCATAAGACGAAACTTGCTTGAGATGTTTTCTGCCAAGGTCTACATTCACTCTTTTGATTTCAAGCATAATTACTGGCTTAGCATCGACGTCATCTTCAACTGATATTGTAAAATCAACGTGTTCTGTTTCACCTGCACCTTTCACTGCACGTTCTCGTGAGAGATACTTAAAAACATCATACCCCATCAAAGTTTCAAATATTCGCTCGATGCGTCGCCGGGTTTCTGCTTCATTGCAGTCAAGTTTTTCCGCTTCTTGAATCATTCGTCGGGCATCAAGGATTTTTCGACGAACATCTTTGTCTACTTTAAAACGAGCCATGGTGACCTCCTCTTCAATACACATATTTCTAAGCACGACCCTAACTTACCTAAAACCCTTCCTTCTCATATCGGCCCGGAATATTGTAGCGCGGAACGCGGGGGTGTCAAGGATATAAATTTTCGCACTCATCAAAACGAGAAAACTATTATCGTAAGAATTATGTTTTTGATCCCCACGCCCAAGCTATTAGGTTTTTTCTTTTTACCGAATCTTTCATAATATCTTCAACCTCATGTTCAATCTTTAGATATTTAACTACTCTAATTGTAAAATCTTCTTTGGATTCCTCGTTTTTTCTAGCAAAATTGCATAGCTGTCTAGCAAGAAGTTCCGTGCTGTTGTATTGTGTAATTTCTCCTTTGAGTTTTCTGTGCCTATCGTCTCTTAATGAGTCAGCGCCATACAAAAAAATCCATTTTAGCGTTGCTTTTTTTACATCCTGCAACCATCTCTTCCTCAACCATCTAAATAAGATAAATCCCAAACCCAGTAATAAAACCATGGAACAGAATATCTCTACCAATTTAAGATCTGAACCTCCCATTGCTGTAAAGTCCCAACTTTGAGCACCAAGCTGGAAAAAAAATGAAGCCAAGATCAATATTAATCCCACTCTTATTTCAATTATCTGTTTTGATAAGTTTGTTAAGATATCAGGATTGTATTCCATGAATGTAAGCGATTGTTTTGCAATAGTATTCTCAGTCGATTTAAAGGCACCAAGAGTAACAAGTACGGTACCAGCAATTACAAAGAATGTCATAAACATACTAAATATGATATATAACATCTTCACCTCCTCTCTACTCTAGCACGACCCTAACTTACCTAAAACCCTGCCTCCTCATACCGTCCCGGAATATTGTAGCGCGAAATGAGGGGATGTCAAGGGTAACGGAGTGAACAAAGCACACTAGATTGTTGAGAGGTGAGAAAGGGAAGCAACTTATGTCAAGTGGTATGGGAGCACCACCGCTGTTTTCAGCAAGCTACTCAGACATTCGTTGTATTAATCGAGATATTGTCAATCCTCAAGGATGCTATTAATCTATGCACAGTATAACTAATTCAGAACTGAATATCCATTTGCCTAAACATCTCCTGACGTCCGATACCTTTTACAAACATTTGGTATTTCCTTAACAGATATTGTTCCGGTGGCACATTGTCATAAAACCAATGAAATAATCTAATGCACTGTGATCCATTGAACCTAAAGGAATAGCTTAGATTTTTCCTCTTCGTTACGTAGACCTTTCGTTTGGAAAATCCTATTTTTTCAAACCAACGAAGCATCCCATCAATAAATAAATGGGAACCACTTACAAAACTTGCATGTATAAGACTCCGCCGTTTGTCTATGTATACACTGCCATCACCATCCCAACAACCTCTAAGGAAATGTCTTACATGGCTTTTAGGTATATCGGGGAAAGATATATCCGTGCTCTTTTTTGGATGAAGCCCCAGTCTAATAAGATCAGAGTAGATATGTGTACAATCAAAATTGAATGAGTATAATTCACCTGCAACACCACTCTTATATTTTATCCTTTTATGATGCTGAAGTTTGGCGCTGCAATTCATTAGTGAAAGGACTTTTCTCAGCAACTCTTTGCTTTTTTGACCCATGGACAGTCGAGGAAGTCGATTCACAGAACTTTTCGAACGTCTAATATCAATACATAGACATCCATCTGTATAAAGAGTTCCAAGAACATAAGCCATTTCATTTGACCATTTAGAAAAGAATTTTGTGTTATATTTTACTATTTGGTACGTTGTACCAATTGTCAAACCATTTCTATTAATACGAGTTGTTTGTATTTTACCTTTTATCAAAGCAAGTTTTCTTGCAGAGCTTCTACTCCTGCGAGGTATATTATACTCTTTCATTTTTTTCAGTACATATGATCTCGAGCAACAACATGTATCTGCAATATCCTCTATTGATTTTCTCTGTTTAACATAGATTTCAATTAAAAACCTTTTCGTTAACATCTTACTTGCGAGACCTTTTGTGCTTTTTCTCTGTCTATGTTTTGCTTCAGCATGTTTTCTATAGCACCTAACGCACAACCCCTTTGCCACATGCTTCACATCTTTTGTACCACACTTCACACAGCAATCGTGTCTTTGCGCCCATTTCTTTCCAGAAGTTTGTGGCGTTTTCTGAATCTTCCTATAGCACCTAGAACACAACCCTTCTGCGATGTGTTTTATTCTTGTTGTGCCACACCCAACGCACCGTAAGTATTCCCTAGCCCACCTTTCCTCGGGAGGGGTTCTATTAAAAAGACAACTGTCACATATTAGTTGTTTAAAAGAATACGCCATGAATGGCTGATGACAAATTTCGCATTGTTTGTGGTATTTGCGGATCTCCTTCCTTCTACCACTCCTCACAGTTATCCTCCAGACAATTATATTTCATGCTGTCTGCTTAGTCAAGTAAAATCGATATGTCTTTATTGAGAAGTGAGAGAGGGTATTGTATCATTGATCGCGAGATGTTTGTTGAGGCATAAGGGAGAGAGAATATTCTGGTGGTGTCATTTGTTGTTTGTTGAGGAGTGAGAGCCCGCTATAAAATACCCCCTCTCCAACCTCTCGCCTTTCCTCAGCCTGTGCACCCGCACATGCTCTCCCCCGCACAGCTTGCACTTGCGCGTCACGGTGTAGACCAGCTGACACTTCTCGCAATAATAAAAATCGCACCATCTGTCTTCTGATATCTGATAAGGTTTGTTGAACGTCACGCATTCGACGTTACACTTCGGACACTTCATATTACCCCCACGGGATATTGTAGCTATAGAACAAAAGGTATCTTAGCTGATCTGTTCTCAAATGTCTTGCGAATATGAGAAAATGTTTCCTCACTAACTTGTTCTGTACCAGGTATTTTATCAACCCGAAGAGTCATGATCTCATCTTTCCCGAGAAAACTGATTTCAATTTCCTTGTTTTCAATATCTACATAGATCTTTTCAACAGAAGCGATATTAATGTAAAATACACGCTGTTTGTTTACTTGCACAATCTTAATCCAATCCATCTCTCCTCCTTTTAATACCAAATAATACCTATTCCCAGGGGGCTGTCAAGTATCAGCAGTTTGACACCTGTGACAAATTTGTCACACATGTCACCCCTTGACACTCCAGGTGGTGGGGGTATAATTGGATGGAGGTAACCATCGAATCTGTAAAAAATGGTGAAAATCAAGAAAACGCTCAAGAACTCCGTAAATTTGGTCAATGTATCATCAACTATTTAAATTCACTAAATCAAGATAACACTATCGCATACGGCTACTTAAAAAGCCGCTGGGGAATTTGGGTATGTAATTTTCACTATCTTATGGATCCAAATTTATGTATACATATGATCGAAAGAGTTTATTTTTGTAATGATCCAATTATGCTGATACATGAATATAACAAATTTCTGCGGAGGACTTTCATAGTGGAAACACAATCAATAATTGAATTCATAGTAAGAGAATATGCATATCAGAAGAACCTCCCGATAAAAGGTAAGTATAGTGGATATCCTAATTTCCTCACAGTTCTATCTGCTGTTCTGCAAGAGAAGGGATTAAAGAAACGTAATTTCTCTGAATGGTATAAATTTCTGTCTTTTTTCCAGATTATACGAAATTCTGTACATAATAATTTTAAAGCAACAAAAACGATAAAGAAAAAGAATATTCCTGAATGGTACAAGGCTAAGATAGAAAAGGGTAAGGCTATTGATCTAAGGACACAACACTTAATAATATTTGCACAGAAATCATTCAATTTTCTGAAAACTATGAAGTTTCCTTGATTTGCAATATAAAAGATTGACACCCCAGGTGGTGGGGGTATAATCGAATGGAGGTGAGATGAAAAACAATAATAGCATCGAATCGAAAAGATTAGATGAAAATGTTTATAAATTCATTGTAGATTTCAATAAAGAAACTGATCGTGCATGTGTTATTTTATCGGCAGCAATATTAGAGAACGCTTTAGAGAAATTATTAAAAGCGTTTTTCATTCTTACTGATTCCTCGCATGATGATTTATTTGATGGTCCAATAGCACCCTTAGGATCTTTTTGGCCAAAAATAAGAATTGTTTATAGGTTAGGTTTAATTAATACTGAATTATCTCATGATCTCGATGTAATACGCAAAATAAGAAATGATTTTGCTCATAATATCATTGAATGCAAATTTGATAATGAATCTATTCAAGCTCAGATACAGAATCTTGGTCTTTCCTTAAGGAAAGAAGATACTTGGAAAAACTTCAGAAATAAAGCAAAAACTAATATCAGAGGAGATTTCCAACTAATTGTTGCTGTATACTTTGGGGGGTTAATTCTTAAAACTGAAACAATTACACGACAATTGTCAAAGTAAAATCCCAATGCCCAGGGTATAATGAGGACCTAAAATGCAAGTTAAATCAATATACTTTGATGCAAATTTTTATTACAATATTGCTAATCAGAGAATAGATCCTAAAACACTAGTTGCGTTTCGGGACTTTGTAGATCAAAATAATATAAATCTCTGTTATTCTCCAATAGCATTCCAGGAAGTTGCCAGGCACATTAATCATTCCGAGCGTAAGGAATTTAAAGACTATAAAAAAATATTACTTGTAATGAAAGAATGGTCTGATGATAACTTCTTACTGTATCCAGATAATGTTCTTTCAAGAATTCTACGATTACCACCACGTGAAACAAATGAAGAGAGCGATCTCAATAAATTTCGGAATATGGTTTGTAGTAAAAATACTTACCGAGAACTAACATCCGAGCACAATTTCCGTGCTTTCAAACTATTAATTCAAACTCAGAATAACCAAAAAAAGAAATGGCAAGAAGGGGTAAACAAGTTCTTAATACTGAAAAAACATGAGAAAATTCAAGACCTAACAAAGGTTGATTTCAAAAAGAGTTGTTTAGATGCTTCGATATATAAGGCTACTAATATTTCAAACAATGGTTTCATTGGTGTTCCAACGGATCTGGTTACTGAGCAATTGATTAATAGAATTGATGCATATTATACAGCTTACAAAACGATTGCGCATAGAATTATTTATAGCAACTACAAGGTCGATCTAAATGATTTTGATGATGTCCACTATCTGATATATTTAGGTTTAAATGAAAACATTCGATTCATTACCTATGACGGTGGCATTATGAGTAAGATCCGTGGGTCGCTACAAGAAAAACAAGTTACCACGATTGAGAAATTACTATCTGAATAATCAAAACACAATTCACGGGTAATCGTAAAGCCTGCTAAGCTCAAATCTCTTCCCCGGACAACTCTTCTTCGCGTGCTTCCTGTGTCCGACAATGCAGTCAGTACTAATCATTATTTTGGACTGTGTTATCTTTTCGAAATCTGTGACAAAAAACCCATTTATGATTGATTACTTTAGACCTTCTTTCCCAGTCACCTTCAATTGACACACTTTTAAAATCATACTGCGTATATTTCTGAGGAAGCCTTTCGTCAATGAAATGATTGAGTATATTTATATTGGCACGTCTTGCCCCAAAGATAAAAAAATCAAAACTATCGATTGCAGCATCTTTTTCCAAGCACTTCAGATACTCACCAGCACTCCTAGCACCAATCCAAATTATTCGGACTTTATCATTACATAGCCGTCCTAACCAATCGGTGAAAAATTCGCATTGTTCATTGCGTGTCTTGCCCCGCTCGCCATTTGATGCATATGTTGATCTATAAAAATTAGAAGATTGTATACCCAATATGGGGATTATCGTTTCCTCAAGCAAAGGCTTTGCTTTAGGTTCGTCATTGAGTACAATCATTTTCTCGTAATCTGATGAATCTAACTTCAACAAACATTTCCCATATTTTAAGTTGGCAAGTTCGCGTATCAAAAAATCTTCAACTGACTTAGTTGTGCTTTTTTCTCTACGTGCAAATTTATGGGCTACATATACTATAAAAGCTTCCATTAGCTCATCTGGCAGAAGACAGGTAGTTAAAATTTCTCTAACTGCCTGCTTAATTAAAAAGGAAATTCTCTCTGTTTCTGTGGGGAATTGTTGAATAAGTATCTTTTCAAGCTCTAATTTTTTCCATTTCTTATAGTACCATTTTCGCACCCTGGTATTTAATCCTCCTCTTCCCTCATCAATGATAATCTCCCCGATTATTTCACTCTTTGGTTGAACATGAATCCCGCGTTTTACTAGTTTGCTTACAGTTTTATGATAATCCTTTTCATATCCTGTCCCCTGAAAACCATCACATATATCTTTACCTGCTTTAAATAGGGCTGCTATAGCAAAAATCCCACCTATTACTACGCCAGCGGATCCCACAAACACAACTATGTAGAGAAGAATTTGTAGCATTGATGGTAAATTACTTAATTGTGATGATATTTCCAAGATTCATACAATGAGGATCAGAGCAAACAAAAATTATCTCATCTCCTGTTTGTCTAACAGCACCAAAATTACTATAGGTCACAAGCCTACCGCAGACTGAACATCTTGTATCTCCACCAAGAATAATGCCCTCATGTTTCAATTGTTCACCGATTTTATCTGGGTTTACAAATCTTAAATAAGGTATGGTTTTTTTCGCCCTCTTGAACCAATCAAACGAACCAATTACAGGTGTTTTAAATAGCAAGAAAATACCTAGTGGTATCCCTACTATCATACCAAGAACAATTGGATTAACCAACAACCCCATGATACCTCCTTATAGGTTATTTTAGTCATATCACGTACGTTGTCAACCATGAATATAACTCTCTATAAATTAGAGCAATAATCAGGCTTTCTGGTTTATTATAACTACTGGCTTAAACGGCTGCCACTCCTTCCCCACTTCGAAGTGCATCGGGTCAGACGTTCTCCAATTCCCACCCCATAGAAAACCGTAATCCTTGAACACCTTGATAATGCCTTTGTGCATCGTGCCACATAATTGGGGTCAAATCTTTACATTGTACATTGATATTAGAAAGAAATAGAAATCAATGCAATGTTAGGCGACATGTATAATGTAAAGATTTGACCCCACAAATGCCTGCTCATGACAGAGCACGGGCGCATAATCATAGCACTATTGACATCGCTCGAATTATTCTTATAATTTCTAAAGAGGAGATAGATTGAATCTAATTCGAAAAAAAACTTACAGAAGTATTGTAATTATCACATTTTTATTTTTCACGTGTTGCTTTGCACGTTTGTTTGCCCAAACACCTGATAGTTTATGGACCAAAACTTATGGTGGAACTGCCTGGGAATGTGGTTATTCTGTGCGACAAACCACCGATGGTGGATATATCGTTGCAGGTAATACACGCTCGTATGGCGCAGGTATGGATGATGTTTATCTTATAAAAACCAATTCAGTCGGTGATACCTTGTGGACCAGGACCTATGGAGGTGCGGATATAGATGAAGCCTACGATGTACAGCAAACGTCTGATGGAGGATACATCATTGCAGGACACACGAGTTCAATCGGTTCCCGTGGTATGTATCTAATAAAGACAGATTCAATCGGTGACACTCTCTGGACAAGACCATATCCAGGTCCAGAACCGGGCGCTCTTGCTCGTTCTGTACAGCAGACTACTGACGGTGGCTATGTCGCTGTTGGATCTGCTCCCTTTTTCATGGATGTAGAAATTCATTTTGTAATAGCAGATTCAACCGGTGATCCCACACGAATATATTTCTATGGTGGTGTCGAATATGACTTCGGTAATTCGGTGCAGCAGACTTCGGATGGTGGATTCATTATTGCTGGAACAACTTTCTCATTTGGTCCAAACACCCCCGACGCATCTAATGTGTATTTGATAAAAACCGATGTTGTGGGTGATACACTCTGGACAAAAACCTATGGTACCACCCTCCACGAACAGGGTCTAGCAATCCAACAGACTACCGATGGTGGTTATATAATATCAGGGACACGTCTTGCATCGAACTATGAGTGCTATTTAGTAAAAACCGATTCGCTTGGCGATACACTCTGGACAAAGTCTTATCCATATGGTAGTGGTAATTCTGTACAGCAGACTTCGGATGGTGGATTCATTATTGCTGGCACTCGTGACCAGGATGTAGGGTTGATCAAGACTAATATGGATGGTGATACCCTTTGGACAAGAACATTTGATACTGGAGATATGGACGAAGGTATGTCGGTTCGAGAAACTTTGGACGGCGGATACATTATTTCTGGTCTTTCGTGGACAAGTACAGGTGGCGCTGACGTTTATCTTGTCAAAACAGAGCCTGACACATTTGGTATAGAAGAAGATAAAGCAGTTGACACTAATGATAACGGCTTATGGTCCACTATCTTCAGCGGTCCTTTACTCCTACCCGAGGGCGAGAACTGCAAAGTCTTCGACATCACCGGGCGAACCGTAGTACCCAAGAAGATAAAACCCGGGATCTACTTTGTTTACATTGACAATAAACTGTCGAAGAAAGTAATCAAAGTAAGGTAATGCATCACTGTAATCTTCATGTCATCGCTGTAATCGACACCGAAGGTGTTGAGATCGACGGTGTGATCACACAAAAGGTCGTGAAAATTAGATAACAAGAAGCTATCTCATTACTCCTTGACTATTAGCCTGCTTTTAATATAGTTTAATAAAATAGGGAGGTAAAGATGAATATAATATCATCAGTTATTGTATTAGTCCTTTGTGTAACGCTGATTTCTGCCCAACCAACAGTTGACTTTGGTTTGAGAACAACACGCTTCATGATAGAGGACATAATATTCTTCCCAAACGGAACGTTTGACACGGACATCATATACGAAATGTATTGGGGTATAAGTGGTGATTTGGTGATCAACTTATCACAAAATTTCGCTCTTCGATTTGAGTCGTTTGAGTTCAAAAAGTTTGACCGCGGCGGCACCTGTTTAGTTTTCTTTTCAAACGTCGATACGGACATCATTTTCACGCTTCCGATTGGAAACAAATTCTCTCCACTGATATATGGTGGTTTCATGTTCGAGCATCTCTGGGGTCTGCCTGCTAATGACCTACGGGGTATTGATCCAGCTTATGAATTACGTGCGGGTCTGGGTTCCCTCTATCATTTGAAGAATAATATAGTATTACATTTAGATGTAGAACTGTATACAAAACTTCAAACACAATACAGACGTATGCCAATAGATGACATGGCGTACAGCTATACCAGTGACGCTTTTGGTTTTAACAGAATCAATTTGGGTATGAGATTTGCATTACTTGACAATGATTAATTTGCAGTTAGAATATATGCACGCGTAATGGGAGCAAAAATGCACAAGTACATGGCACTTATGTATATAATATCATTAATAGGTTGTTCAAATGACATTGCATGGGATTTTTATGACGAGGGACTTACCAACATGCAAATAGCTGATCAATCTTATGTCGAGGTAGGTGTTAACGTTGAATCAGCACCCTCGAATGCGGTTGTTGATACTGCTGTTATTGAGGTCGAGATAATCCACGATGATCCCTTCAATCTGGACATAAGGTTGATCCACGATGATGACACAATCTTAGTTTGGGATAATAATTATCCGGGGGGATGCCAGATTTACGAACCTGATTTATTTTATGGTAAGACCGCAAATGGATACTGGGCTCTAGGAATTTGTGATAGTGTAAATGATGGTAAAGAAGGTGTACTAAAGAAATTCACTCTAAAAATAGAATTTGATCATAATCTTTAATCAAAAGTGATAGGTTCAACCTATTTTTAATTCCGTAAGAGCCGGTGAAATTTGAACATTAGCATTTGCATTGTTCAATAATAATCTGTTCTATGTAAAACCAGTTTCATTATATATCATGCTTTGCTAGACAAAATCACCCATTAACATCCCACCAGCATTTTCTATAATAAATAGAAAAGGTATGATGCTCGTAGGAATTATCCTGCGGGTGAGATACCTTTTATTTTGATTTAAGCCGGCTTAAACGATTTTTTCTAATTAGCCCACTAAAAACACA
>Ga0209986_10004453_pt1 | contig 11845 bp, 8 predicted proteins | sample BlataG_FD_183168 | JGI IMG/M metagenome (GOLD analysis project Ga0209986, IMG submission 183168) | Deep subsurface microbial communities from Black Sea to uncover new lineages of life (NeLLi) - Black_00105 metaG (SPAdes) (version 2) | ecosystem: Environmental > Aquatic > Marine > Oceanic >...
TAATGTTCCCGACTCTGATGTTGAAGTTATAGTAGATCATATAACACTGGAAAGAAATTATATCCACATGGCAAAACTAGTTTCTAAGTGGGGACAAAACCTTGAACAAATTTCTAATTTTCATAATTTGGGAGTTGTAGTAGGAGCAACTTACCCACAAGAATTAAAAGCAATAAGGAAAATAGTTAAAAATTCCTACGTGTTAATACCGGGGTTTGGGGCTCAAGGTGCTCAAGTAAAAGAAATTAAACATGGTTTTAACGATAATGGATTGGGGGGAATTGTAAACTCTTCAAGAGGGATAATATATTCGTACAATAAAAAAGAATTATTCTCTCCTGATAAGTATGGTGAAGCTGCGAGAGACGAAATCATTGACATGAATAAAAAAATTAACAAAGAAATTAATATGTGAAAATAAATTATTAAAATCCTGTGGGCTTTGAGAGAACGGATCCCATATTAACCATAATAAAGATGATTGGAAGGATTATTATCAATACTACGACTAACGAACGTTTAAGACCAACTTGATGTATGACATTAATTACGTTTAAGTCAATAAAAGTACAAAGTATTATTATTGGGATGATTATTCCAGGGTCTCCATCGAACGCCCCTGAGAATCCTAACAAAAACATGGGAGAACTAATAATAAAAATTACTCCAAATTGAATTAGAAAACTTAACGCCACCCATTTCATTCTTGTTCTTTTTTTAGCGTTAGTTATTCCTAACCCGAGCCTTAATAACAAGATATCTACACCCGCAAAAGCAGCCATAAGGATTAGAAGCGAAGTGTCCTCATTTAGAGCCCCTCCCATTTGTAATAAATTTAATAACATCTCTATCTCAATAACCGTAGAAGTTCTATTTAAATTTGACTTAATTGAACTTTTTTTATTTAATTACTTAAAAAACACATAGAAGGTTTTTGATTTAAAGTTAATTTTTTTAATCAGTTATTTTAAATTAGAATAAAATATTTAGATTCATAATAATAATTATTACAAATTAATGGAGGAAACTAACAAAAAGGAACAAAAGGAATGATATGCAATGGTAGAAACAAAAATTACAAATGATGAACCGAGAATCTTCGTGGCAGTATGCCAATGAGGTATTAATATTGCCGAAATAATCGATACAAAAGCATTATCAGAATTTTCAAAAACGCTTCCAAATGTAGTCGAAGCTTTAGATTATATCTCTCTATGTACTCAGTCCGGTGCTGAGTTTATTAAAGAAAAAATGCTCGAGAACAACGCTAATAGGTTAGTTATAGCATCTTGCACCCCTAAAACTCACGAGCCTGTTTTTAAAAGCGTACTAGAATCTATGGGTGTGGACCCTTCTTACTTGGAATTCGTGAACATACGAGAACACGCGAGTTTTGTCCACAGACAAGATAAACTAGGGGCACAAAGAACCGCTGAGGATGTTATTCGGTCTGGTGTTGCTAGGGCTAGTGTTTTAGAAAAAATCCTAATCAAAGAGGTAGATATTACTAAGAAAGCTTTAATTATTGGTGGTGGCGTAGCAGGATTATCAGCAGGAATAGATTTGGCTGAAGAAGGTTTTGAAGTCCATTTGGTTGAAAAAAATCCGACAACTGGTGGAAAAATGGCTATGTTAGATCGAACATTTCCCACTGACGATTGCAGTATATGAATCCTTGGCCCTGTTATGCTCGAAGCAGCAAGAACTCCTGGGTTAAATGTATACACTTATAGTGAAGTGGAAGATGTTTCTGGATTTGTTGGAAACTTCAATGTTAAAATCCGTAAAAGGGCAAGGTATGTTAATAACGACTGCAATGGTTGCGGTGCTTGCTTTGATGTGTGTCCCGCTTACGGATACGATGAATTTAACGAAGGAATGAACCCGAGAAAAGCAATTTACGTTTCCTTTGCTCAAGCAGTGCCCTCGATAGCCCAAATTGATATGACTAAATGCATTAAATGTGAATTGTGCAAAGGTGTTTGTGAAGTTAAAGCAATTGATTTTGATCAAGAAGATGAAATTATAGATGTTGTAGTTGGCTCAATAATAGTAGCTACAGGATGGGACGAGTATGAACCAGAAACGGGGTATTTAGGTTATAATGTTTATCCAAATGTAATAACCCAAATCAAGTTAGAAAGGATGCTGGCACCTAACGGACCAACTGTTGGACATCTACTTCGCCCTTCTGACGGAAAAATACCTGAAAAAATACTATTTATTCAATGTGTCGGGTCGAGAGATTTAAACATGAATACTTATTGCAGTGCCGGAGTATGTTGTATGATTTCAATTAAAAATTCTAAACTTATAAAACAACATTATCCTGAAATGGAAATCTCTGTTGCCTACATGGATATTCGAGCCGCTGGAAAAGATTATGAAGAGTATTACACTGCATCACGAAAAGAAGGTATTAGATACATTAGAACTAATGTCTCAAAAATTCAAGAAGACCCAGAAACTCAAAATCTTAAAATAATTATCCAAAACACACTTAGTAGCACAAGATTAAAAGAGCTTGAGTACGATATGGTGGTTCTATCGTGCGCTATGGTGCCCGCAAAGGGAATAGAAAAAATTGGAAGAATCTTAAAGCTTGAAACGAGCCAAGATGGATTCTTCAAGGAATTTCACTCTCGTTTAAATCCAATTGACACCAAAATTCCGGGTATCGTACTTGCAGGAGCTTCTCAAGGCCCTAAATCTATAGCTGAATCAATAGTTCAAGGGAGAGCAGCAGCATCTTCTTTAGCACGATTATTGTGGAAGGATAAATATAGGATTTTATTAATTCGAGCTACTGTAGATAAAGATAGATGTGCGAAGTGTGGACTGTGTGAATTAAATTGTCCGTACGATGCAATTAAGACTTTAGCTGACGGAGCAGAAGTAAACGAGATATTATGCCGTGGATGCGGTTCGTGCTTAGCCAATTGTCCTTCTGAGGCGATTACGCTAAGATACTACCGTGAACCTCAATATGAAAAACAAATCGATGCTATTTTAGAAGAGATATAGAGAGGTGTAAAAAATGGCGACAAATGATAAAGACCAAATAAAGATTTTAGCATTTATGTGCTGGAAATGAGGTTATGGTGCTGGAGATATGGCTGGTACGATACGCGCTCAATACCCTTCTACGATTAGACCTATAAGAATCAACTGTACTGGACGCGTAACGCCTTCACTTATGATGCGCGCGATTGGAAAGGGTGCTGATGGAGTAATTGTTGCTGGATGATACGAAGGAGAATGCGATTATGAAACGGGTAATTTAGTAGCAGCAAGAAACGTGAAGTATACGAGAGAAATTTTAAAAACTACGGGTGTTTCCCCCGATAGAATCCAAATGTTCCATTGTAGCGCAGCTGAAGGTCAAAAATTTCAAGTAGAAGTCACCAGAGTCTCAGAAATAATCGAAAATTTAGGTAGCAATCCAATTAAAGAATCTTTGCGTTCCGAAAAGAACAAAAAAGATTCAAAAGCAGAACAAAAGAAAAATTAAACCGAAGGAATGACTCTTGCGAGAAAAATTTAGTCGCAAGATGACGAACCATTAGCTATGGTTTCGGAAATTATTATTTCTATAATAAATTTTTATTATTTATTCTAAAGTAATAGGATTTGAAGTTTAAAACAATTAAACTTCAACTAAGTTATTATAAATTCATTGTGAATTTTCCTATCCTTTATCCTTATCCTAATGGCTTTTTAATTCACAATTAAAAATCTATCTTTTTTATTTTTAAAGGTTATATTCTATGTAAGCTTATAATAGAAAATTCAGACTATTCACTTAATTTTTAATTTCACAATGAATTTATAATAATAATAAAGTGATTTTTTAATGGGAAAGGATCAAAGAGTAGTTGCCGAAAATCAATTTTTAAGAGCTGAGCAACTGTTTAAGGCTAGACAAATTAAAAAAGCTGGTAATAAATACCATGTAGCGGGAAATTCGTATCTTAAATTAAATGAATTTGAAAAAGCAAAAGTCAGTTTCATTAATGGTGCAAAATCGTTTCTAATATTAGAGAAATTTGGCACTAGTATAGAGTTATTCAGACAATCTGGAGAGGTTTGTCTACATGATAGTAAGTTTGTAGAAGCTAACCAAATTTATAAAGAGATCATTAACTATATTCCTAAATTGAAATTCCCCAGCGATAGGAATTCAAATTTCGTAATATTTTCGGTATTATCGTATTTATGCTCGTTTGTTAAAGGTTCTCCTGATGAGGGTTTAGATTTTATAAAAAGAACTAAAAAAAGAGTTGATAAAGAATATTTTAAAGAACATTCTCTAATAAAGCTCGTTTCTGAACTAACAATAGCGCTAAGAGAGGACGATCCAAATTATCTCGATAAAATTAAAAACAATGTTGGGAGTTATAAATTCAGAGATGCTGAATTAAAATTGTTAAAGAACGTATTACTATTAACAAAATTTAAGCTTTTAATAAACAACACATTTAAATTAGATAAAGAAACATACACGACTAAAGAAATCATAAATTTGAATTTGGGTTTTGATACTTCAAACCTCTTACAAATTTTAAAAGACTCTTTTTTACATTATGAATTAGACGAATTCAATATAACAAAAATATTGGTAAATCTCTCAGATAATTTGTCTATTAGTAAAAAACCAAAAGCTCCCTTTCGAATTGAAGTTGGAAAACAATCGCACTTAGAGTTCATATTTAAACCACATTTTCAAGTCGATAATCCAAGAATAGGTCCTATGTTTTTAACGTGTGAGTTAAACAATAATTTGATATTTATTTATGAAACTCAATCGATAGAACCACATCTAATTTCTCCTCCTGCTACATTAAACACTTCAATTAAGAATTTAAGACCTCCTCTTATTGGTCAAACCTTTCCCTTAGAAATTGTGATTGAGAATAAAGGAGAAGGAGAAGCGTTAGATGTAAAAATTGATGTCGAATTTCCCGAGGATTTGAAAGTTATGAGGGGTACAACGAATAAACAAATCTTTTCGCTGAAGACTAATGAAGAATTGAAATGGGAAATTAGTCTTAAACCCATTGAAGCAGGAGACTACATAATTAAAATAAATTTAAAATTTATGGACTCTGATGAAAACAAAATAGAAGAAACAAAAGATTTTCCATTCTCTATAAAATTATAACGCTTTTTATTTAATTATATTTGAATTGGTTCTTTTGAAACAGAAGTAACTTGCTCACATTCAATTTTACCAATTATTATGTCGTCTTCTAATCTTATTCCCCACTTACCTAACCAGTATAAACCTGGTTCGTTAGTATATACCATATTTTCTTTAAGTTTATATTTGTCAGGCATTTTCCAACTTATTCTTTCCCCAATGTCATGCGCTTCAAAACCTAACGAATGCCCTAATCCATGGAAAAATAGTTTTTCATGATCGTACCCCTTTTCTGATAAATATTCGCGACATTTTTTAGCGGACATATTGTTTGGGGTACCGTCAGTAAAGTATTTATTTGCCACTTTTTTAGATTCATAAAGAGCGTGATACGCGCGAATAAATTCTTCAGTAGGATGTTTACCGACCCAAAATGTCCAAGTTATGTCAGAACACATCTCATCAATTTGTAATCCCGTATCTATTAATAAAACTCCTTGTTCAATTTTTTTCATGGATGTGTTGTGGTGAGGATCGGCCGAATGAGCTCCGGTTGCAACAATCGCTCCAAATGATGGTTTTCCTAACTTCATATATTCGTATTCTATTTTTGCTTTGATTTCTTTTTCTGTCATACCAACTTTAACCCAATCCGGTATCGTATCTAAGATTTCTATAGTTGCATTACACACGTTCCGTAAGTCATTTAATTCCTCTGAAGATTTAACGCTCCTTAAATTATCTATTATTGGTGCTGCTGAAATAAACTCCGTTTGAGGTGCCAACTCTTTTAACGAAAAATAATCTCCAGCACGAATATAATCCGCATATGCCGTACTTTCCGCGCTTAAAATACTTTCTCCAAAATTCAGAGCTATACGCGTTTTATTAATTATTGAACTTAACGATGAAACTAAATCCTTTAAAGATCTATAGGGTATTACATCAACATCAATTCCTCTGCTTTTTAAAGAACGCTCGATCATAGGTGCTTCCATTTCGACGGCAAGGACTTTATGTTTCCCATCTTTTGCCACATAGATGTAGTGTCGGGCGTGAGATTCAACACCTATTAGAAATCGCGAATTAACATCGCTGTCTTCACTGCAAACAATTAACCAACCATCGCTCTTCAGTTCGTGGAGTACTTTTTGAGCTTTTTCGAACTTATTCATATATCAAATCATTTAATGGTTTTTAATTAATTTTATTAAAATGAATAAATAAAATAATCGAAAAAACCTAATAGAATTGTAAAAATTTCAATTAAATTTATTTAATCAAGCTCTCTAATTAATAATTAATTACACAAAATTTTGATATTATGAAGCTAAAAGTAAAAGAAATAAATTTCGAAACTGGGAATACCAAAGATGTTGTTCTTAATATTAAAGACGCTCAAGAATTAGGACAGAAAGCCGGCGAACGTATTATCGTAAAAAATATACAATCAAAATCTCTTGAAGATAAATATTGGGTGGCAATACTACAAATTGATTATTCTAATTCTTTGGTTCAACCTGGAGAGATCGGAATTTTTTTAGATATCCTTAAAGAAAAACAGGATTTAGTTGACAATATGATGTTATCCGTTAAACCGGCAGATCCACCTGATTCTTTTAAATATATTCAGAAAAAGATAAGAGGGACTAAATTAACAACTGAAGAAATAAATAGCATAATTAACGATGCTGTCTCTGGTTCTTTATCAAGAATCGACTTAGCAGCATTTATAACGGCGGTGTCTATAAATGGCATGGATAACGAAGAGATGACAGCATTGACTTATGCTGAAGCGAGAAGTGGAGAACTTTTCGACTTTGGACTGGAAGTTTATGACAAGCATTCGACAGGTGGTGTACCAGGAAATAAGGTTTCGCTTATTATTGTTCCGATTGTCGCAGCTACTGGGCTAACAATTCCAAAATCATCAACAAGAGCTATAACTTCTCCCTCTGGAACTGCTGATTCTATGGAAGTTCTGGCTCCTATTGCTTTTGATGCTGAAAAATTGAAAAGCCTTGTATCAAAAGAAAAAGCGTGCATTATATGGGGTGGAGCTCTAAATACTTCGCCTGCAGATAATATATTGATCGAAATTGAACGTCCACTCCACATGGATCCAGTAGGACTTATGATTCCATCTATACTCACTAAAAAACTTTCTCTTGGAGTTAAAAAGCTCATATTAGATATACCCGTTGGCGAAGGAACAAAATTTCCTACTCCAGATAATGGGAAAAAGTTTGCTTATTTATTTAAAGAAATTGCAAAAAATGTGGGGATTGAAGCGGAGTGTGCCCTAACTCTTGCCCATCAACCAATTGGCCACGCAATTGGCCCAGGATTAGAAGCTAAAGAAGCGTTAACTTTGCTTATGGATTATTCTGCAGGTCCGAATTCTTTGATTGAGAAATCAACTGATTTAGCGGGCATATTGCTTGAAATGGGTGGAAAAGCTCAGAAAGGGAAGGGACAAAGCTTAGCAAAAGAGATATTGCGTTCTGGTAAGGCTTATGAAAAAATGAAAAGAATAATCGAAGCTCAGGGAGGAAATCCAGAACTAAAACCCAAAGAGATTAAAATAGGCCCCCATTCTAAAGAATTTTTTGCTATTAAAGCAGGACATATAACTGGAGTAAATAACGCAATTATTAACAGTATAGCTAAAGCTGCTGGTTGCCCCCATTCAAAAACTTCTGGTGTTGAGATTTTTAAAAAGCAAGGAGCAAGAATAAAGGAAGGAGATTTAATCTTTAGAATTCATTCTGATAGTCAAAACAAATTAAAAAAAGCCGGGAAAATATATAATTCGACTGGTGGACCCATCATTTTAGGAGGTATGATGATAGAAAGGATATAATTTTTATTTTAACATAATACTTAAAAAGCTATATATATTAAAATCTCAAATTATTACACATCAAGTATAGTAAACCTAATAAAATTTACATGTTAGTAAAAGTACATTAAAGATTTGATTTATTTTGGTAAAATCTAAATTAATTGAGATAATTATACACGAGGAAAGATGTACAGGATGTAGAATCTGTCAATTTATCTGTTCTTCCATATATAAGAATAAATATTCCCCTACGGAAGCCTTTATTCAAATTGTTGATGTCTACGAATTGATCCCAAAAATCTCGTTCTTGGATGGATGTACTCACTGCGGGCAATGTGCAAATTATTGTCTATATGGAGCTTTAGAACTCAAGGAGGGTGAGAAATAACGGATTGGTATGGTTACACTGGAAATATACTTGACATTGATTTAACGGAAAATAGAGTGTCAGTTATTAATGAAGATGTCAGAGACCTTAAAAGGTTCATTGGCGGATTCGGGATGAATTGTAAACTTTTTGCTGATCGATTCAAACCGTTAACGGATCCATTTTCATCAAAAAATTTAATAATATTTGGAACCGGCCCCTTAGTTGGAACTATTGTACCTGGCTCTTCTCGAACAGTTGCAATTTCAAAATTTCCGGCGACTGGAGCCGTTGCAAACTCTTGCGGAAGTATGAGTTTTGCGTTTAACTTGAAGCAAGCGGGATTTGATCATATTATTATAACTGGAAAATCAGAAAAACCAGTATATTTACTTATATCTGACGATCATGTTGAATTATGTAAAGCTAAAGAAATATGGGGTAAAGATATTGTTGAAACAACTAATTTTTTAAAGAGGAAACATGGTTCATGTGGAGTAATTGCTATTGGACAAGCGGGAGAAAATCTTGTTAAATCTTCGATGACACTAATAGATAAAACCTCAACTTTAGGGCGTGGGGGACTTGGAGCAATTATGGGATCGAAAAACCTTAAAGCTATTTTGACTCAAGGAACAAAAGGGATTCCAATAGCAGAACCAGAAAAGTTTAATAAATTGTATAAAAGTTTTATTGAGCGCATTCGTAAATATCCTCATAGAGATTCGTGGATTGAATTGGGGATGTTAAGAAGTTTGCCAGTTGGCATGTTTTTAACCGCAAAAGGTCAAAAGAAAAAAGCCCGTCAATGTAGCGATAGGATGTACTTAAAAAAAATGAAAAAAAGACGTATAGCTTGTCCATCTTGTCCTATGGCTGATAAAGATATCCTTGAAATATGTGAAGGAGAATTTAGCGGTTTGATTAATTACACATCCTCAATAATTAACCCCTTAATGATGTTTACCGTTGATGGGTTAGACACATACGACCAAGCGATAAAAATCTTTGATCTAATTAGTAGATATGGATTGGACTCATTAACTATGACCGCGCTATTCGATTTTATAAGTAAAATGAATGAACGAGAGATTCTCACCAATGAAGAACTAGGTTTCGAGTGGAAGCGGGATTATAAGATGTTTCATCATCTAATTGAGATAACAGCAAAAAGAGAAGGATTCGGGGATTTATTAGCAGATGGATGGAAAAAATTAGCTGAGGAAAATGAAATATTATCAAACGAAATGCTTACGGTGAAAGGCCTAGATATTATATTCGAACCTAGGTTTTTGCGGTTAGGAACAATGGAATTTGAACAAGTAGTAAATCCTAAAGGCGCTCATGTAGCTTCGGGTGGATCACCAACTTATGTTGGCGCTGGTGGAACTCCGGATAAAATGAAAAACCATTTTAACAGGATGGGCATTCCCGAAACCGCTTTCTCTAGAATTTTTAATCCACCCAAAAAAGAAATGGGCGTAAATGTTGGACGATTAACGAGATACTCTGAAGATTGGTACACTGTTCTAACCTCTCTAGGATTATGCGCTAGAGCTCAAATGAATAGATTTTTTAGTTTAGAACTAGTAACCGATTTATACAATTTAATTACCGGATTCAATTTACATCAAGAAGAATTAAGATTATCGGCTGAACGCTCTTGGAATTTATTGAAGTTAATGAATTTAAAGGAAGGCTTTTCTCGAAAGGACGATAAATTCCCTAGTGGATGGTTTAAACCATTAAAAATTGGAGAAAATGAACTTAAATTCCAAGATTTTTACGGAGAAGTAATTATTACTCAGGATATTGCCAATATATTATTGGACGATTATTATGACGAACGAGGTTGGGATAAACAAAGTAGCTACCCCACAATAAGTAAAATTAAAGCGCTGGCTTTAGAGAAATATTTTTAGAATTATAACAATTCTTTTTGAATAAAAAATGAAATTAGAAATTTAATATATTAAAATAAAAAATTTAAATAATTAAACCAAATTTCGAGAATTAATGGAATTATCTCCAAAATTAATTAATAAAAATTACAAGAACAAGAAGTTAGATAAAATTTCAGCGATAAATCAATTAATATCGATTATAGATAATAGTGATAATTTAGATACAAGAATTGAAAGCATTAATACACTACCTCAGATTGATGCTAAATCTAATGATGTTTTCAAACTATTAGAAAATTTACTCATTTCAGATTCTCATGAATCTATAAGATTTAATTCAATTAATGTCATAGAAAAATTATTTTTGGATAAAGCTCTTGAGCCAATGAGATGGGCATTGAAACATGAAGAATCCTTAAAATGTTTGTTATCAATCTCAAAGATATTAGGAAAAATAGATACTCCTGAATCAAAATCCTTATTAATTAATAAAATAAAAAAAATAAGAAATGAGAAAATAATTGAAAATTTAATTCTCTTATTCAAAAAAAGAGATATTGAAAGTTTCTCGAGTTTTGAACTTTCACGAATTATCGAGAATTATTTTATTATAACCGATCTAGAAAAAAGATTTGGTCAAATTAATTTTAAGGTAAAAGAGGGTCTGATTTTTGAATTAGATTTATCCGATGTTAGTAGTCACGTTTTTGGATGGACAATTTTGAACAAATTTCCTGATTTTATAGACTTTTTAACATCATTAGAAATTCTAGATTTAAAATTTAATAGACTTACTATGATACCTAAAACTATTGGTTTTTTATCCTCAATGATTCACTTAGATTTGAGTTATAATAAAATTAAGTCAATTCCTCATTCTATTGGTTTATTAACGACCTTAAATGTGTTAAATATGAGATATAATAAACTAAAAAGTTTACCACTTTCCATTGGCTCTTTAAAATCGTTAAAACATTTAGATTTAAGAGCTAATGAATTAACTTCTTTGCCAAAAACAATAAAGAATATATCAAAGTTAGAAGTCTTAGATTTGCACGGAAATAATCTAAGCAAATTAAAGGGTTCTTTCAAGGGAATGACTTCTCTTAAGCAATTAGATTTGGGATTGAACAATATAGAAAGACTTCCTAAATGGGTAAAACCTCTTAAATTTCTTAAAAAATTGGGTTTAGGAGGAAATAAATTGACATCACTTCCTTCTTGGTTTGGGTCGTTGCAATCATTAGAAATATTACAATTATTTGATAATAAGTTGATTGAACTTCCTGAATCAATAGGTAAAATTTCTACGCTTATAGAATTAACTCTATGGAATAATAATTTAACTTCTTTACCTAAGTCGTTTAGCTCGTTAAATAATTTAAAAAATTTAAATTTAAGCTGGAATCGTTTTGAACATTTACCCGATTGTGTGGGGTCTCTTAAATCTCTTGAGATATTGAGTTTATGGGGGAATAAATTGAAAAAACTTCCCGAATCTCTTGAGAATCTTAAATCATTGAAAATTTTAGATTTAAACTTTAATAATATTGAAGAAACACCCGATTTTTTGGGTAAATTAGAAAAAA
>Ga0209986_10004454_pt1 | contig 11842 bp, 11 predicted proteins | sample BlataG_FD_183168 | JGI IMG/M metagenome (GOLD analysis project Ga0209986, IMG submission 183168) | Deep subsurface microbial communities from Black Sea to uncover new lineages of life (NeLLi) - Black_00105 metaG (SPAdes) (version 2) | ecosystem: Environmental > Aquatic > Marine > Oceanic >...
CTGCTTAATATCACCAAATGTTTCAATGTTTTGTCAGAATCGCGGAATCAAAAAAAGTGAAAAAATCTCTTTACAACCTCAGTATCCCTGTGCTATAATTATTAATAGTGGGGTATGGATAGGTGCTAACTCAGTTATTCTTGGAGGAGTTACTATAGGGCACGGAGCAGTAATAGGAGCAGGATCAGTAGTAACTAAAGATGTTGGTGATTTTGAGATATGGTGTGGTAATCCAGCAGTTAAAAAAGGAGAAAGAACTTGAGTAAAATTTATTGTGAAGACTGTGAATGGTTTGATGGGTTTTGTGATTTAAACCTTAGATCAAATGTTTGCATTAATCCTAGATTTGACAAGAGCCACTATGTAGATGATAATCCTATAAAACGTTTATGGGTTGCTGACCTTCCATGCGTAGGAGACAAAAACTACCCAAATAGGAATAACGATTGCAAATATTATAGCAGTAAAAAAACATTATTTGATGTATTTAAAAATTTATTTAAAAGGGAACAGCATGACGAAAACAATTAATACTTGGAAATACCTACAAAAAACAAATTACTTTGAAAATCATAGGCTATTTAGAGAGTTTCAAATAGTTAATCCGAAGCATGTTAAAGAATCAGATATAAAAGATAAAAGAGTAGTTGAAATAGGTTGTGGTTATGGTAGGAATTCTGTTTACTTTGCTAAACACGCTAAAAAGCTTTTTGTAGTAGATGTTAATGATCATATTATAAATAAAACTAAAAAGACTCTTAAAAGGTTTAACAATGTTCAGTATTATACAGTAGATAACTACAAAGAAATTCCTAGTAGATTAGATTATGTTTATTCTGCTTTGGTATTTCAGCATATAAGCAAAGAAGAAATGAAAGAATATATTGATTTCTTTTACACTAAACTTAAAAAGAAAGGAAAAATAGTAGTACAGTTTAATATAGGAGACTCTGAAAACATTCCTGTTCAAGCAGAGCCTATGATAAAAGTAACAGAAGAATTTGTTAATAGTTTATTTGTTAAATTTCTTAAAGTAGAATATATTAAAGATGCTGGAGAAAAATATATTCATGTTTATGCAATAGCAACAAAGGAATAAATCAATGGTAGAAAAAATATCTGTATTAATACCTACTTATAACAGAGAACAATTTATTGATCAAGCTCTAGTGAGTATTAGAAAACAAACATATAAAGATATTATAATATTAATTTATGATGATGGCTCTAGTGACGGTACTATAGATAGAATTAAACACCATCAAGAAACAGATGATAGAATTTTTCTATTGCAAGGAGAGAAAAACAAAGGTGTAGGATATGCTCGTAATGTTTTACTTCATGCGTGTAAAACTGAGTATGCCTGTTGGATGGATTCTGATGATGTTTCTAATGTGCACAGGATAGAAAAACAAGTAGAGATGTTAGAAGATAATGATTTAGTGTTTACAGGTAAAAGTAGAATTATAAGTAGTAAATGGATGTATAAACCAGTACCTTATACAAAAGATCAAAAAGCTTTTGCTACTTTAATGTTCAGAGTAAACAAACAGATTAAATTTAAAAACATTAAGTTAGGAGGAGAAGATTGGAATTGGACTGAAAGAATGAGAATGATATATACTGAAGAATGTATTGTTCCTTTTATTTTATATCATATAAGATCTCATGCAGATAGAATAGGTCAATGGAAAAGGAAAATAAGAAGCAAATTTAAAAGTTCTGATTTAAGAAATTTAAGTTATGAAGAAATGATTAACCTCTATATAGAAACGTATGGTGAATGATGTCAAATATATTTATTATAGGGGGAGGCCATTCATTATTAAATTGTAATCCAGCAAAATTTAAAAACGTAAAAACTATAGTTATAAATAAAAGTTTATTCTTTATTCTTAAAGCAGATTATTTTATAACAATGGATTATTCTTTTCTTCGTAAAATAAACACTGTTAAAAGAAAGTTTGACAAAAGCACAGCAACTAAGTTCTTTGTTGCTAATTTTGATAATGATTATATAATTGAAAAAAACGGACAAATTATAAACAGTAAACCTAACAAAGAAGTAGTTTGGGATTTAAACCAATTCGATATAATTATTAAATCTCGTAAGATGGCGGGAATATCTACTACATGGAAGGGGTTTCGTACAGGGTTTAATTCTGGATATTGTGGACTTCAACTTGCTCTTCTTTTAGGATATAAAAATATTTATTTATATGGTATAGATTTAAACATAGATAGAATAACTCATTTTCACGGTGGTTATAGACAGAACGTTAGAACATTTCAAGAAAGATTAGAACAATATTATGAGTATTTTAAAATAGGATTAGAAGAGTGTAAGAGACTATACCCTAACGTAAATATTTATTCTACATCTAAAAAAAGCAGATTAAACGCATTATTAAAATATAAGGAGATTTAATATGGATTATGATAAAATACATAAGATATGGGGAGTTCGTAATAGAATTCATTTGGGAACTAGACATGAAATAGATATGCTTACCTTGTCTAAAGATAGTTTCTGTTCTTCTCATTATCACAACAAAAAAATAAATAAATTTCATGTTATTTCCGGGGAGATTATAATAGAAACAGAAAGAGGCACTATACTGCTTAAAGGCGGAGAATCTTTCACTGTGTTTCCTGATTTAATACATAGATTTATAGCAGTAGAAAATTCTGTTATGTTGGAGCTTGCTTATGTTGAAGAGAGTACTATAGATCCACACGATATAGTAAGGCTTTCTCAAGGGGGCAGAATAGTTAATTATAAGTATTTAACAGAGCAAGAATTAAAAGAAAAGGGTTTGTTGAATTTTAAATACAAAGGTAAAAAATGAATAAAGTTAAATTTATTTCTTATTACACTAAAAATACCCCTTACGAAAAAGTTATTCAGCAATGTTTGTTACCTACGTTATTACATTTTAAATTAGATTATCATATTAAAGCAATAGAAGATAGAGGAACTTGGCTACAAAACACTGCTTATAAAAGCGAGTTCGTTAAAGAATGTTTGTTAGAATTTAAACAAGACATAGTTTTTTTAGATAGTGATGCTAAAGTAATTAGATATCCTAAATTTCTCTTTGAAGTAGAAGATGAATATGATTTGAGTTATCACGAACTTGATTGGTGTTATACTGAAGATACGCAAATATACACACAAAAAGGTTGGAAATATTTTTATGAATTAAATGAAAATGAAATAGTTGCTACAATGAATAAAGAAACCAGATTGTTTGAATGGCAAAATATTAATAAGATAATTCACAAAGAATATCAAGGAAAAATATATAATTTTAAATCTGGAAGGATTAATTTAAGTGTTACTCCTGAACACAGAATTATATATCAAAAAGATTACGAAAAGAAAATGGGGTTCGATACTTTATTTGAATCGACAGCAGAAAATATTTACAACAACAATAGATTTTATATACCAAGAAGTTGTTTGTGGAAGGGTGTTAATCAGGAATATTTTACGTTGCCGTCATATTATAATGAATACGGAAAAAATAACAATTTAAAATTTCATAAAAAATTTGTTAATATTAATATGAAATTATGGTTAAAGTTTTTTGCTTGGTATATGTCAGAAGGGCACGCTGAAAAAAATAAAGTTTCTATTGGACAAGATAAATATTTTGAAGAAGTTAAAAAAATAGTTCAAATTTTATGTGAAAAATTAGATTGTAAATATGGTATTTATGATTATCCAAATAAAGTTATGAATATCCAAATATTTGATACCAGATTAGGAACTTATTTGAAACAATTCGGAAAGTCAAAAGAAAAATATTTGCCGGACTATCTTAAAGAATTAGATTCTGATTTATTGAAACTATTTATTACAGAATATATTAAAGGAGACGGAAGTAAAAACAATAGAGATAAAGTTGGCAAAATATATACTGCTTCTGAACAATTAACAAAAGACTTTGAAGAAATTATAATCAAATGTGGGTGGAATTGTAATATTACTAAAAAAATATCTGGATTTGGAAAAAATATTTTCGTTATTCGTATAAGAACAAATTCAAATGCTACTATTAGAAAACAACATAAATTTATTTCAAACTATAACGGTAGTGTTTACTGTGTCTCTACAGATAATAATATTATATATGTTAGAAAAAATTTTAAAAATCCTTGTTGGAGTGGTAACTGTTTACAATGGCGAAACCACCCCGGAAATAGACATGAAATGCTTTCGGGTACTATGTTATTTAAGTATAATGATAAAGTAATTTCTTTACTTGATGATTTTATAGCAGAGATTAATTCTAATCCTGCTTTATGGGAACAGAAAAGCATGGAAAACGTAATGAAAAGAAGAAAAGATATTAAAGTAAAAGAATTACCTAAAGAATATATTGTAATACCGAAGCAAGATAATAGTATTCCTCCTCATATTAATAAAAAGGAGATAGTGATCTGGCATGAACAAGCCTCCAGAAAATATCGCAAAAGGAGATAAAATGACTAAAGAAAAAAATACTAATCCATATTATAAGATAAGGGTAATCTTGAGTCAAATAATATTTAAAAAATATTTAAACTTCGTTCAAAATACTTTAAGTAATTATGGGTTTGTTGAGTTTTGTAAGATAGAGTGTAGTGTAAGAGACGAGCAAATAGTAGAACTAATAGATACTTTGCCGGAATTGAGAGACCCTTATCTAAGATTAAATCAAATGTTTAAAGATTATAGCATAGAAGAATATAAAGTAGAGGTTTATTACTGGAGCAAGAAGAATATATACTTGCTTATGTATGGTAATAATACAATGTAAAATATGTGGTAAAGAATTTAAAGTTCACAAAAGCAGAAGTAATGCTAAATACTGTAGTCGAAAAGGTTAAAAAATGAATAAAATACCAGATACTCTTATTTTGATTGGGTCGGGATCATCTGTAAAAGAGGGAATATCTAAAGGATTATGGGATAAAATACAAAACAAGTTTACTTTGGGATTGAACTTTTCCTTTAATCATTTTAATTCTACTGCACTGGGATTTGTAGATCATAACTTCTACGAAGAAAACAAAGAAAAACTAGATAAACTACCTTTAGTATTAGGAGCAGAGCATAGGAAGCTAAATAACACGTCTGAGAACGTCATAAAGCTACCTAGAAGCAGTAAATATTGCAGAGATGGGGTAAGACAAGGGTTTTACAAAACATCGCTCTCAGGACTCTATTTTCTTAGTTTTGCTATATGGCTATTAGATGTTGGAACGATATACATGATAGGTATGGATTTTGGTGCTCCTATAGCAATTGATTTTCCTAAAAGAAAAGTAGAAGTAGATACAGATGTTCATGGAAAAGTAATAACTCATTATTATCAAGAAGAAGGTAAAATAAAAAGTAGAGGGTTTGGTAAATTAAATTTCTATAATTCAAGAAGAATGAAAGATTTTTATAAAGTGTATGAGAATGAAAAGAAAGTAAAGATATATAATGTTTCTAAGATAAGCAAAATAGATGTGTTTGAAAAAATAACTTATGATGAGTTTTTTAGTAAATTAGATAATGTTAATTATAATCAAGATGAAATTAGAGAAAATATTAGGAATAAATTAAGTATATGAATAGCTTTTAGAAAATAATATATAAGAATACTGAGCACCCCCACATCGTTTATGATAAGTCCATTTTTCATGTTCTGGAAAAGATGGAGATATAGTTTTAGTCCACTCAGGTTCTGTTACTGCCGGGAGAATCCAATTCTCACTGTCAGCCAAAAAGCCTATACACATATTAATATAACCCGTTGCATCTTGAATCGTAGACACAGTATGCAACCTAGCTTTAAACCCCCCGTTAAAATTATATTCAGTCATTTCGGCAAATGAATGGCTTCCTGTGGCCTCTTCCCACACGTCTTCCAACGGATCGGTTCCATACTTCATTGTGTTGAAATTATACCCCCCCTCTGTGTCAGTCGGCCCAGACCAGTATACCCCTTCAATCATAATCTCAACGTTAACTGAGGGTGTTGCATTTGATATTACTTTATATAAAGAACTGTTTAAAAATTTATGTTGTGCTCCAGAAAAAACATCAATAAGGGGGGATCCCCCTAATATATTCTTTAATCCATCTACACCTACCCCTACTCCTGTGGTTATAAAAGAAAACGGAGAAAACCCATAAAGATTATTAATTAAATCAGAAGATTCGTGAAGTAAATTATCGTTTATAAAAGTGTTGTTTACATCGCCAAGATCGGTGGTAAAATATTGTGGGCTACCCGGATATAATTCTCCTGTTGGGTCTCTTTCTTCCCACCTACCTATTATATCATAATTCTCACTAATACTCGTTAGTTCAAATCTAGTAACAAACTCTTTACATTCAACAACCAATTCTAATAGTTCAACTATATCTTCTACAGCAGTTAATTCTCCGTCATAATGCCAATTCGTACCGCACAATACAGGGAGTGGGGTCGGAATACCGGGTGTATTCAATATTAATAATTTTGACCCATCTACTGCCAATACTTCTGTCTCGCCACCATTAAACATTAAAGTTTTCTTCATATATTCAGAGCTTTTAATGGTTGCTGTATCTCCTGCTGAAGGAAGATTTGGAGCATAAAAGTTAAAGCCACCAACTTCTATAGTATATTGGGTTATTTCTTTAATTGGTCTAAAAATAGAATTTGGTCCAACAACTACTTCCACAAATCCGGCTTCCTTTAGTCTTCTATTTTCCAAACTGTATGGGTCGAATTCATAAGCATAATCATAAGTAACTGTTAAATCAGTTAAAATTGGCTCACCTTTAGTACATACATATCCGTTTTTTAAATCATAATATATGTCGGTACTAGAATTAGCTAAAAAAGCAGACCATCCAAACTCAGTGACATCATCTAAAAACTGTTGATTGAAAGAAACGTTTGCTTCAGGAACCCCTCCAGATATGCTTATTTTATAATATAACAGCATATCATAGTATGCTAATACAGGTTTGTTTACTTCTGTGCCCCCTTTTAACATAATACTCAGACCAGAAATTGCTAGTATTTCTGTAGAAGATTTTATTATAGTTGAACTAGGAGAAAACCCTGAAACACTAAACACCCCATAAAACGGCCCGAATCCTTCCTCTAACGTGACATTAGAATCTAATGAAAATTCTCCATATTTTGAATGGTAATGAGCACGGAAGGGGCTAAACTTTCCCGATACGTATGCAGTCCAAGGAGTATCGACTATATCAAAATCTTCATAAGTTATTCCACCACCTAAATCATCTTGAATAATATCCAAAACATCTAAAGAAACTCCACTTAAATATTCAACTGCCCTTCTAGCAACGTTTAAATTACACTGATGAAATCCATCTAAAGCATCTAATTCTGGAAATAAGTTTTGCCCGTCTCCCAGAGTAGAGAAATCAACTATTGAGGAGGTTAAAGATATAGTAATTTTGGTTAATTTAGACGTAGAATAAATTTTTCCGTTTGGTACATCATAGAAGTAGCTATTAGGAGTTAAGTCAGTTTCTGGATTAAAACCAGCAAAATAATTGATTTTTGATAAGCTTATAGTGCTATACGGATAAGTAGAGTAATCAAACAATGAATATGAATTTTTTGAATCCCAACCATATATTATTTCTCTCGCAGAAGTACTCTTTACAATTAAATTTGTTGGTAGATTGGGCGTTTCCCAATATGTAGTATGATCTACCATGTCATCTTCATCTAAAAGTACATGATTTTTAGATGCAAAAAAAGGAAGCTGTGTGGTTAATACTATTTCATCGCCAGCTAACAGCTTGCCACTTAAATAGCTTTTCACTGTTGAATTGCCTAAGTTTACATATAATTCAGAATTGGGCTCGTCTACTATCCATTGTCCATCACTTACGAAAAACGCACCCTCTGCCAATCCAGATTTAACCAAAACATATATATCTGTTATAGTATTATAGTCAGTATGCACATACATTTCTGGATCATTTATAATTATTTTTCCAGCAGAATATGACTTGACAGTAGTAGCTAGAGTTCCAAAAGTGTTAAGCCTTTCGTTTATAGCTCTTAGTAATTCTACCATCATTCGACCATATAAAGGAGTAGTATCTGTTATTAACCCCGGAGGTATTATAAATCCCATTTTATTTTCCTAAATTTATATTAACTATAAGACAACCAAGTGGGATATAAATATGAAATTGAACCACCACTCGCTACCCATTTTTTAGTGTCTCCATCGAAGTGAATATCTAATGGTCCTATTTTATCAACCCCCTCTGCTCCAGTATCTCCATCAGCATGAGAAGAAGTTTTTATAGGAGGAGTAATCAAACCTCCCCCATCTACCTTATCTTTATTTTCTTTCCAAAACGCCTGAGAATGTCTATCGAAAGAGCTAACTACCCCCGGAGCTTCCCAGTTATAAGCTATTAATTCTAAAGTATCTGTATCTAATGGGCCTCCGGCAAATCTGGAATGACTATGCCTATTATAAGATAGTGACGCCCAGTTACTTTCACTCAAACCAATACTAGGTGGATCACCATAAGCAGGTAAACTCGCATCTGCCTTATTCCATATAACGAACCCAGCATTACTATCCATAATACCTGATCTTGGATCGGCAGACCTAAAATTCCCCGCCCCCTTTGATTTAGGAGGTCTAGAATATGTTGTTTTGGGTTTATCACCAAGCTGTCCTCCTAAACTCTTAATAGTATTTTCGTGAGAAGCTATTTTTTTCTCTAAGCTTTCTATTCTTTCTGTTAATGTTGGCATGTTCTATCTCCTACTCTGTAAAGAAACTTTTCTCTGATAAAAATGATTTTCTTGTAAATTAATAGTAGCAGTAAAATTTCCTCCATTTAAAGTAATTTCTGTTACATTCAAATAATTATCAGAAGCTCCTTTTACTTTTATTCTTTTATCTAACCTTACTCCGTATTGACAATAAGCATCTAATGTTAATTTTATTGTTCCTTCTTCTTTTGCATAAGCCGTTTTACTTAACTGCCAATAAGCTAAATCTTCTGCAAAATCTGTATCATCCCAAGAAGGTACTAGCACGGTTGTTCCCTCACTGTCTGTGTATGTACCCCCTATTTGTTTACTCAATCCAGACATGTTAATATAACCCCAGTAAGTATTGGTATAGCTACCTACCTTAGAAGTATTGAATTGTAACGGATTGATAATATCCTCATCGTCTTCGTCATCTATTACTTCTTCATCATAATCTTCATGAACACTTCCACCCAAAAAAGTACGACCAACACTATTTGTATAATTTAAACTAGGATTATAATTATATCCTACACCTATACGGTCTTGTTGAGTTAATGGAACACCAATAGTTACTGCTCCACCAGAATAAGAATAATCACCGGGGTTTAATGGTGTACCATTTAGGGTTACTCTACTAACGGCAGTTATTCTGCTTGAATCTTCGTCTAAAGTAAATGTCGATCCAGTTCCTATAGCAATATCTTCATTATAGGAGTACTTAAAACTTTCACTGCCCTCTTCGTCTGTAGAAGTTGTTCCAGACCAATATACTTTTTTCCATAAAGTAAACATCATATGAAAAGACTTACAAACACCAGTAATATTATGTTTTAAATATATGGCTTCCGGCAATGTTATTGTACCGTTATCATAATCTATAGTAAACCCACTTGTTAAGGTTCCTCTAGTTGAATTTAAGGTTCCTCTTCGTCTAGTTGAATTAGGATTAACAGAATCATTCCTTAATCGGTCTCTCCCACTTTGAATAAAATTCTCTGCTCCAACGACACTCCAAATGAATCCAGCAAAACTATTATACAGTGTTACTTTAGGTGGGTATTTATCTGAATAATGTTCTAATTTAGAACTTAAAATAGGAACATTATATACTTTAAAAACATTACCATAAACGTCTGCTTGACTTGAAACATAGTAATCTGGGCCAAATCCCTCTGAGTTTTGACTAGATAATTTTTCGTGTATTGACTGCCAAGCAGGAACAGCTTTACCTGTTAGTATAGTATAATAAGAGAAAAAAGTAGAGCTAGGGTCTTCCCCCTCGGTCTCTTCATCTTTGAGGGTTTTAATTACCTCATCTCCCATTTGTACTTTTAATCTATTAACTATATCTTCAGCAGAATTGGTAAACCTATGTTCTAAAACATGAAATAAATTTAAATTAACTCCTAAAGGTTGTGCTTTTACTTTAATCGTATTTCCTTTACCAGCTTCCCAAAGAATAGGTGTACCATTATCATAAAACCAAGAAAAATTACCACTTTCGTTTACTAATGAAGTAATTGCACTAGCTTTGTTCATACCATAAAGAGATTTTTGTTGAGGAATAAATTTACCTATATTCCAATTAACTCCTAAAGCAGATAATCCAGAATTAATTGTTTCATAATATTTAACTTTACCAGTGGTAGGTTTATATCCAACATTAAAATAAATATGTTCTTTATTAGTTTTCCAAAACTCATCATTACATTGTATTCTAATTTGATCAGGTTTATCTCCCGGTATAATAGAAGTAATATAACCTTTATACATTAACCAATTTTTTAATTTTATTTCAACTACACTTTCTAGTGTTGGTTTAGTATCATCATAAGCTCTACCTAAAATAAAACTAGCAGTATGAGAAGAATCTAAAGATTTAGATACATTTATAGAATCAACTACTGCATCGCTTTGCAATACACCAGAAATATATATTTTTAATTGTTTTTTACCTACGGATTTTGCCATTTTAAATCCTTACTGCCAAGAGGCTAACATTCTAAAATCGTTTAATACATCATATTTTTCATTTCTTACATAAGGAAACTTATTATCTAAATCCTCTAAATTACCCATTACATAAGGTAAGAAATTTGTAACGTCAGTTCTTGCTACCGTAGCTTCTAACATCGAAATACTGTCTGATAAAGTTAAAGTATCATATAAGTTTAACTGGTTTTGTAATTCTATTTCATCCGATATTGTAATAGTATCATCTAAAAGCTTGTTTATTTGAGCATTTAAAAGAATAGAATCAGACAGCGTTATTGTATCTGATTTTTCTAATTGCTCTAAAGTAGCATAGATATTTATATCATCTGATAATGTTACTGTATCCCCTATAACTTTACCTGCTCTTACTGTAATGTCGTCTGATAAGGTTATTGTATCTCCGTCTATAAAACTTTCTACGGAAGAAACAATAGACATTGACGTAGCATTAGAAGATATATACCATGTTCCAGATAGAGTTCCCCGACTAGTTAATTCTGTTTTAAAGCTATCATTATCTACAAACTCAGTATTATCTGGAATAATTAATTCATTATTATTATCTGTAATTTGAGTAAAATTAAATTTATGAGCACCACTATGGTCTACATTTAATTCACCCGAAGCTAAATCTGAATTAGTAAAAGATACTTCTTCAGTAGCAGTTACTATTACTCTCCACTCTTCTCCACTTGCTATAGTAAAAGAAGATAAATCTACTTCTAAAGAATTTACCCCATCAAATTCAATACCGTCTGGTATTATTTTCTCATCATTATTATTAACTATAGTTGTAATAGGATATTGACATCCTACTGTATGTGTTTTGTCTAATATATTAGCAGAAGATAAATCTCCAGAATCAAACGTAGTTACTTCTTCTCCTTTTAATACTGCTACATTCCAAGTTTCTCCACTGCCTATCGTGTAAGAAGATAAGTCTACACTTAAATTATTAGAATCAGTGTAAGTAACTAAATCAGGTAGAACAATATTATCACTATTATTAGTTATTATAACATGATTATATTGCTCTCCTAAATTATGAGAAACTT
>Ga0209986_10004455_pt1 | contig 11840 bp, 14 predicted proteins | sample BlataG_FD_183168 | JGI IMG/M metagenome (GOLD analysis project Ga0209986, IMG submission 183168) | Deep subsurface microbial communities from Black Sea to uncover new lineages of life (NeLLi) - Black_00105 metaG (SPAdes) (version 2) | ecosystem: Environmental > Aquatic > Marine > Oceanic >...
ATTACGGCTTTAAGGTTCACTATCACTGGATGCCCGGTTTGCCAGGAACGACTCCTGAGCATGATCTAGAACTATCGCGCAAATTATTTGAAGACGAACGTTTTCGACCTGACGGGCTCAAGCTTTATCCTACGCTGGTAGTTAAGGGAAGCGAATTAGAGAGTTGGTATCGGGATAATCGCTATCAGCCTTATAGTGAAGAGGAGATGATTGATTTGCTTATGGCTATCAAGGCTTTAATCCCCAAATATGTAAGGATTTCGAGATTGATGCGGGATATTCCTAGCAAATTTATCATTGCCGGCTGTAAAGACTTAGCGCTCAGAGGAACTATTAGAAAGAAAATGGACCAAACAGGTCTTCGGTGTAGCTGCATTCGATGTCGGGAATATGGGCATCGTCTGAGGGATGGCTGGGCAGTTGGTGAGCCGCGGCTAATCAGGCTGGATTATGAAGCGTGGGGAGGGAAGGAAGTCTTCCTTTCCTACGAAGATGAGAATGAAACCCTGTTTGGCTTACTGAGGCTGAGAATAAATGAAGAAAAAGCGGTGGTCAGGGAGCTACACATTTTTGGTCCTGAAGTTTCCCTGGGGGGGAGGCTGGAGCGAGCCGCTCAACATCGCGGTCTCGGTGAAAGGTTGCTTCGAGAGGCAGAGAGAATCGCCCGGGGGGAATTTAAGGCCGACAGCTTGCTGGTGCTTAGTGGCGTTGGCGCCCGGGAGTATTACCGCTCTCTTGGTTATGGTCTGGAGGGCGCTTATATGACCAGAGAGCTTTAAGCTGCATGGGAGCCTTGAGAACAATGGCTTTACCTATTACGTCACTTCGCTGGTGTTGGCGATATTGTTTGAGATGTATATTTTGAGCTCTATATATTGAACTCTAGTTGGTTTTATCATACAATGACATTTACTAAAAACGACTAGGGGATGTAGCCATGGCATACTGTCAATACTGTGGGCGAAAAGTAGATGAAGATGTAGTATTTTGTTCTGAATGTGGAAGAAGTTTAGTTGGAGGAGATAAAGTATGGCAAGAGTTTCTGATCCAGGAGAAAATTGATGAAGCGAAACACAGGGCAAATATGCGTACCATTTCTGCAATAATTCTCGTAACAGTGGGAATGGTGGCTGGTGGTGTTCTCTGTGTCTCATCGGATGCGATTGGGTTTTTCGGAGTTGTGTTTGTTTGCTTGGGCATTGGATGTATCGCGTCGGCTGGTCGGTATGAACTCAAAGCCAGGAAACTTAAGAAACAACTCAAGCCGTGAAATTGGGTGGTGTCGCCATGATTAACATGGACACAACCTGAAAAACTGTATGGCGTGAGCCCTGAAGAGCCGTTCTTTGATAGTCATCTGACTTTCTGCTTGCCAATTCATCCACTCTAAGCAAAACTGAAGAACGGGCTGACCTGCTTTCGAGTGTCGCTTGTGATTCGACAATGCTTTGGCGTGAACTCAGCCGAACGCTCAACATGAGTGATTTGGCAAACAATTCCTTTGCCCTATATTGACATCGAGAAATAGGTATGCTTATAATTAATCGCAGTGACTATAGAAGCTATTTCATCAATTGGGAGGCTTGGAACCTGAAAAAAACAAGGAAAGGAGAGAGAGCAGATGGATAACGAGGTAAAGCCAACCTGGAAATTAGCCTGGGGATTGTGGTGGAGGATGTTTCTTATTAGCCTGGGAATATCGGTGATAATCGGGGCAATTCTATTCTTTCTATACTCGATGGACGTGGTATGCAGGCCCTGGGAACTCATGCCTTGGTGCATACCTTGATGAGCTCTTTGAATGGTTGCCTGGAGTGTGGTGAGGTTTGCTATTGTTGCCAGGACAAGGGTGTGGTGGCTGCAGCGTCGGGATGGGTTACGGCAGGCAAACTCGCTACCTTGGCAGTGATTGAGGTTTTGGGGCATTGACAATGCGAGCTTCTGATTATATCGTTATGTAAAAGGATAGAAAGGGAGGCAAGACATGGAAAGAACTTGGAAGCCGACAACTGCTGGCGTACTCTGTATTATTGCAGGAGCCACTGGTGTGATCATCGGTATAGTAGTTGCTATACTCAGTGGTATTGGATTCGGATTCTTTGGGATGGGATGGGTGAGTGCCATCATAGGCGGCCCATCAATCATATTGGGGATAATTGCTATCATTGGTGGTATCTGCGCCTTAAAGAGAAAGATTTGGGGACTGGCGCTTGCCGGGTCTATCTGTGCATTCTTTGGTCCCTGGGGTCTTCTCGGGATACTCGCCATTATATTCGTCAGCTTGGGGAAAGGCGAATTTGAGTAAAGTCCAAGGTTCTCCAAGTTGTGTGAATCAAATTTAACAAATTTTGAGGACAACAAGGAGGTAAGATGCAAAAGAAGTATGGTTTTCTACCCTTTGCAGCTAAGGTTTTGAGGATCGTAGCATGGATAGTATTAGTAGTTGGCGTTATTGGTTCGATTGTTTTGGGAATTGGTAATGGAGCTGCAGGTGGGCTTGCAGGTGGGATTTGGGGTTTCATTATAGCTGTTGCAGGAATAATTTTCTCCTTCCTGGCTTGGGTGTTCTTGCTTACCGCCAGGGAGCTTCTTTACCTACTTATGGATGTGGAAGAGAACACCAGAAACACGGCTGAGCGCATTACGAAAGAATCAAGTTGACATAATACTTATACCTTGGGTGATTATGTGATTGCAAGCAATAATCTTTTCCTTGCCATTACAAAGAGCGAATTTGAGTAAAGCCCGAGGTTCTGTAAGTTATTGGCGTCATAGTGGTTGCTAAGGAAGCCTTTTAGGGAAAAATATAATGTTCTGTAGAAATTGCGGAAAAGAGTTAACAGGGAGTCCAGAATTTTGTATCAATTGTGGAGCTACGCCAATGGCTGGTACCAGTTTTTGCCCTGGGTGTGGTGTTCCAACAAAGATACTAACGGAAATATGCATTAAGTGTGGCGCAAGAATAGCGAAGGAGCCTGCAGGAGGTATATCACCAAAATTAAGACTCGCTACTACTTTGCTTGCCTTTTTCCTTGGGATCTTCGGTGCACATCGATTCTACGTTGGCAAGAACGAAACTGCAAGCATAATGCTTTCCTTTAGTATTTTAGGTTTGACAATATTAGGTTTGGCAACTATAGCGCAGCTTAATGGTGCGTGGTTATTTTGGGGTCTCTCATTTATTATAGCGGTAGGGATTTGGGCTTTTGTTGACTTTATATTTGCTCTTATAGGACGTATGGAAGACAATGAAGGCAGGCTTATTCAAAAATGGTGGCTAGTAATGCCTGCAAGGGCGCAGGCGTATTATTATATAAAATATGCGACTAGTGCTTTGAGGGTCATAGCATGGATAGTATTAGTAGTTGGCGTTATTGGTTCGATTGTTTTGGGAATTACCACGGGTGGAATCGAAGAATGGATAATATTAGTATTTGGCTCGCTTGTTTGGGGAATTATCACGGGTGGAATCGAAGGTTGGTTTCTGCCTGTAATAGGAATAATTATAGGAATAATTGGCTCATTCCTGACATGGCTACTATTGCTTGCGGCCAGCGAACTCTTTAAATTATTTATGGACGTAAAGGAAAATACCATAAACACAGCTGAGAGCATTACAAAGGAATCATGCTAAGATAAATTTATGCCTTAGCAGGTTATGTGAATCAAGGCAGCAACCTTCTTCTGTCCGGCAGAATCATTTAGCCTGGCTACGGCGCCATAGGATGGCTGAATTAGTAAACTTAGATTATTTCCCTGAGCCCGGCTTTCCGCCTCTTTACCATGCCATTGGCAAAAAGTCAGAACATCCCGGCAGTATTTTTGCCTTCAACTACTCTAGAGCTAAAGGTAAGTTCATCTATTTTAGCCACGAAATTTAACTTTCCCTAACTCTGATTTTTTCTTACTTTGTAAATCGGCTTTTTGTTTGCTGTTCCGCTTTATTGCCCGGCCGTACTTGAAACGATTCAGGTTTACAAATCCTTTTGCCAAGATTGCTCCCCTTAAAGAAAGCTGTTCTTCAGCCTGAATATCGCCTCATCAACATTGCTATCCTGTGCTCTGAGGCGTTTTATAGCTTGTTCTACTTTATCGTGTTTGTAGCTATCACCGAGGTCAGCTAGCCTATTATAATAACCAGTCCGTCTGCCAAACTTGAAATTGAGTCTTTCCTCATCGGGTAAAGATAAATACCCATTTATGATATCAAGACATTTCTCCTTATCCTCAGGCATTCTGCCCTTAACTTCCATCAATAAATTAAGTGTATGGTCGCTCTTAAGGTGGCTGGTAACTTGTAAGTTTTCGATGAAAACAGTTATTTCCTTTACTATCTCGTCCTCGGTTTGCAGTTCGAAATCTCCATTTTGCACCCCGGTCCATAACGGTATACTTGGAGGGACATGGAGGCTACGCAACCTGATATAATCAGGATCAATCTCGTTCAAAACCCTGGCTGTTTCCCGGGCATGCCCTTGAGACATTTTCTTGCCTCCAAGCCCTGGCATGACATATTCACAGAGAGAAATGCCTGCTTCTTTAACCTTCTTTCCACCCTCAATGTGGTTCTTAGCAGTGCACCCTTTTTCCATATAAGCCAGCAAAGGGTCGTAGCCAGTCTCCAGTCCGATGTGAATCCTATCTAGCCCGGCATCCTTGAGTTCCTTTAACTCTGTTAACGACTTTCTGGTTGCCGTATGAGACCGGCCATATGTAGTTACTCTATTCAAACCAGGAAAAGTTTTTCTCAGGAAAATAATCACTTCCGTTAGCTCGGAGGTGCGCATGATGAGACTGTTGGAATCTTGGAGGAAGGCTGACCTGCCTCCAGTCCAAAGCCATTTGGCAACATGTGACACACATTGTCCACCTTGTGGCTGATTATAGAGCGTTGCCGCTACCTCACTCACTCTATTACCATGCCCCATTTTCCAGGCTAGTTCCTTAATACCCTCGCTGATAGCCTTAGCTGCCTCAATATCTTTTATAATCTCTTCTACTGACCTCAGCCCGAACTTACTACCTTTGTATACAGGGCAGAACTGGCATCTATTCCAGGGGCAATTACGGGTGGCCCTTATCAGCAGGGAATAAGCTTCACTAGGAGGTCTTATAGGACCTAGCTCAAAGGTATGGCTCAGCTTTTCTGTGACTGAGTAACTCGACATTCTGCGTATTTTAGCGTGCTGAAGGGGAGTAGGCAAATGGACTTTCGCTTCCTTACCATGATAATATCAGTATTTCCAATGAAGCAAATTGAATTAATCTCTTTTGATGCTGAGGGAACGGTGGTAACACCTGATTTCAGCCAAGCTATATGGCATGAAGCTATCCCTGCGATTTATGCCCAGAAAAAAGGGCTTGACATTGCTCAAGCCAGGAGGCATATCGCTGAGGAGTATGGCAGGATCGGCGACCAGAGGCTTGAGTGGTATGATATCGAATACTGGTTTAGCTGTCTTGACCTGGGTTCTTCTGAGCCAGTGATACAGAGCTGCCTGGATAAGATAAGCTATTATCCTGAGGTAACTGAGGTCCTTTCTTCCTTAGCCAGTGAATATAAGTTAATTGTTGCCTCAGGCACGCCACTGAAGCTGCTGCACTGCTTATTGCGAGATATCAAACCTTATTTTGTTCGAATATTTTCTTCCGTTTCACACTATATGCAATTAAAAAGCCCTGATTTTTACCTAAGTATATGTGAAGAGATGGGCGTCAAGCCGAGCCAGGTCATTCATGTGGGTGATAACTGGCAATTTGATTTCCTCAATGCTCAACAAGCTGGCGTAAATGCTTTCTATCTTGATAGGTCGGGGAGAAATCATCAGGAATCTCTTATCGACTTGATTCAATTAAAGAGCCTCCTTATACGCTCGATATAAAATATGCTCCCTTTTGGTCTAAGGATAGCCCGCCCACCATAGACATTGTAAGCCATTCCGAGTTACAATGTAATCCTTGACCAATGCCAAATCATAGCGAATTATCCCCCAAAAGCACCTCCCCCAAGAACAGATTCAACTTGTCCACGGCAGAGCTCAAGGAAATGGCTAAAAAGCTACGCCGTCACGTAATCACCATGATAGCTACGGCAGGCAGTGGGCATCCTGGCGGCTCTCTATCAGCAGCCGATATTATCACAGCGCTTTATTTTAAGGTCTTGCGCCATGACCCTAGAAATCCCCAGTGGTCGGAACGTGACCGATTTATATTGAGCAAGGGACATGCTGCTCCCGTCTTATACGCTGCCCTGGCTGAAGCCGGCTACTTTCCCGTGGCAGAGCTGGCAACATTGAGAAAGTTGGACAGCCGCCTCCAGGGACACGCTGATAGGAAGTTCACCCCCGGGGTAGAAATGTCGGCTGGTTCTTTAGGTATGGGCTTGTCCTTTGCCATCGGCGTCGCCCTGGCCGCCAGGCTGGATTCCAAAGCTTACCGGACCTATGTTCTTCTTAGCGATGGAGAGTGTGAGGAGGGGCAAACTTGGGAGGCGGCTCTTTCAGCGGCCCACTTCAAACTAGATAACCTAACGGCTATAGTTGACTACAATGGTATACAGCTCAGCGGATGGATTCGAGACATCATGAACCTCGAGCCTTTTACTCAGAAATGGCAAGCCTTTGGCTGGCATACCATTGATATAGCTGGACATGACTTTGACCAAATCCTGTCTGCTTACCAAGGGGCTGAAAAGATAAAAGGCAAACCCACTGTCATCGTTGCCCGCACCATCAAAGGCAAGGGAGTTAGCTTCATGGAAAACAATGTGGCGTTTCACGGCAAGGCACCAACCCGGGAAGAAGCCGAAAGGGCACTAAAGGAGTTAGAGTAAATATGGCTGAAGCATCTACTCGGGAAACATACGGCAAGACCTTGATCGAGCTGGGCAGGGAAAATCCCAATATCGTTGTTCTAGACGCTGATGTGTCTCCCTCAACGATGACCAGTTTTTTTGCACGGGAGTTTCCTGACCGCTTTTTTAACTTCGGCCTAGAAGAACAAAACATGGTCAGCATAGCTGCTGGATTAGCTGCTTCGGGCAAAACTGTCTTTGCCACGACTTTCGTTGTTTTTGTCGTCTGCCGCTGTTTCGACCAGCTAAGGCTCTGCCTTTCCCAGCCGAATCTAAATGTTAAAATCGTAGCTACACATAGTGGCATCAGCGTAGGGGAGGATGGCACTTCACATCAGGCAATTGAAGATCTAGCCTTGTGTTGCGCTCTTCCCGGCTTCACCGTGGTCGTCCCCGCAGACGCCATAGAGACTGCTGGGGCAATAAGAATGGCGGCAAGTGACTATGGACCTTTCTACATCAGGCTAAGCCGCCCCAAAACACCGATTGTTTACCCCGAAGGCTATCACTTCACATTAGGTAAGGCGATAACCATGCGACAAGGCAAGGATGCAACTGTTATAGCTGTGGGCATCATGGTCGCTAAGGCTCTGGAGGCGGCAGATATCTTAGCAAGACAAGGTATAGATTGCCGGGTAATTAACATGCATACCCTCAAACCTCTGGATGAAGCAGCCGTAGTCAGAGCAGCCTCAGAGACGGGGGCAATTGTCGTCGCTGAAGAGCACCTAGCCCAGGGTGGGCTAGGCAGCCGAGTTGCTCAGACAATAGCTAAAGAAAGGCCAGTGCCTATGGAATTCGTCAACCTTGGTGACAGGTATGCTGTGTCAGGCAAAGCTGAAGAGTTGCTTCAAAGATACGGATTGACCGTCAGAGACATTGAAGAGTCGGTGAAGTCAGTGGTCAAAAGAAAGTAACATCTCCAAGCTCGGCAGAAGGACTTATATCCCTTTCAGGGCCAGGGCAAATCTGAATCCAAAGTTAGAATAACAGCATAATCAATTGCGAGGATGAACAGTTCTCGCTTAGCAGGCTTTATGTAACATTTCGGCGGCTTATTCGTTAAAAGAGGTAAATGGGTGTACCAGAACAATAGTGAAGGTCAAGCATTAGATGAGGCTATGTTGGTGCAGAAAGCTATTGGTGATGATGCCAATGCTTTTGGAAGGCTGTACGACATGCATGTTGACAGGGTCTACAGACACATTTATTACCGGGTAGGCAATGAAGCGGATGCTGAAGATCTGACCCAGCAGGTCTTCCTCAATGCCTGGCAGACCATTAGCAGATATAAGAAAATGGCAAGCCCATTTATTGCCTGGTTGATGACTATCAGTCATAACCTGGTGGTAGATTTTTACCGAGCTAAAAAAGACAAGGCATATCTCGAGGCCGAGGCTCTGGTTGACGATTCATCATTGAGCCCGGAGCGAATAGCCGAGGCCAGTTTTGAGCAGCAGCGATTGCGGAGGGCGATTTTGCAGCTTGGTGGTGACGAACAGCAGGTGGTCATTCTGCGGTTTATGGAGGGATTTGAGTTTGCTGAAATCGCCTCTCTCTTGAAGAAAAAAGAGGGAAATATCAGGGTCATCCTGCATCGGGCACTGGTCAAACTCCGTAATATCCTGGAAAAGGAGAGGAAATAAAGTTGAAAAAGTTTGAGGACATACTCGTCCAGTGTATTGAGGATATTAAGGCAGGCAGGTCTAGCATCGAAGACTGCCTGGACAGATATCCGTCTATGCGCGAGCAACTGGAACCGCTACTGAGGATTGCTCTGGAAATTCGAGAGCCACCGGATGTCAAGCCCTCTTCCTCCTTCAAGGTAAAGGCTCGGGTCTGGCTTATGGACCAGATTCATGAAAGGCAGCCTGTAACAAAATGGCCATGGTTTCGTTATAACAGTCAGGTAAAACCGATACCGTATAGAAGGAGGTTTAGCATGGCAAGTGTTGTTCTCGTAATTATACTGACTGTCTCTGCCCTAGGCGGGGGCACCGTTTATGCTGCACAGGATAGTCTGCCCGGGGAAGTCCTCTACCCGGTAAAACTAGCTACTGAGCAAATAAGAATGATTTTGCCGGGAAGCGACGTTGTCAAGGCGGAACGGGCCCTGGGCTTTGTCGAAAGGCGAATGGGAGAGATAGAAGCCCTTGCTGAAAGGGGGCGTCCGCAAGACATGAGCTTGGGTGTGCAAGGATACAACGATGCCCTGAGTACGACACTAGCCGGGATAGAGCGGGCAAGCAATCGGGGACTGGTAACAGGAAACATAACGGCGCGGGTGGCCGAGGCTACGGCAAGACACTTTTCTGTACTGGATAAAGTCTATGATATGGTGCCGGACGAAGCAAAGACAGCCATAGCACATGCCAGAAACGTGTCACAGACGGGGTATTTTCATACCCTGACTGCTCTAGCCAGGAATAATACTGTACAGGCGGCGGAGATTAACCTGGCTGCTATGGAAGGGAGGTTGAACAGGGTCAGGGCCAGGGTCCAGAATGCAGAGGCAGTGCAGATTGCCCTGCAGCAGTTTGAGGCCATGGCCGAGTTCAATGAACAGATTTCCCAAATCGGCCAGGGGATGGGCCTGAATATAACCGAGGTGGAAGAGCTTGTTGCCGCGGCGACCGGCAAGCATTTGGAAGTGCTGGCGGAGGTCTGGGAGAGAGTGCCCGAACAAGCCCGACCAGCCATAGAAAGGGCGATGGCTAATTTGCAAATACGCCATCAAAGGAGAGTCCAGGCATTAGAGCAAATGGGGGTCGAGGCTCCGCCGCCTCCAGTTATACCGGAAAGGATACAGGAACGGGTGGAGGAAAGGATACGAGAGCAAGAAAGGCTACAGGAGCAGGAAAGGACACGGAAGCAACAAATGGAAGGGATATAGGGCGGAACGACATCCCCGACGCCAGGTGTTCCCGGTGGGGTGTCACACCAGTATGGCCATGGCACAACGTAGAGATGTAAATAGACAGTACACTGTCACTAGCGGAAAGGAGTTGACTAGAAAAGAAAGGAGGACAAGCACGAAGAAAATATGATTATCAGTATGGTAAAATGTATCTGGATTTTGGAAGAACTAAACTGCTACAAAGGAGGACAAGAATGAAAAAATATGTATTATCGGTGGCGATTATTCTGGCGGTGCTGGCTGCGTTGGGACTGAGTTGTGGAGAAGCACCAGGAACAGGAACCCTGGAACTCTATCTTTCCGATGCCCCGATAGATGCTGAAAACGTTACAGGTGTTTACATAACTATTAGTGAAATCCAATATCATGTGGATGATAAGTGGATAACGTGCGAAGAATTTGAAGGCCCCAAAATATATAACCTGTTGGAGTTGACCGGGGGAAATTCCACTTTATTAGGTGACTTGGTATTACCGGGTGGGCATTACAACCAAATTCGCTTTATGCTGGATATTCCGGAAATGGGTCAAAACCCGGCCAATCCAGGCTGCTATATCGAATTTGCCGATAACTCCACCCACCTTCTCTTCGTCCCGAGTGGTAATACAACGGGTTATAAAGCGGTAGGGCAATTCACAGTACCCATCAATGGGACTGTGAAGGTCACTGCCGACTTTGATGTTCGTAAAGCTGTCCATCTGGCAAGTTCTCACTACATCTTATGGCCAACAATCAGGTTGGTAATCAACGATGAAGCTGGGCTCATCTCTGGTTCAATTGCAAATAATTCTACCTACACAGACATAATTGTGTTCGCCTACGAAGATGGAACTTGGGCTGACACAGAAGACGATGAGCCGGTGTATCCGGCATCTAGATTTCCCAATGCAGTCAACAGCGGGAAGATGTGTGACGATGGCCACTACACAATACCCTTACTGGCTGCCGGAACTTACGATCTGGTGGTCGCCGGATATAACGGCGCGGACTTTGAGGAAGTACTCGGTTTCATATCCGACGTAGTAGTTGAAAGCAATAAAAAGACAAAACAGAATATAGACACTGACGCTTTGGAGGCTAGCCTTTAAACCATGTAACTAGTAGTTGATTATTGCTGAATTTACCCGTTGCGGATACAAGAACCAAAGTTAAATATCCGCAACGGGTGAGTTTTTCTAAAATCTGTACCTGCCGGACTGATAAGGTCTATGGCAAACTATATTTGGATTTTGAGAAGAGGCAAAATATTACTCGAAATGAGCGGGGCTAGTGTATGAAAAAGTACTTCCTGATGCTTGTAGTCTGTGGAGCCGCGCTTAGCTTGCTCATCGTGTCCGGCTTGAGCTGTGTCGGTTACGACCAGGGCACGACTGGTGACGATTGGTCTTCGTGGGATGCGGACAAATTCAAGGATTTTATCACGCTTGATTCTTCATCCATTGTCGAATGTTTACAGGACATTGACCCTCCTCACGAAGGTGACCCCGCCGACCAACCTACCCAGGACGGCTTCGATGCCATCCGAGACTGGGTTGCTGCTAATGTCGAGTATAAAACTGATGAAGAGCAGTGGGGTGTTGAGGAATACTGGCAAACCCCAGAGGAAACACTCTCCCTGCGAACCGGGGATTGCGAGGACTTCGCTATTCTACTCTGCACCCTCCTCAGAGCCTATGGTATTGATGAGGAGCATATATTTGTCGCGATTGGTGTTGATGATAAAGGGTACGGCCATGCTTTCCTGATAGAGAATTGGTATCTCGACGGAGAATGGCGGGCGATAGAGCCTCAGGTGGAAGCTGAACCATTTCATCCCGGACAGCGTTTCAAGGACTTTAACCTAACCGATTTTCTACTGCTCCGCCATTGTGAAATTATCACGGCCTTTAACGACCTCCACTACTATGATGAATCTTTTCCTTGGGATGAAACTTAAGCGAATCTTTAACCCTGGCCGCCACAGATGTGAAATGTGCTTTAGTCTCAATATTGGAAGAGACTTTATATGTCACGCCCTGCTCAATCTGTGGTAAAATCTTAGAAAACCGTTAGGGGAAAATCGCAAGCAAA
>Ga0209986_10004456_pt1 | contig 11837 bp, 14 predicted proteins | sample BlataG_FD_183168 | JGI IMG/M metagenome (GOLD analysis project Ga0209986, IMG submission 183168) | Deep subsurface microbial communities from Black Sea to uncover new lineages of life (NeLLi) - Black_00105 metaG (SPAdes) (version 2) | ecosystem: Environmental > Aquatic > Marine > Oceanic >...
CTATTTTGGCATTATGCGGACTGGAGCGTGGCCGGTGCCCCTCAACTTCAGGTTTGGCATAAGAGACCTCAAATACTGCGCTGACATAGTTGAAGCTAAAGTGATGGTTTCAGGCCAGGAATTTGCCGAAAAGGTAGAGGCTGCTCGCTCTCAGCTACCAACAATAGAGCATTACGTCTTCGTGGGTCAGAACGTGCCTCCAGATATGGAAGGTTTTGAACATATACTAAGCAAAGCTTCGCCCAAACCTCCAGAAGTAGGGATAGGCGGTGAAAACGAAGCTGTGCTCTTCTTCACCACCGGAACCACCGGACCACCCAAAGCAATACTTCTTACTCATAAGAACCTTGAGTGGGCTGCCGTAGGTCAAGTCTTCGAACATCAAACAAACCACAGCGATAATTTCCTGGTATGTGCCCCGTTGTATCACCTCGCCCAAGTGCACTGGCTGGGAAACCTGGTTGTAGGAGCTCGGGGAACACTGTTAACCGAGGTTAACCCGAAAAACATGTTTGACGCCATATATAAGGAGAAGGTAACAAAACTGTTCCTGTTGGTGCCGTGGGCTCAGGACATCCTCGGGGCGCTGGATCGGGGAGAACTGAGAAAAGAGGACTATGATAACCTAAGCTCTTGCCGTCGTCTTCATATGGGGGCGCAGGCGATACCACCGAGCATACCTAAGCGCTGGAAGGAATATTTTCCTCATATGCTGTACGAGACGGATTTTGGCCTGAGTGAGTCCACCGGGCCGGGACCTGTTTGCCTAGGTTACGGAAATGAACATAAGATTGGGGCTATTGGCAAACCTGGCTTGAACTGGGAAACACGCATCGTAAATGATAAGGATGAGGACGTAGCTCAAGGTGAGGTTGGTGAGCTGCTCCTCAGGGGCAACGGGGTGATGAAAGGGTATTATAAGAACCCGGAAAAAACAGCCGAAGCTCTTAAAGGAGGCTGGTTACATACCGGCGATATGGCGAGAATGGATAGCGACGGCTTTATCTATCTTGTCGACAGGAAGAAGGATGTAGTCATCAGTGGTGGAGAAAACATTTTCCCCGTTGAGATAGAAGCAGTGCTTCAAGGTCACCTCAAGGTCCATGATGTTGCCGTAATTGGAGTTGCAGATGAGAGGCTAGGCGAAATAGTGGCAGCTATAATCGACCCTAAGCCTGGCATGACCCTGACGGAGGAGGAGATAAAGGAGTTCTATCAAGCCCATTTACCCAAGTATAAGTGGCCAAGGCGAATCATATTCGATAAGGTGCCACGAAATCCCGCTGGCAAGATCGAAAAACCAAAGTTGAGGGAGAAATATACTGGTAAGCGGGAAGTCTTTTGAATCGGGTATGATTTCCACCTTGGAGGAGGCAAATGGCTATTGAGACGGCAAGTCAATAGGTGGAGATAGGTTCTTTATCAGTGATGATTCTTTTGCTTGCAGCTAACTGTTGGCGAATATGCTTGGGGATGGTAAACATAGCTTGATGGGTAAGGCCATCGTAGGATTTTAGCTTTTTTGATATCCTTGTTGAAATTCTGGTGTCAATTTCCTCGGGAGTCAGTTCAGGGGGGTCAAGGCTTTGGGAAGCCGCGACAAAGCCCCATAAGCCCAGAAAAGAAGGCACATGGACCTGGTAGGGGCGGGCTATCGGGAAGATGTTTCTTAAGGTATTAGCAATAGCGATGAAATTATCTAAGTTCCTCCATTCAGCGGGTTCAGCCTGCACCGACATGATGCCATCGGGACCTAGTTTTTGTTTAACTATTTGGTAGAATTCCTGGGTGTATAGCAAGCGTGCAGGCCCTTGCTCCAAGGGGTCAGCCAGGTCAATGATGATGACATCGAATTTCTCGCTACTTTCATACAGGTATTTTCTGGCGTCGACGAAATGAAGCTCTGCCCGGGGGTTATCGAAGGCATTCTGATGCCAGGAGGGCAAGAAGCGGCGACAAAGGCTTACAACCTCTTCATCAATATCCACCATGACAGCCCTTTTTACCGTCTTATGCGCCAAGACTTCCCTTAAGGTCGCACCCTCACCTCCACCAGCAATGAATACCCTCTGTGGCTGGGGATGAGTAAGCATAGCTGGGTGTACCAGAGCTTCATGGTAAATAAATTCATCCGCCTCGCTGGATTGAATCTTGCCATCGAGGACGAGACAGATACCGAAGCTGCCCGTGTTGACAATATCGATGGACTGAAACTTACTTCGCCCTGAATATATCCTCTCCTTAATGCTATGCAGCATAGTAAGGTCAGGACTTATATAGTCAGAAAACCACCTATGTTTATCAGGGTCGCTATCTTTCATTTTGCACACCCGACCTGGCTGTCCTCCATAATCCCTCTTCGAAGCTCGATTAGGGAGTGATTCTTGGCCCCCAGTCTCTCTGTTATCACCCTGGCAGCCTTTTCAGGGTCTACATCGTTCCCACAGGTGAAAACGTCTACGGCAGCGTACCTGTATTCAGGCCAGGTATGAATGGCAATATGTGACTCAGCGATGTTGACCACTCCGCTCACTCCGCAAGGGGAGAAATGGTAAAAGGACTCGCCCACTACGGTAGCGCCACTTTGAATGGCAGCTTCGTTAAGACAATCTTTGAGAAAATTTAAGTCATCTAGCACCTCCTCATTGCAGATTTTTAGTTCTAGTAGCAGATGTCTTCCAAGCGCATTCAAATCACCTTCCCTCCTTTAGAATTTTAGATTTGTGATGGAGCCTTTTTAGGCAGCAGGGCAAATTTTATACAATGTCAATCGTTTTAGCAATACTCCAAGAGTTTCTGCTAAAATAAACGAAGGCAGGAACTATGTCTGCAAGGAAACAATTGGTTTCTGTGTGCACTACCAGGTACATGGAGGCGCAAATAATCAAGGGACGGTTGGAGAGCGAAGGTATACCAGTTCTCCTGAGCTACGAGAGCGCTGGTCTGGTTTACGGCATTACAGTTGATGGGTTAGGTGAGGTGAAAATAATGGTGCCCAAAGCTCTGGCAAAGGAAGCCAAGGAGCTTTTGGGGATTGCTGAGGAAAGCAAAAACAAGTTTTGAATTTTGCTCTGTAATTTTGAGTTTTGATGTTTAATTTTTGATTTTTAATGACTTCGAGATTAGAACGCATAACTGAACAGCGGCTGGATAGCCTGAGCAGAATTCGGGCGCGCGGCATAGACCCTTATCCCCATTCCTATCATCCCAGCCACGCCGTTCGAGAGGCGATAACTCTTTTTGAGCAGCAAGGGGAGAGCTCTCAGGACATATCACTGGCTGGCCGTATTATGTCCAAGCGTTCTATGGGTAAGATGTCTTTTCTTGATATTCGCGATAGCTCGGGGAAGATACAGCTTTCTTTGCGCTATGACCTTCTGGGCCGGGAGAGGTACGAATTTCTTCAGGATATTGATATTGGTGACATTATCGGGGCAAGTGGGAAGCTCTTCCGGACAAAAGCCGGAGAGCTCACTCTGGAGGTATCCGATTTCGCCATGCTCTGTAAAACCCTTCGCCCGCTGCCAGAGAAGTGGCATGGGCTGGCTGACGTAGAAAAACGCTATCGGCAGAGATATCTCGACCTCATTTCCAACGAAGAGAGTAAAAACATTTTTACTTTGCGCAGCAAGATTATCACTGCCATAAGAAATTTTCTCGATAAGCAGGGATTTATGGAGGTAGAAACTCCTGTGCTTCAGCCCCATGCCGGCGGAGCACTGGCACGCCCCTTTGTCACCCATCATCACGCCCTTGATGAAAACCTCTATCTGCGAATTGCCCTGGAACTCCACCTCAAGAGACTGGTGGTAGGCGGCTTTGACAAAGTTTACGAGATGGGGCATGCCTTTCGCAATGAAGGCATTTCTGTTAGACATAACCCGGAATTCACCTTACTTGAGTGCTATCAAGCTTATAGCGATTACAATGACATGATGAGATTGGTTGAGGAGATGCTCGTTCATATAGCTCAGGAGGTTCTGGATGATACCAAGCTTGCTTGCAACGGCAAAACCATTGACCTTGGTCTCCCCTGGCAAAGGCTTTACTTGCGTGAAGCAATAAAAAATTATTGTGGCATTGATTTTGAAGATTATCCCGATGCTGCTTCGCTGAGGACACGGATGGCAGAGCTGGGAATGGAAGTCGCGCCAAGCAAAGGGAGGGGCAGGCTGATAGACGAATTGATTTCCACTTTTGTTGAGCCAAAGCTTATTCAGCCAACTTTCCTTCTGGATTACCCCGTGGAAATGTCACCTCTGGCCAAGAGGAAGCGGGGTGATGACCGGTTGGTAGAGAGATTTGAGGGCTTTGTGGCTGGCATGGAGATTGCTAATGCCTTCACCGAGCTTAATGACCCCCTGGAGCAAAGGGAAAGGTTTCGCCAGCAGCTAAAAGAACAGGTTGCCGATGAGGAAGTGGAAATCGCCGATGAAGATTTTCTTCAGGCTTTGGAGTATGGGATGCCCCCTACTGGTGGTCTGGGGATAGGTATTGACCGCATGGTGATGCTGCTTGCAAATCAGCAATCTGTTCGAGAAGTGATACTTTTCCCCCAGCTGAAGACAAAAGAGTAAAAATACAAAATGGCAAGGCAAAGTATGACAAATCCTAAGCACAAAATTCGAAATCCTAAACAAAAGAAAGGGGAAATTTAATTCTTCTCATCTAATGACCAAAATTCAAAACAAAATGAGTTTTGGTATTTAAATTTAGAATTTTGGATTTGTTTAGAGTTTAGAAATTAGGATTTAGAGCTTACATATGCTTGATATTAAGCTTATTCGTGAAAACCCTGAACTTGTTCGCCAGGCTCTGGAGAAAAGAGGCGATAGCTTTGCTCTCGATAGCATCCTTGAGATTGATGGGCGTTATCGCAGCTTGCTCCGTCAAACCGAGGAACTCCGTGCCAAACATAACGAGGCAAGCAAACAACTGGGCCAAAGCAAGGAAAAACCACCTCAACTCATTGCCCAGATGCGTCAATTGGGAGAGCAAGTATCTTCCTTGCAGCAGCAGACCAAAGAAGCTAAGGCTAACCTTAATTCCCTGCTACTGGAGTTACCCAACATCCCCCACCCCAGCGTGCCCTTAGGGAGAGGCGAGGGTGATAACGTGGTAGTGCGTACCTGGGGCAAACCAAGGGAACTTTCCTTCAAGCCCTTGCCTCATTGGGAGCTGGGGGAAAAATTGGACATAATAGATTTTCATCAGGGAGTGAAGCTCTCAGGGACCAGGTTTTATGTTCTCAAAGGGCTGGGGGCACGTCTTCAACGAGCGCTTATCTCATTTATGCTCGATGTCCATGTAAACGAGCATAGCTATAAAGAAATCTATCCTCCTTTTATGGTAAAGCGAGAGTGTATGGTCGGCTCAGGAAATTTACCCAGGTTCGGCAATAATTTATATCACGATGAGGAAGATGACTTCTGGTTTATACCCACGGCGGAGGTACCGTTAACCAACCTTCACCGTGATGAAATATTAAGTGCCGATAGCTTGCCCCTTCATTATGTCGCCTATACTCCTTGTTTCCGTCGAGAGAAGATGGCGGCCGGCACGGACACCAGGGGCATTAAGCGGGGACACCAGTTTGATAAGGTGGAGCTCTACAAGGTTACCGACCCTGAAAGCTCTGATGAAGAGCTGGAGAAATTGGTAGCTGATGCTGAGGACATATGTCGGAAGCTGGACATACCTCACCGCGTGGTGCAGTTATGTACTGGAGACCTCGGCTTTGCCGCCTGCAAAACATATGATATTGAAATGTGGGCTCCTGGCTGTGATGAATGGCTCGAAGTCAGCTCTTGCAGCAATTGCAGTGACTTTCAGGCAAGGCGAGCAAATATCCGCTATCGTCCTGAGCCTGGCGCCAAACCACAGCTTGTGCACACGCTTAATGGCTCAGGATTGGCTCTACCACGAGTCCTTATCGCCGTGCTGGAAAACTACCAGCAAGCTGATGGCACAGTATTAATTCCTGAAGTATTAGAGCCTTACTTGAGAGTAACATAAGCGCCACAACCTATATGTCCTGAGTGCAGAAGGTGAAGCTATCCTCAAGCTTCACTGAGCTAGCGGGTGGTATAATAGGATTATGATTTATGCTGTGTCTAACGGGTAGCCCAGTTGGAATTCCTTCAGCACAACTATAAAAATTTGGAGGCGGAGTATGAAGATAATACTTAGTTCGAGGAAACACCATTACTTGGCAATAGTTAGCACCTTTTTGATTACAGTAGCCTTAATTGCCGGGATTGTAGGCTGCGAGCCTACTCTTGCTCAACAATACGACCTTACTATCGCCAGCACTGCTGGAGGTTCGGTCACTATGCCCGGTGAAGGGGTCTTTAGCTGCGATATGTGTGTGGTGGTCATCCTGGTGGCGACCCCATCCAGTGGCTACCAGTTTGTCAACTGGACTGGCGATGTGGACACCATTGCCAATGTGAATGCTGCCTCAACCACCATCACCCTGAACGGAGACTACTCCATAACGGCTAACTTCGAGGCGATTCCGGCCGGTCGTCAGTACAGCCTAACTATCTCCAGTGTTGGTTGCGGCTTTGTAAACACGCCTGGCGAGGGGATTTTTCACTATGACGAGGGAACTGTAGTCGAGCTGGTGGCCAACGCTGTTGGGGATAACCCCTTTGTCAAGTGGTTTGGCGATGTTAGCACTATCGCCGATGTCGAGGATGCCACCACCACCATCACAATGAACGATGATTACTCCATCATAGCCACCTTCAAGTGTATTGGAGGGTGCTTCATCGCCACCGCCGCCTACGGCACCCCAATGGCCAAAGAAATAGAAATTTTGCGTGAGTTCAGAGATAAATATTTGATGACCAACCCGGTGGGAAAGGGTCTGGTGGAGTTTTACTACAGGGTGAGCCCACCAATAGCCGAGTTCATAACCAAGCATCCAAGCCTGAAGCCAATAGTGAGGGTCGGGCTATTGCCTGTTGTGGCCATGAGTACTGTAGCCGTCAAAACTACTCCAGCCGAGAAGATGGGTGTAGTAGGCCTGTTGGTGCTGGTTTCGGCGGCACTGGTTGTGTGCGCAAAAAGGAGGCGAGGCAAAGGTCCAGAGTACAGCGCATAGTGAAATTCCGCAACGGCTCAGGATTGGCTCTACCACGAGTCCTTATCGCGGTGCTGGAAAACTATCAGCAAGCCGATGGTACAGTATTAATTCCTGAAGTATTAGAACCTTACCTAAGAGCAACATAACCGCCGCAAACTACAAGTCCTGAGTGCATAAGGTGAAGCTACCCTCAAACTTCACTGAAATAAGCAGATTTTCGTACCACGTCTATTAGATATTATCATTGTCATCCTTGTCGCTGTTTTTATTGCTATGGGGTGTTACTAGCATCCCTTGTTGCCGTTGGGATTGGCATTATTTCGCCGTTAAGATGTATTGACTTGCTTTTGAAAAAGTGTTATTCTAATATAACCTATTCTAATAGGTGTTAATCTCATATTTATATGAAATAACAGCGGTATGGGTATAGAAGGGTAGGGGGTGCAAATGCAGGAGCCTACTGAAGAAATTGGATGGGTAGCGACTACACTTCTGGCCGTTGCAGCTATTGTTATAAACATAAAAACACTGGCTGGAACCGGGTTCGGAATCATCCTAATGATTATCTTACTTGCAATCTGTGCTGTTTTGGCCTTACAGTACGAAGGAAGAGGCAAATCCTCTTGATTGCCCTAGTAGTGCTAGTAATGATGCTAGCTAGTTTACCTGCATCGGTGGTATCTGACACTGGCACTTCAATTGCTGATACTAGCGTTCCCGACAATGAGGCAACTACTAGTGTAAGCAATGCAAGCAATCCTTCTGCAAGTGCCGCAATTACGATTACGATGTATGCTGTGGCTGATGAGTAGTCTAACAAGCCTGCTTAGAGAGGTAACATTTTGGCTAAATTTGAAGGTCTCGTTCCAGCTCAGGTCAAAATGCTGCTATAGCATCAATTATTAGGCCAGCGAGCAGTATTAGGAACCCTAGAACTACGAAAGGAGCTTTAGGCACGCTGGGATTTGCAAGCATTTTCATGATAGAACTAGATACCTTGAGAAAATAGGAAAAGAAAAACTGTGCAAATACCAGGAGCCAAACAATACCAGACACGGCTGCCGCAGTCATTAGAGCGTATTCGGGGAAGAATTCCTTTGCTGAGATTTCTTTCCCATTCCGCACTGCATAGATTCGACCCCACCTTGCTTGTACCCATGGTACAAACATAAAAGCTGGCCCCACGAACAGAAAAAACGACGCATATGCGGAATAGAGGCCGACCCCAGTCCATAGCAGAACTGAGATATGTTTTAACCAACCTATTATAAGAGCTGTAAGCGAGCCTGACCAGAAGAAGAAAAGGGCTAGAGCTTCCCACCCCGTGAGTGTGGGATATTCTGGCTCCTCTGACTCTTTTGATGGAATTATGTCTTTTGCCAATTTTTGCGTGAACTTTCTCAATCTACCAACAAATCCAATAAACAGAGATGTAAACCCTTCGGCGATTTTCCCTCCTACCGCCTTGTCTAGCAGAATACCTCCAAATACACTAGCAAGCAGGAAGCCCACTAACTGGAGTAATTTCGCTAACTGAATGATATCCAATGTCCTTTCCCCAAAGTTAATGTTAGGTTATTATACTGTATTGATTCCGAAGGAAAAAAGAAGCCTAACTATCAGCCCTTAGCGGAGAATCATTTATGATATAATAATAGTAGAAGTGAAGAGGCTCATCCTCGTAATTGTGCTCGTAGGGATGGTTCTGTTGGGTTTAGGTGATGTTACTGCTGATACGGGCACTCCCAACAACGAAGTAACAAGCAATTCTTCTGCAAGTGCCACAATTATGATTACAATGACCGGAGTACTTAATGAGTAGTTCAGCGGAGGCTACCCCGACTAGGTTAAGCAAGAGTTTCTATGTGGGCTCGATTATAGGTGGCAGCGTTTTGGGGGGGATAATGGTGGGAATGCGGGTTTGGTTCGGTTACCTATTGTCTGTGTACTCTGTAGTAATATCTCTTGTGCTCCTATACAAGGTCTGGGCGGCTATTCAAGACGGTCATGCTAGAACTACTCCCGGCAAGGCTGTTGGATACATGTTCATTCCCTTTTTCCAGCTTTATTGGTTGTTCCAAGCGTATTGGGGATACTCCAAGGACTACAATTCCTACATAAGCCGACATGGCATATCGACCTCAAGGTTACCCGAAGGCTTATTCCTAGCCTATTGTATTCTGCCATTTGTCTATGCGTTTGTCTATGCGTTTGTCTATACGGGAGTCATCATATGGCTCGCTATAAACATGACGGACTGGTCACTTACGACAATGGCATTCGTATCGTTCATGTTAGCTATTGTGCTAGCTATCCCTATGTTCGTCATTGGCATAATAATTCTTGTCAAGCTCTGTGATGCGGTGAATAATTTGTCCGCTAAGGCTCAGTGTTAGCCACAATCACGATTACGATGTATGCTGTGGCTGATGAATAGGCCAACAAGCAGGTTTAGCGAGAAATTAAGGAGGTAGTAAATGACACAACAACAAGCAGAGAAGTTGATAAATGTATTGGAGAGGATAGCCAACGAACTGCGAGGCATAAATCAAACCGTGCAAAACATACAAGGCAAGATAAGATAACCGATAAGAACGAGTAGGCTCATTTAGACCTTAATGCTGAGTGTATCATTATGGCTAGAATTAGGAGAATCTACCTTGATCCAAGCCAAGGCAAGAATTATTTCGTAATTGATGCTAATTTCCTTGCAAACAAGTACATACCACCTCAGAGGGCTCCAAATGATAGGGAGAAAACACGTATTGAGAAATGTCTTGACTGGTGGAAAGAAATTGATACACAGCTAGATTTTGACAAGGCCCGAGTCTATATTCCGGACCTTTGTATCGCCGAGACATTCAAAGTATTGGCAAAAAAATATTATATTGACAAATGGTTCCGGAGGCCTACTGAATACTCAAATGCCCGAGATAGACTCCTACAAGACATTACTGTTTCAACTAAGACTCTACGTGCGTATAGTAGAAAGATAAGATACCATGATATTTCAACTTCACGAGATATAATAATCTCTGTAGACCGTTTTTACGAAGTATTCCTAAAAGCAGGTCTCGATGTTTCTCTTCCAGACCTAGTTATTCTCGCAACTGCGAAGTATCTAATTGATTTTTACGATGTGCCCAAAAATCGCATGCATATTGTGACACTTGATAGGAGTCTTCGTGATGGGTCAAAGAAGATTCAAGAGTTACCAAACGCGTATGACCCAACCAGAGATGACCGACATAAAATATTCATTAGTTTATCAATGCGTATGAGTCTTGACTAGGATTCGCAACGACTTTAGAGCCAACTCCCTTCTCAAAAGCTGCTCAATCCTCCGACCAAGCTTCAAGCCGTCCTCAAACTTCACCGACCTTATATACTACAGTACAGCCATTCCGCTGGTGATAAGGCGAGGATTACTAATTTAAGAGAACCTAGCAATTAAACCGGGAGTCCTGCTCGACGGCGTTTTCGATGAGCTCGATGCGCCTGGTCTTGCCTTTGTCATCGAGTTCTATGGCTACGACGTCTATACGCCATAGAGAGGGGAGGTTCTGGTGGGTATTGGCGTAGGTCAGGGCTAAGGTGACGAGCTTTTTCTTTTTAGCCTGCGTTATCGATTCCTCAGGAGTGCCGAAGTCCAAACTGCTCTTGGTGCGGACCTCGACAAAGACCAGACAGTCCTTCCGCTGAGCAATGATATCAATCTCCCCATGAGGGCAACGAAAACCCACCTCGCGAATACGGTAGCCTTGCTTTTTGAGGAATTTTCGGGCTGCTTTCTCCCCCAGCTTACCAACTTCTTGACGGTTCATCACCCTCAACTTAATCCCCTCCCATCATGGGAGAGTAAATTCGGTTTGGACAACATCCCCTTTCAAATAAGTAGGATTTTGGATTGCGATGATATTCCTGACAGGGGCGAAGTAGAGTCGGTGAGCTGGCGAAGGCCCGAGCCTTTGCAGACAGGATATGTGTTTTCGTGTTCCATAGCCTTTATGCTGAGCAAATCTATAGCCAGGATACATTATGTCAAGTTCTTCCATAATGCGGTCTCTGGTGACCTTGGCTATGATAGAAGCACAGGCAATGGAGAGACACGATTCGTCACCTCTGGTTATCCCCCTTTGAGGGATGGGACATTGAGACAAGCTCAGCCTGTCAATGAGGAGGAAGTTCGGTTGTCTGGGCAGCTTTTCCACCGCCTGCATCATAGCCAGTCTGGTTGCCTTGAGGATATTAATGGTGTCAATCGTTTGAGGAGGAACGATGCCGATGCCCACAGCCACAGCCTCCTTGTTAATCAAGTCAAAGAGGGATTCACGCTTTCTGGAGTTTAATTTCTTGCTATCCCGAACTAGCCCAAACCAGGGCAGATTGGCTGGGTGGGGCAGGATAACAGCGCCGGCGACTACCGGGCCGGCGAGAGCTCCCCGCCCAGCTTCATCGATGCCAGCGATAAGCTCATAGCCCTGCGATTTAAGCTTATCTTCCTCATCAAAGTTTGGAAACTGAGACAAAGCTCTCTCTTTCATAACTCCCCTAACCCCTCTTATCTTAAGAGGGGGATTTAGGAAACTTTCCTAACCCTCCTATCCTAAGAGGGGGATTTATGTTTCTGTATTTATAGGCTTAAGCTCCGATTTCATCGGAGTCAATAATCCCGCCCCCCAGTACCTCATCAAGATTATAGAACACAATAGCCTGCCCTGGGGTTACCGCCTTTTGTGGCTGAGTA
>Ga0209986_10004458_pt1 | contig 11835 bp, 10 predicted proteins | sample BlataG_FD_183168 | JGI IMG/M metagenome (GOLD analysis project Ga0209986, IMG submission 183168) | Deep subsurface microbial communities from Black Sea to uncover new lineages of life (NeLLi) - Black_00105 metaG (SPAdes) (version 2) | ecosystem: Environmental > Aquatic > Marine > Oceanic >...
GTCGGCTATGTACGGTAAATCTTCGGTTTATGAAACTGCACTTTTTTTACCTGTTATTCACATGATTTGCCAGTTGACTGGCAAGCATTACGGTGAGAATAACAACGATGACCGCGCTATCAGGATTATTGCTGAGCATGGTCGTGGCCTGTCATTTCTAATTGCTGATGGCGTTTTACCCTCCAATGAAGGTATCGGCTATGTTTTACGAAGGGTGTTGCGTCGTGCCTCCCTTTTTGGCAGGAGGCTGGGCATGGATAAACCTTTCCTCGGTGAAGTTGCTGAAGTTGTGATTGATATGATGGGGCATGTATATCCCGAATTGGTAACTAATAGAGATTTAATCAATGAGGTGATAAAAGTTGAGGAGGAGAGTTTCCAACAGGTGCTAACAGTTGGAATGGGTATTTTGGAAATAACTTCTATCAGGTTACGAGAGCAGTTAAAGGATGATCTCCCTAAGTTCCGAGATGCCTTTCAGGAGGCGCTATCCAAACAAACTTTCATTGACCTTACTCAGGGAGTTAAAACTGCAATAATGCATTTCCGGAGGTGTAGAGCGTGGGAGCATGTATTAATAGTGCGGCAAAGAGATGCTGTGAAAGAATGTCTTGAGCCCATAGAAAAAGGTATGACAAGACTAGAGGATATTATTGATGATAATAGTGCATCACCAAAGGATATTACTGATGATGATAGTACATCTGAAGGTTATAGACCTTTAACTGCTCTTAGAAAAAGCCTTAGAAAATGCTTTCAAGAAATGATTGAAGATAATGTTGAATCAATTGCCAAAAAATTGACAGGTTTTGAAGTTTTTATACTTCACGACACTTATGGTTTTCCACAGGAGTTAACTGCCGAGGTTGCCAGGGAGAGAGGCTTATCTATTGATTCGGATGGTTTTCAGGCTGAGATGAAGAAACAGAGAGAGAGAGCCAGGGAGGCCCAGATAATAAGTCCTTACGGAATATCTTCACTAGAACATTTTGGAGTACCTGGAGTGATGAATGTTGGCCCTACGGAGTTTGTTGGCTATCAAGCGGCTATCTCCCAAGCTAAGCTCCTTGAGCTAAGGTCAAAAGGGCAGCCTGTGAAAACTGCTTCTAAGGGCGAAATTGTTGACATAATACTAGACAGGACTCCTTTCTATGGCGAGATGGGAGGACAGGTGGGGGATACCGGCATCATAAACAGCCAAAAGGGGAAAGTGGCCGTAAAGAATACTATTAGAGGACCTTCGGATAGTATAGTCCACCAGGGACAGGTAGTTGAAGGAAGCATATCCGTTGGGGATGTGGTACGGGCAAAAATCGATATCCATCGTCGCATGGATATAGCTCGTAACCATACGGCAACTCATCTTCTCCAGGCTGCGCTGAGAGAGGTCCTGGGCAGCCATGTTTATCAGAGGGGTTCACTGGTTGAACCAGAGAAGCTCAGGTTTGATTTCTCTCATTTGAAAGCAATAACCGAGGAGCAGCTTACGGAGATTCAAACAAGGGTTAACGAAAGAATACGCCAGAACTTACCGGTGAAAGTAAAAAACATTCCTTACAAGCAGGCTATTGAAGAAGGAGCTATCGCTTTGTTTGAGGAGAAATACGGAGAGGATGTGAGAATGGTGGAGATTGGCGAGAGGGCAATAAGCAAAGAGCTTTGTGGTGGTACTCATGTCAAGTCAACCGGAGAAATTGGTTTATTTCTTATTACAGGAGAAAGCAGTATTGGTACCGGTCTGCGGCGTATCGAAGCGGTGACCGGGACTAGATCTGAAGTGCTGATAGGGAAACGATTTGCCATTTTACAGAATGTTGCTGAGGTGATGGGAGGCTCGGCTGATGAGGTTGATAGTAAGGCAAAGGCACTTGTTGCTGAACTTGACAGAGAACACAGACGTGTTCTTACATTGGAAAGGGAATTATCGCGTAAAGTAGCCGAATCGCTGGCTGGGCAGACAAAGCAGATTAAGGACGTAACTGTATTGTCTGCCAGGGTACCGTCGCTGAGCCTGCCCATTCTTAGAGAGGTAGGTGATATATTGCGGGATAGGCTGAAGAGTGCAATTGTGGTTCTGGCTACAATTTACGATGGAAAGCCAATTTTTATAGCTATAGTTACTCCGGACTTGGTGGCCAGAGGATTTCATGCCGGTAATTTAGTTAAACAGGTAGCTGAGGTGACTGGTGGTGGGGGCGGAGGCAAAGCAAGCATGGCTCAGGCGGGGGGTAAAGATGCTTCCAAAGTGGACGAAGCCCTAAGTGTAGTTACCAAGCTGGTTGGGAAAATGGTGCCCTGAACATGTCCCTCTCAACTAAATTGAGAGGGATTTTGGGGGATATTGAGAAATGCGGACTCTGGGACTAGATGTTGGCGATGTAAGGACAGGAGTAGCAATCAGTGATGCTGAAGGGCTTCTGGCTGTTCCTTTAACCATGATTGCCAATAAGAGTGAAGATGCAACCATAGAAGATATTATCAGACTTGTTGAACAACATGGGATAGAATGCATTGTAGTCGGGTTACCTCGCTCCTTAAATGGTGGTCTTAATAGACAGGCAGACAAGATAACGGTTTTTACCGAGAAACTTCGAAATGCCATAGCTGCCAAAGCAGAGCCAGCACATCTTGCCAATATTGGCATAAAAATGTGGGATGAATGGTTCTCCACCATTGCTGCTGAGAAATTGATGGTTCAGGCGAGGACCAAGCGAAACGCAAGGAATGAGCACAGAGATGCTATGGCAGCCGCCTTTATTCTTCAGGGTTTCCTTGATAGTAGTCATTCCGTGCAAGGTGAAGAATCCGGTTAATGTCAAAGTATATTGGACTCATCGGCTATCCCGTCAGGCATTCCATTTCTCCTTGTTTTCAGCAAGCGGCTCTTGATTATTACCACCTGGATATTTGCTATCAAGCCTGGGAGACAAGCTCAGGAAGGCTTGGGCCTACAATAAATAGTCTGAGGGAATCCCAGAACCTGGGAGCTAATGTGACCGTTCCCTATAAGGAAGAGGTGTTACCTTTATTGGATGAAGTTGATAAACTGGCAGATTTGATTGGTGCAGTCAATACCATAGTGAAAAGAGAGGATAAGCTTGTAGGCTTTAATACCGATGCCCAAGGTTTTATAAAGGGTCTGCGCCAGGAGGGGTACTTTAATCCTGAAGGTAAACAAGCTGTAGTTCTTGGTGCTGGTGGAGCTGCCAGGGCGGTTTGTTTTGCTTTAGTTCAGGAGAAAGTGGATTCACTAGCTATTATTAATCGAAACCTGCTGCGAGCCAAAGCGCTGGCTGAGAGATTAAAGAGGTATATCAGAGATTCTTCGCTGGGCTTAGAAGGATTGAAAACTGAGATAACTGCTCTTCCGTGGCAAAGTCTGTCCTCAGAAGGTACTTTTCACCATTGCCAGCTGATAGTCAACTGTACCTCTATTGGAATGAGATATGGTTCTGGTGAAGGACAATCACCTTTAACTGCTGAGGTGATTCCGAGAGAAGTTTTAATCTATGACCTGGTATATAATCCTCGTCCAACGCCATTATTGCAGTTGGCGCAGGAGTCCGGAGCCAGTACACTTGACGGCTTAGCTATGCTAGTATATCAGGGAGCATCATCCTTTGAGTTATGGACGGGAAAGAAAGCACCGGTAGACCTGATGCGCTTAAAGGCAATGGAAATGCTGGAGCAACAAGAGTGATAACAACTAAAAAAGAAGGCAAAGGAGACTGATGGGACGGTTTCGATTTTTCACTGCGGGAGAGTCTCATGGCAAGGGATTGGTAGCCATGGTTGAAGGCATGGTGGCTGCCCTTCCTCTGGATGCTGAATATATCAATAGGGAGCTGAAGCGGCGCCAGCAGGGCTACGGGCGCGGTCCCCGTATGGAAATAGAGGAAGATAAGGTTGAAATAATCTCAGGTGTCCGCTATGGCTTAACCATGGGTAGCCCAATTGCACTTTTTATTCATAACAGGGATTGGCAAAATTGGCAGGAAACAATGAGTGTTACTCCATCCTTAAAGGAAGCTGAGCCTGTTACCAGGCCCCGCCCGGGACATGCTGATTTGGCAGGCGTGGCTAAATACAATCTAAAGGATATAAGACCTGTAATTGAGAGAGCTAGCGCTCGGGAGACGGCAGCCAGAGTTGCCGCCGGGGCTGTCGCTAAAAGATTTCTGGAAGAGATTGGTGTTGTTATTAATAGCTATACTATAGCAATCGGTAATCATGCCTTGGAGGGGGAAGTAGTAATCGATTGGCAACAGGTAGAAGACTCTCCCCTTCGCTGTCCTGATACTGGTATGGAGAAGGAAATGATGGCAGCTATTGACCAGGCTAAAGCTAATGGGGATACATTGGGTGGTGTTTTTGTGCTGGTTGCCAGAGGTGTACCTGTTGGCTTAGGAAGTCACGTTAGCTGGGATCGCCGACTCGATGGCAGAATTGCTCAGGCGTTGATGAGCATCAATGCGGTGAAAGGAGTAGCATTTGGCTCTGGATTTGCTCTGGCCGAGCTAAGGGGTTCACAGGCGCATGATGTTATAAAACCCAGTGTCGATGTAAACCAGGAAGGGGGGAAGTCTCTTCCCTGGCGACATATCACCAATCGCGCTGGTGGCATTGATGGTGGCATAAGCAATGGTGAAGACATTGTAGCCAGAGTTGCGCTTAAGCCCATTGCTACCCTGGCTAAGCCGTTGCCCTCTATAGATTTGCGAAGTGGCGAAGTAGTTAGCGCCCACTATGAACGCAGTGATGTTTGTATTGTTCCTGCTGCAGGTGTGATTGGCGAGGCTATGCTGGCTATAGTACTGGCTGATGCTTGCCTGGAGAAGTTCGGAGGGGATAACTTAAAAGAGACGCTGGTGAATTATCATAATTACATTCTGTCTTTAGCTCATTTTTAATAGCCGGGTTATGGATAAAATCCAGAAGGGAATTTAACAGCAATATCATGGAAACAGAAAGTGAAATGATAAAACCAATGATTGCTGAGATAGCGGAAGAAAAATTGAATGCAGATTTGGAGCGTTATAAACACAGTGCGCTTGAACTGGGTGCTTCAGCCTCTGAGATAATACCTGGCAGCTACGTTTCAATAGACGAGAGGGTTTGGATGAAATGCCTGGCGCCACGATGCCCACGTGCTGGAGAAACTCCCAACTGCCCTCCCTATACTCCTGAGCCGGATTTTGTCCGAAAAGCATTAAGCAAATTTGGCTGGGCGATACTATTTAAGACCAACGTGGAGCCAGTTGAAGAGTACGTACCCCAAAGAGGTGGAACCACGGAGCAAAGGCGGAAAGTCCTTCTCTATCATAAAAAAACCGCTGAAATTAAGTATCAAATAGAACGCATGGCTTATATAGATGGCTATTATTTCGCTATGGGCTTTAGTGGTGGTTCATGTAAGGATTATTTATGCGGTGGTGTAATCTGTCAGTTTTTGGATAGTGGTAGATGTCGTTTCCCTTTAAGAGCCGGCCCGTCGATGGAGGCTATAGGTATCGATGTCTTCAAATTAGTGAAAAAAGTAGGATGGGAAGCATATCCCCTGATGGACAAGCTAGACTTGGCTCCCTGTGCCATTTCGGTGGGGATTGTATTCATTTATTAAGGAGAACTGAGATGAAGGAGAATATAGAAGAGGTGGTGGAGGAATATATTGGCGAAGACCCGATAAAATGGGGGAAGCTGGCCAGTGATGTGAACTGGCGAAGGCTTGAGCTTACGTTGCTAACTGAAATACTGCGCGAGCTAAGGAAGTTGAACAGCAGTAAGCAGAATCAACTAAATTCAAATAACGACTGATAAAATGCCTCTTGGTAGCCTGGATGTAGCAATCATTTGCCGTTACCAGATATTGTCGATTGGATTAAGGATCATGAAAACCATTCTCCATATGCTTGGACCAGGTGTTTGTGAGTTCACAAAGCTATTTTGAGTGGTTAGAATGGTAAATTATAAGGTATGCATGGAAAAATGAGAGGACAACTGACCAATATCGTTATTACTGGTTTTTCGGGCACCGGTAAAACATGGGTAGCCAGTGAGGTGGCACGGCGTTTAAATTGGGCTTTTATTGATACCGATGAGGAGGTAGTAAGGCTGGCAGGTAAGCGGATTAGTGATGTGTTCCGGCAGGAAGGGGAGAGCAGATTCAGGGTACTGGAGCGAGAGGTAATAGAAAAGGCCTGTAAGCAGAAACGGGCAGTTATTGCTATTGGTGGTGGGGCTATGGTTGACCCACGGAATTATGAGGTGCTGGCTAAAAGCGGGTTTATTTTTTGTCTGGAAGCCAGACCGGAGACAATTCATCAGCGCCTGTTTGAAGATGCAGCTTATGATTCTGAACTCGAAGTTCGTCCTCTTCTGAATGTTGATAATCCTCTGGAACGCATCAGGAAACTTAAAGCATCACGTCAGGTTTACTATGCTAACGCGGACTGGACGGTACATACAGATAGCTTAAGCATAGACCAGGTAGTGGAGGAGGTAATAAGAGGATGGAGGATGCTTCGCTTCAGAGTTAATAACATGGATGATAGATATATAGCCTGTCAGGTTACCACTGCTACTCAGAGTTACCCCGTTTTTGTTGGCTATGGTTTGCTGGATATGCTGGGGGAAAAGATAGGGGAAAGTGGTTTATCAGGTGTCATTAATATAATTAGCGATGAAAACGTGTTTTCCGTTTATGGTAGTAGGGTGGAGAAAGTATTGCGGAACTCCGGTTTTAAAGTTAACTCCCTGGTAGTGCCGCCAGGCGAAGCTACCAAGTGTATGGATTGGGTGAGCAAAATCTATGACTTTCTGGTGAAGAACAGGGTAGAACGGAATGATATACTCGTTGCGTTTGGTGGTGGTATGGTGGGTGATCTGGCCGGTTATGTAGCTGCCACTTTCTTGCGGGGCATACCCTGGATACAGGTACCTACCAGCCTGATGGCAATGGTTGATGCCAGTATTGGAGGCAAAGTAGCTGTTAATCATCCCCTGGGTAAGAATTTAATTGGTGCTTTCTACCAGCCTGTGTTTGTCCTGGCTGATTGCCAGGCGCTGGGCACCTTACCTGAGCGTGAGTTAACCTCGGGGTGGGCTGAAGTTGTGAAGTATGGCTTAATTTGGGATAAAGGTTTTTTTGAATTCCTGGAAGATGCTACGAGCAAGCTGGTGATGCTGGAGACAGATGCAGTCAGCAAAGCCATTACACGCAGTGCTGCCATCAAGGCTCAAATTGTCAGCCAGGATGAGAAAGAGAGAGGTATACGCACCATATTGAATTATGGACATACTATCGCTCATGGATTGGAGGCAGCTACTCAGTATAGATACTTCCTGCATGGTGAAGCGGTGGCTATTGGTATGATGGGGGCTGCCAAACTCAGCCAGAAGCTTGGTCTTCTTCCTGAAGAGGTAGTAAGTCGGCAGCAATCGCTTTTACGGAACTTCGGTTTACCCGTTAAAGTACCCTGCGAGTTCGTCGATGCATGTTATCCTGAGGGGGGTGAGGAAGGTAACAGCGGTCAGGATAAGCGCAGTAAAGCAATCTCTGCGGTGACCGGAGCCATGGAGCTGGATAAGAAAATTAGGGCAAAGGCAATCCGCTGGGTGCTTTTAGAGGATATAGGCAGGGTAACAATTCGTAGTAATGTATCCCGGCAGAATGTCCTGGATATACTTCGGGAGCTATTGTAACTGCGTTCAATTGAATAAAAGCCCCCCCATAAGCTATAATCGCTGGACTGTTTAATATAAATATTAATGGAGGTTACTTTTTGCTTAAGAGCCATAGTTGTGGTGAACTGGGAAAAGGACATATAGGACAGAATGTCACTTTGGCTGGTTGGGTGCATCGGCGTCGTGACCATGGTGGCATGGCATTCATTGACCTGCGTGATAGCAGTGGTATAGTGCAGATAGTGTTCAATCCACAGAAATCACCTGAGGCATGCCAGGTAGCTGGTTTGCTCCGCAACGAGTACGTGGTTCAGGTTATAGGTGAAGTTGTATTGCGCCCCGGTGGAACCGAGAATCCCAAATTGCTCACTGGCGAGATAGAGGTCATTGTCCAGGAGGCAACTATCCTCAATCCATCGAAGACACCGCCTTTTTACATAAATGAAGACGTTGAGGTAGAGGAAAGCCTGTGTCTACAGAATCGATTTTTATATTTGAGAAGGCCCAGAATGAAGGATAACATCATCCTGCGTTACAGGATGATAAAGGTCATACGGGATTTTCTTGATGCTAAGGGCTTTTTTGAGATTGAAACGCCAATCTTGATTAAAAGCACTCCGGAGGGAGCTCGCGATTACCTGGTGCCCAGCCGACTCAATCCGGGAAAGTTCTACGCTCTGCCCCAATCGCCCCAGCAGCTCAAGCAGCTCCTGATGGTGGCTGGCTTTGAGAAATATTTCCAGATAGCAAAGTGCTTTCGTGATGAAGACCTTAGAGCTGACCGCCAGCCCGAATTCACGCAGCTCGATTTGGAAGCAAGCTTTGTGGAAGAAAAGGACATTTTACAGCTCATGGAGGAGCTTTTTGTCTCGATTGTGGAGACTGTCAAGCCTGAAATGCGGATGCTGAAGCCTTTTCCCTGCTTTTCTTATAAAGAGGCACTGGACCGTTACGGTACAGATAAACCTGATGTGCGTTTCGGACTGGAGCTCAAAGACATATCTGATATTGCTGCTCAAATCGACTTTGAGGTCTTTCACTCCGCCCTTGATAAGGGTGGCAGGGTGAAAGGCATATGCGTTCCAGGCTGTGCTCACTATAGCCGTCATCAACTGGATGATTTGATTAGCTTGGCCAGGAGTTGTGGTGCTCAGGGTTTAATAACCATGGCTTTCACCGGGGAAAATGTGGCACTGGACAATGTCAAATCAGTTCTGGCTAGGCACCTGACTTTAACCCAGTTACAGGGCATAGCCACTGGATTTGAGGCCAGTCCTGGTGATCTTATTCTCATCGTAGCTGACAAATTCGAAGTGGTAAATAAAACGCTTGATGAACTGCGTCGTGAAATGGCACGCCGTCTTAATCTGGCCGATGATATGCTACTTGCTGTTAACTTCGTAGTTGACTTTCCTTTATTTGAATGGAGCGAGACCGCAAATCGTTGGGAAAGCATGCACCACCCGTTTACCGCCCCTCGTGATGAGGATATATCACTTCTCGATACTGAGCCAGCAAGTGTCCGTGCCCGTCATTATGATGTTGTATGCAATGGTTGTGAGCTTGGCAGTGGTAGCATCAGAATTTACAATCGCCAGCTACAGCAAAAGATATTCCAGCTTCTCGGTTATAGTGAGGAGGAAATGGAACAACGTTTCGGGCATTTTCTAGCGGCATTGGATTATGGAGCGCCGCCTCATGGGGGCATTGCTATTGGTCTGGACCGCCTGGCGATGCTGCTGGCTGGAGAGCAAACTATCAGGGAGGTTATCGCTTTTCCTAAAAACCAGAACGCCGTTGACCTGATGTTTGATACACCTTCATATGTTGATAAGAAACAGCTGGATGAATTAAATCTCAAGTTAAAGCAGGAGATTATTAAAGAATGAAAGTAAGCAGCGAAAAGATTGAGAATTGCCAGGTATCACTTGACATTGAAGCTGAAGAAAGTGAGCTGGGAAAATCCCTGGACGAGGCTTACCAGCGTTTGGTAAACAGAGTTTCGATCTCCGGCTTCCGTAAAGGTAAAGCGCCGCGAGCTGTGCTGGAGCAACATATAGGTAAAAGTGTTTTACTGGAGGAAGCGCTGAATCGCCTGATACCCCGACTTTACCAGCAGGCAGTTGAATCGGAAGAAATTGAACCCATCGCCGAACCCCAAATAGAGGTTACTCAAAGCGAGCCTCTGGTTTTTAAGGCTATCGTAGCTGTTAAGCCTGCAGTCAAGCTTGGTGACTATCACAGCATTAAGCTGGAGCCTGAGGTTGTAGAAATCAATAATGACAGGATTGAAGCAGCTATTGAGATGTTCAGGGAGAGGCAGGCAGTATTAAAACCTGTAGACCGTCCTGTTCAGACAGGTGATTTTATCACCATTAACATTGAAGCTACTGTTGACGGAAAGCTATTTCTAAACCATAAAGAGCTGGTATATGAGGTTGACAATAATGCCATTTTCCCATTACCCGGCTTTGCTCAGCAGTTAATAGGCTCGGAGAAGAACCAGGAGAGGACTTTGAGCCTTGAGGTTCCGGCTGATTACGCAGTCAAGGAATTTTGTGGTAAGGAATGCCTATTTAAAGTAACGGTCACCGAGGTAAAGGAAAAACAGTTACCTGAGCTTGATGACGAATTCGCCCGGGTTTGTGATTATGAAAATTTAAAGGAGATGAGGAAAAAGGTTGAGTCTGAGCTGGGAGTTGAGGCTGAGCGAAGAAGTCGCCTGGAACTGGAGTGGAAAGCCCTTGAGGCTGTGGTCAATGTCAGCCAGGTTGATTACCCTCTGATACTGGAGGACCGGGAAATCGCCAGCCTCCTGGAAGATGAAGTTAGACGCATTGGATTCAAAAACGTAGAAGATTACTTGAAAAAAGCTGGCAGAACGGAGGAGGAGATTGGACAGAAATTACGTCCCATAGCCAGAAAGCGAGTTATTGATACACTTGTATTAAGTGAGCTGGCTGAAGCGGAAAAGATTGAAATTAGCTCTGCAGAAGTAGATAATAAAGTGAAGGAGATCGTGGGGAACAGGGAAGACAAGGAGAATATGCAGAAATTTCTGGAGTTGCCCCAGGTGAGGGAATCCATTGGAGAATCCCTGCGTTCTCAGAAGACGGTGGAGCAACTGGTAAAGATTGTTAGTGAGAAACAGGAAAAGAAGAAAAAGAAAAAATTGCCTGCTTCTTCCATTCCTTTAAAGAAGGAGAAGATAGAAGCTGGTAAAATAGATAAACACCAATCAAAGGAGGAATGATGGACACAGTATCACAGGTGGTAATTCCTACGGTAACTGAGACTGGCGCTCGGGGTGAGCGTTCATTTGACATATATTCCCTTTTACTGCGGGAAAGGATTATTTTTCTGGGCACACCTATAAATGACCAGATAGCCAATCTTATTATAGCCCAGCTTCTGTATCTGGAGAGAGAGGATTCTGAAAAGGATATAAGCCTTTATGTGCATTGCCCTGGTGGGATAATTAGCGCAGGGTTGGCAATCTACGATACCATGCAGCTTCTCCGTTGTCCGGTATCCACTATATGTGTTGGTCTGGCAGCCAGTATGGGCACGCTGATTCTTTGCGCCGGCACCAAGGGTAAGCGCTTTGCCTTGCCCAATTCCACCATACACCTTCACCAGGCGATTGGTGGTGCTCAGGGTCAGGCGGCGGATATTGAAATCGCTGCCAGGGAGATAATGAGAATGCAGGAAAAAATCCGCATTATACTGGCCAATCATACCGGGCAGACTGTAGAGAAGATTGCGCATGATTCCGACAGGGATTTTTACCTCGATGCCCAGCAAGCGGTGGAATATGGCATAGTTGATGAGATACTTACTAAACCGGTGGAAGAGAAAAAGAAGTGAAGCCTGTGACGAAATAGCGGAGGATATGTCTGAAAGATGATGTTTTTCTTATCAGGTTTGGTAGAAGCAGGTTCGGCAGCTTATGTGGCGGGTAGCCCAGGCTTTGGCGGACTGGGTAAAGCGGGCTTAATCACCGTCATTATCGTTTCGGTGCTCCTTATTGTGGTAGTGGCATGGCTGATAAACGGCACTAAAAGGCGGGACTGAAGGGAACAGAGCTCCGCGCTATTTATGCTGTATTTGATGTCTGTGCACCTGTTCATCACCTCTTAAACAATCACATCC
>Ga0209986_10004459_pt1 | contig 11834 bp, 13 predicted proteins | sample BlataG_FD_183168 | JGI IMG/M metagenome (GOLD analysis project Ga0209986, IMG submission 183168) | Deep subsurface microbial communities from Black Sea to uncover new lineages of life (NeLLi) - Black_00105 metaG (SPAdes) (version 2) | ecosystem: Environmental > Aquatic > Marine > Oceanic >...
ATTGGCAACGGGCGCGTCCTGTGTTCGACGTTCCCCGTCTCCTGAAAACTCATCAACTCCTATGCCATCTGCGGGACGACGGATAAAACGCTATACGTTAGCCAAAGAAAGGAAAGATTATGGAAAGAATTGATCTCCCTCTATCACAATTTACATTTGCTCAAAAGCTTGATCTAATGGAAAGTATTTGGAATGACTTGGCTAGGGATGAGAAGACTTTCGAATCACCTGCCTGGCACGAAGCAGTCCTTAGAGATAGAAAAAAAGCCCTGGAAGCCGGCAAGGCAACTGTATCCGACTGGGAAGAAGCTAAAGAGAGAATAAGAAAGAACATTTCATGCAAGTAAGAATCCTTGACTCTGCTGAGAGAGATCTTGAAAAGGGATACCGTTTCTATGAGAGGCAATCTCCTGGCCTTGGATCTTACTTCCTCGATTCGCTATACTCTGATATCGACTCTCTCGCATATTTCGGAGGGATTCACCGTGTAGTTTTCGGATTCCATCGGCTTCTCTCCAAACGGTTTCCGTTCGGCGTGTATTATGAAATTGTTGACGATGTGGTCTTGGTAACGGCTGTGCTGGATTGTCGCCGGATCCCAAGTTGGATAAGGGAAAGACTAATGAAGGGCTAGCAAATCGCTTGAGAGGGACTGGGCAAAGCCGTGCCGCTTTTTGAAAGGCAGTATTTGACCGGTAGCTTTTACCTTTATCATAGTTTTTCGGTTATCGTTGCCCAGCCCCTCAGCTTTGTCGTTCGAGCAGAAATCCGCCTTCGGCGGACTCCGCCCCCTTTGTTGGAAGAAAATGGAGAGTTGATAGGTAATCCGCTTTATGATCGGCAACACTGTGAACCTGCATAGACTGCTTCTCTAACACCCATCAACTCTCCATTTTCTTCCAAGTCAGGGGTTCCGCTCAACTCGGCATTAGCCCTCAAGGAAAAACATGGACAATAACCTGAACAGCCTGCTTCAAAAAGCCACGATCAGTTTAGCAGCATTCCTCGAAAAGATTCTGCCGTCCCTTTTCAACGATTGGTGGAATGAGGCGGTCATCAACATCCTCTCATTTCAACAGCGACGGCGGGTCAAAGAACGGGGAATCAATTCCTTGACATCCTTGGACCTTGCTGCGCTGCTTCGTGTGCTTGACCAGAATTGGTATCAAATCTCGACAAAACTGAACCTGACGTCGGAGGCTCGTCATTTCGTCAAAGAGATGCAGACAGTTCGCAATCGGTGGGCGCACGCGGGTAGTGAGGGATTTCCGGTCGACGACGTATACCGTGACCTGGATACCCTGCAACGTTTTGCCACGGTCGTTGAGGCTGATGAAGGTCTGCTTCAAGAAGTACGTGCGACAAAGACCTCCCTACTTGCCAAAGACATGCCTGTCGCCGTTCAAGGCGAAACGGTCGAGGAAAAACCGTCTCAGGACACAGGTGAGCGTAGCGCTGAATTTGAACCGGGACAAATCGTTGTCCTCAAGTCCAATCCCGCCATCCGAGGGGCTGTTGTTTCAGTGATACCCGGCAAGCCGGAGAACCGCTTCATGGTTTTCGTGGAGGGCGAGACGCAGGCATACTATGCATCTCAACTGAAAGCTGAAGACCGGCAGGAAGCAGAGTCTCGGTTCTTGCCTTGCGAGGAGTTTCATTCCTACCTCACTGCTCTGCAGATTCGATATCCGGGACTCTCCACGCTCTATTCCTTAAATGCCGCACGAGTTGATTTTATCCCATATCAGTTCCGGCCCGTCTTGCGATTTATCAGATCAGACCGTCCTCGATTGCTGGTCGCCGATGGCGTGGGCGTCGGCAAGACTATCGAGGCGGGTCTGATTCTCCGAGAACTGCAGGCAAGGCGCGACATACGCTCAATCCTCATCATCTGCCCTCGCCCACTTGTAACCGAGCGTAAGTGGCAGATTGAGATGAAGCGGTTTGAAGAACGCTTTATTCATCTCAACGGTGGCACGCTAAGGTACTGCATTAACGAAATGGATTTGGAAGGAATCTGGCCAGAGCAGCATCAGCGAGTGATCGTTCCATATTCCTTATTCGACGAAGTCCTTCTCTATGGCTCAGGCTCGGACGGCAAGCGAAAACGCAAAAAGGGTTTGTTGGATTTGGACCCACCCCCTCGCTTCGATCTGGTCATCGTAGACGAGGCGCACCATATCCGGAATCAGGATACGTTCAGCCACAAGGCCGTGAGGTTTTTCTGTGACCACGCGGAAGCAGTGGTCTTTCTGACGGCGACGCCGATCCAACTTGGCAGCCATGACCTCTTTGTTTTACTGACACACTCCGCCCTGACCTCATTATTGACCAAGAGAGCTTCGAACACATGGCAGAGCCGAATCCGTTTATAAACCGGGCAGTTGCCTTGGCGCGTGCACAGGAACCGGAATGGACTACTCAGGCCACTGAGGCTCTAGATCAGGCTGCCGGGACACCCTGGGGACAATCGATTCTCAGACACAATCCTGAATTCAACCGGATACATAAACTGATTGCGGAAGGCAAGATCGGATTGGAAGAGCGTGTGCAGCTGATTACTGATCTCGAGGCGTTGCATACCTTCTCCGGGATAATCAACCGAACGCGACGCCGTGATATCGGGGACTTCACGATCCGAAAGCCCGAAACCGTGGTCGTTGAATTTACCCCGACCCAAAAAGAGCTTCATGACGAGCTGCTTCAAGTCCAGGCAGAGATATTCAGCAGACTTCATGGGGATGTCCACGTCAAGTTCATGATGACAACAATTAGACGTCAGGCTGCGAGCTGCCTTTTCGGCCTCGCCCCCTTCCTCGAGGAAATCCTCAGCCGACATCTTGACGAATTATCATGGGACGAGGCCGACGATACCGAACTAGTTCCACAAAGCGACGCGGTCGATAACATCGAATCACAAATCCAAACCATCCTTGAGAAGGCTCGTGCTCTCGGTCCGAATGACCCCAAGCTTGACGCTTTTCGTAATATCATAAGAGACAAGCAAAGCCTACCAAACAACAAAGTGATGCTTTTTAGCAGTTTTCGGCACACGCTTCACTATCTCTATGAACATCTCAAAGCAGATGGTTTTCGGGTTGGAATGATTCATGGCGGGACACCGGATGAGGACCGCGTTGAGCTTCGGAATCGTTTTGAAATGCAGCGAGATCAGGATGACGGTCTCGACGTTCTTCTGTTTTCTGAGATCGGTTGTGAAGGCTTGGACTACCAGTTCTGTGATTGCATTGTGAACTATGACCTACCCTGGAATCCGATGCGGATTGAGCAAAGAATAGGGCGAATTGATCGTTGGGGACAAAAAAGTGAAAAGGTAGCTATTTTCAATCTGATTACGCCAGAGACTGTGGACGCGGACATCTATGAACGCTGTCTGGTTCGCATAGGAGTGTTCAACAGCGCCCTGGGCGGCAGTGAAGAGATACTTGGGGAAATCACCCAAGAAATTCGCAATATTGCGGAGAACTTCTCCTTGAGTGAAGCGGAGCGTAAAGAGCAGTTCCAGCAATTGGCGGACAATAAGATCAGGTTAATACAAGAACAGGATGAACTCGAGCAGAAACAACTCGAGCTATTCGGCATCCGTTTACCCCAAGACCAAATGAAGCGGGAAATCGAACAGGCATCGAGTTTCTGGCTGTCTCCCTCTTCGATACGCAGGCTCATAACGATTTACCTTCAGCAGGCCTGCGGGAAGGAGCAGGAGTTCATACTCGGCGAGAAAGCGCTGAAAACACTCCGTCTTTCGCAAGAGTCAAGGAGCAGTTTGCGACGGGATTTTCAAAGGCTCCCCCGCCAGAACACGTCCGCATATCGAGAATGGGAGAATTGGTTGAAGGGCGGGAACCCTCATCTCCTCATGACCTTCGAGTCCGAGTGCGCTTCGCAGCATCCCGAGGCCGTTTTCATTATGCCCCTTCATCCACTGGTAAAACAGGCGGCTATGGCATTCGATACCAGGAAGCGCGTCTTCACAGCCCTGAAAGTAAACAGCAATGAGGTCCCGAAAGGCAGATACGAATTCGCAATTTACCAATGGCAGTTCCATGGCGTTAGGGAGGACCTGGTTTTACGACCGGTTGCCTCCTCAGAAACGATGACCGAACACCTTTCAGGTCTTCTTGAGAAGGCAGAAAGAGATCCGGCTGGAAGAGTCGATGTCGCAGATCCCGCCTTATGGGATGGTTTGGATGCTCAGCATCACAGGCTGTGGTCTGAAGCGCGCACAAACCATCAACGGAGGACCCGGGAACTGGCTGAATACCGGAGGGAGAGTTTGGCAACGAGCCACAGAGCCCGAATCTCTCTCCTCGAAGAACAGCTCAGTCAGGCCACTAATGAGAAGATTCAGAAGATGCGCCGGTCCCAGATCGCCGCGGCAGAAGCCGATTACGCGCGTCGCATTCAGGAGTTGGATATAGCGATGGAGAGGGCGGACGTCACCGCCGGGCCGGTAGCGTATGGAATTTTGCATGTAAGGCGAGGTAAAGATGATGATCGCCAGTAATCATCGAACACATATCTGGAAAATCCGAAATGATTTTCAAGCGAGCCAGCGCGTCAAGGATAGCCTCAACAATTCGATTCAGGCGCTTGCAAGAGACCTTTACAGCAAGGACACCCATTTTATCTTCGAGTTAATTCAGAATGCGGAGGACAATGCCTATGATACAGCAGAACCTTCCCTTTCCTTTCGATTGGTAAAAACCGATCCTACAGGAACCCAAGGCTCGGACGGCGTATTAATTGTTCAAAATAACGAAATCGGCTTCTCGTCGGAAAATGTGGAAGCCATTTGCGCGGTCGGTAAGACAACCAAGAGCAAGATTCAAGGATACATCGGCGAAAAAGGAATAGGTTTCAAGTCTGTTTTCCGGATAACGTCCGACCCACATATTTTTTCCAATGGCTATAGCTTTTGCATGCCAGAGCATGATGAGGAAACGGGTCTCGGGTACATCGTGCCGCAGTGGATCGAGCAAGTCCCAGCAGGAATTGACCCATCCAAAACCACTATTATTCTACCGCTTGATAAAACTGACTTCGGCTATGGAAAAATAGAAAAGATGCTGCGAGACATCGAACCGGAAGCTATCCTTTTTCTATCCAAACTTAAGGAAATTAAAATTGAAACAGATACCGGAGATTCGCTGACGATTCTGAAAGACGACCTCAATGTGCCCCATGTTCAAATCCTGGTTGAAGGAATAAGGCAAGGCGAGTCCTTCTCTAATGTGGATGAGTTTTTATTGTACACCAAACCCTTTGATAAGCCACCAGATATTTTCCATGAAAAACGACACGGCATTGATAAGCGTGACGGCTCCATCGCGTTTCCGCTAAATGAAGACAACAAAAGTGCAGGCAAGATTTTCGCTTATCTTCCCGTGCGTTCAGATACTGGTTTACCGTTTTTGATCAACGCCGATTTCATCTTGCCGAGTTCCCGCGAAGAAATTCTGGATATTCCTTGGAACCGATGGCTAATGGGTTGCGTTGCAAATTTGGTAGCTCACGCATTACCGTGCTTGAAGGAGAAGGGGCTATTAACCGTCGCCCTACTTGAAGCGCTTGCGAGCAGAATGAAGGAGCTTTCCGAAAATAGCATATTCTATCCAATCGTCCGCGCTGTCCGTGATGCCTTTATGAATGAAGAGCTGCTCCCAGCCGATGATGGGACATTTGTCTCTGCACATAGCGCGAAGCTCTCTCGTGGGTCAGAGCTACGGAAATTGTTGAACCCAGACCAACTTCGATCATTGTTTCACTCAAAACATGACATCAAGTGGCTATCAGGGAGAATCACCGGAGATCTAACATATAACTTGAGACTTTATCTGATGGAACAACTCAAAATCGAAGAGGTGAGACCAGGAAGATTTGCTGAATTGTTGACAGATGAATTCTTAGAAAAACAAGGTGATAAGTGGGTAATTGATTTTTATTCTTTTCTTGGTGGAAAGGATAGATCGAAACTATGGAAAAAACCGGATGCCGCATTAAGAAAAAGGAAAATACTACGTCTTGAAAATGACTTCCATGTTGTTCCATTCAAAAACGATGGAACACCCAACGCATATCGTCCATCTTCAGCAAAAACCAATTTCCCAACAATAAAAAGGAGCATCTTCGCAGATGAGTCTGCTGCGGATTTCTTGAAAAGCCTTGGCATAATAGAGCCAGGTTTGTTTGCTGAAATAATGGAATTTACCTTGCCGAAATATGCTGAAGACAGAGTAGTAGTAGACCACGATGAAAATATTGACGATCTTAAAAAGATTGAAAAGCTATTGAATGAACCATCTCAAGGGAGTTCGTCTAGTTCACTAGCGAAGCTAAGAATCCTATTGGGGAAATTGGGACTAGCAGGAATTGAAGATTATTTTTCTAATATTGAACCAAGAAACCTGATTCCCAATTTATTAAAGATTGTGTTGCCTTCAATTCGCTTTCTCCGTTCTTATAATGGTCGAAAAACAGAATACAAAGCTCCCAAAGATATATACAACAACAGCCCCGAGTTACATTGCTATTTTCAAGATAATTCTGAAGCCTGGTTTATTTGTGATGACTACCCTGATGAATTAATATCGCTGTTTAATGCTCTCGGGATCAACCAAAAGCCTAAGATAACGAAAAAGAATCCAGACAAGAATGGTTTCGTGATAATTTCAAAATCACATAGTAATCACAGGCGAGGGCTTAATAAATTTGATCCAGACATTAAAGTTGATGGATTAGAAAACGCCGTATCTAATCCAACAATAGAGAGAAGTGTATTCATATGGAACAATATCACTGTACCACACTCAGCTTGTATTCGAGGGGTTGTGGAGAAGTCGAGTAGAAAAACATACGAAAACAGCAGCAAAGAAAGGCAAGTGTCCGGATTTGGACGATTACTGATGGCCTCAGCTTGGTTGCCGAGTCCGAATAAAGGCTTTGTCAAACCAAGCGAGCTAAGCCTTGATGATCTTCCCATTGAGTTCGAGAAAGATATCCCACGCGCAAAGTCCCTTTCTCTCGCCATGCGTATGAAGCAACCTGAGCATGAGCAGGCTTTGGAAGTTGTTACAGAAGGTGATCCTGATCTCAAGATGCTGATTGAGCATTACCAATCCGCATCAGATGCCGAGCGAAAAAAAATACTCAAGTCAATTCCGAGTGAACACCCCCTTGAGCAGGCACCTTCTTTCAAAGAAGGATTAAAAAAACTTGGCCGACCACAGCGAGGCACTACCCAACACGGCGGAACAGAAGGGTCCCCAGTCTCAGACACTGACCGATATCAGGATAAACTGAACGGAGATGTCGAACAAGAAGTTGCGAAATACCAATCAACATCGCAAATAATCTCATTCTCTCCTGTGAGAGATAGGTCCATGAATGCGGAGGCACGTGATTTTCTTTACGAACAATATCATGGGCGATGCCAATTAACGGGAACGACCTTTCCAAAGGCATCACGAAATATAAATGGTGTATCCGAAAACTATTTTGAATCGTGCGCGCTTCTTTCATACACGAATGCAGGATATCTTAATGATGCTGGCAATATGCTGTGCGTTAGCGCCGACACAATGGCCAAATTCAGATGTGCAAGCATTGAATTTTTGGACAGCCTTGAAGATACCATTGAATCGTTTAAGCTGAACAGTGGAAAGTTAGACAAAGTTTCTGTGAGAATCCGACTCGCTGGCGAAGAGTGCTCTATCAAATGGACTGAGCGCCACTTCATGCGTTTGATCGCCCTATATGAAAAAGCGTGATGGTGAATACTATTTCGAGGCGGTGGCTGCGCTTTTCAAGGATCATTTCACCAGGGAGTACGAGGCACAGTTCCTGGCACTTTGTCCACTGTGCGCAGCAATGTACAAAGAATTTGTAAAACAGGACGAAGGGGCGATGGTGGACATGAAAAACGCACTGATGCATACGGATGATTTTGAGGTTCCTTTGCGCCTCGGAGAACTGGACACGAGTATTCGGTTTGTAGAGACCCATTTTCACGATATCAAAACGATCCTTGAGGAGCAGTAAGGGGAATTGAGGGGACGTTATTCACTATGTTGAATAACTGACCCAGTATGCGCTTTGACGGAATGTATGAACGATTAAGCTTGAAGCATCGCCTAACGAGCTCTTTCAGCGGATCGCAAAAACCGCGCCCGCTGAAGAGCAGCGTTCTGCCTTTGGCCCTTGACTCTTGGGCTCTGTGGAGGAAGGTATAATGACAAAAACATGGGTCTATGATCCACACTCTGAATAGTAATAGGGGACATTGGATTATAGGTTTGCAATTCAGTGCCTCTGAAGATCTTTGAAAGCGGTTTGATTGGCACAAAGGCAAAATGGGTTTTATACACCAAAACCGGTGCATTTCATGAAAGCTTTCATCTAGTTATGCACGAACATTGATTCTGGACAAAGAATTCATTATTTTGGTGTGATCCACGCAGGATTTTGCCGACTTCGCCAGCCTACTCCGCCCGCCTGCGGGCCGAAGCCTATGGCGGAGAGCCCGAAGTGGCAACAGCTACGAAGGCCGGGAAGTAGCCTTTGGCTTCGAGCTCTCCGTCCGCCTGCGGGCCGAAGCCTATGGCGGAGAGCCCGAAGGCTTCGGCCCGCAGGCGGACGGCTGAAAGCGTTTTATGCACCATACGATAAATCCGGCACTCAATTGAATCAGTATGTTACCAAAGGCAAAACTGGTGCATTTGTCGTTTGGCTATAGGGTCTTTTTTGTCCGTCAATTATTGGTTGGGCTTAAAATATCATCTTGACTTACGCATTATTATAAGTACAATGTACATATGAACGAGTTGCGGTTTGAATGGGATGATCGGAAGAAAAGGGCTAATATCAAAAAACATGGCATTTCTTTCGATGAAGCGCGCACGGTCTTTTACGATGAGAATGCCATACAATTTTTCGACCCCGACCATTCAGAAGATGAAGACCGTTTTATCCTACTTGGGATGAGTCTTAAACTTCGGATTCTCGTCGTCTGCCACTGTTTCCGAGAAAGTGAGACGGTCGTTAGAATTATATCGGCCAGGAAGGCGGATAGAGATGAAGAAAATGAGTATTGGAGGCATAGACGATGAGAAAGCATTACGATTTCTCCAAAATGAAAGGGCGTAAAAACCCTTACATCAAGTATCTAAAACAACCGGTAACTATGCGGCTGGACCGTGACACCGTTTCCTATTTCAAGTCCATGGCGGAGGAAACAGGTATTCCTTATCAGAACTTGATCAATCTTTATCTTCGTGACTGCGCGGTTCATCACCGAAAACTACACATGAAGTGGCATCCTGAAAATGCCGAACAGGGCGCTTGAGAGGGACTGGGCAAAGGCGTGTCGTTTTTGAAAGGCAGTATTTGACCGGTAGTTTTTTACCTTTATCATAGTTTTTCGGTTATCGTTGCCCAGCCCCTCAGCTCCCGCGATAGATATCTGTTCATAAAATACGAAATGGACATAGAAAAAACACTAAAGATTTTATCATCAACGGCTTTCGATCAATTTATCGGAAAGATTGAAGACCTTCGTTTTGAATGCAAAGGGGCACCTTATCACTTGCCTGATATTAAAAATAAACAAGAGTTGGCAAAAGATGTATGTGGTTTTGCAAATTCCGGGGTAGGTAAATGCTTTGATATTGAGGTTTTTCAACAACATGTCTTTACGATTCGTCCATGAGCCCTTTCTGACGGTTCACGATGCCATTTTTATCTGGAACATCCGCCTTGGCGGGATGAATCTCCCTCCAAAAAAGCTCATGGCCGCTTTTGGTTGCCATGGGATCCTAAAACCCATCCTTTACAATCCCCATAAATATTGATACGTTCACTCCAACGCGGCTCAGTTCAACAACGTTTTATCCGTCATCCCGCTATTGGCAACGGGCGCGTCCTGTGTTCGATGTTCCCCGTCTCCTGAAGACTCATCAACTCCTATGCCATCTGCGGGACGACGGATAAAACGCTATACGTTGGGCCATAATAATAGAGGTGCATGATGCAAAATGAATTTACAGCTGTCATTGAGAAAGATGGCGATTGGTACATTGCTTATTGTCCAGAGATTCCCGGTGCAAACGGTCAAGGCAGAACCATCGAAGAATGCAAAAAAAGTCTCGCATCTGCCATTTCTCTAATTCTGGAGGATCGCCGTGAAGATGGTTTGCGAGGCGTTCCTCATGATGCAATTCGAGATATGGTGGCTGTTGGATGAAACGACATGCTCTGCTTAAACATCTTCGCAGATATGGCTGCTACCGTAAACGCGAAGGGGGGAATTGAGGGGACGTTATTGACTATGTTGAATAACTGACCCAGTATACGCTTTGACGGAATGTATGAACGATTAAGCTTGAAGCATCGCCTAACGAGCTCTTTCAGCGGATCGCAAAAACCGCGCCTGCTGAAGAGCAGCGTTCTGCCTTTGGCCCTTGACTCTTGGGCTCTGTGAAGGAATATAATGAGAAAAACATGGGTCTATGATCCACACTCTGGCGGTGTCAAGATACCACAAGCCATAAGAGATCGAACGCGAAACCGCATTTTGGCGTATGCTAATAAGCATTACTCGGGAAAATACACCCGCATTGACGTCCGTTTCCGCGGGCAGTTGTGTTACATCGATGCGTATACAGAGCCCTATGTTCCGCCTGATTTTGACGCTTCGGTATTTGGCGAATCCCGTGAAGAGTATATTGAACGTCTGCGAAATTTCCCCACTCACTTATGCCGCTTGCGTTACTTTGGAGATGAAGATCGCTGGTCTATGGCCTTTTACACATACAGTCACGAGAAGTATGAGCCCTGCGTTTTCAACAACGGCAGTTTCCACGGCACACCCGAGGAGGCCTTTCAAACTTCGGCAGTATACTTGCAAGACTGAAGCTAGGCGCATCGGTCGCCGCAGCATCCATTCTTGACGCAGAGCGTGGCAACCCCCCGTGGGGGTAATAGGGGACATCCATCAGATTATAGGTTTACAAGTCTCTGAAAAAGACGCATACGAGGAACCATGACTGATATCCGGCCTCTCAAATTAAGCGACCGTCCCAAAGTGAGGGAGTTCCTTCGGCGTTATCCCCCGGAAGTTTCCGAGCTGACGTTTACCAACCTTTTCGTCTGGCGGCATTCCAGGCCGATCTTTGTTAGCGAGGTGGAAGATTCCATGGCTTTTTTCACCAAAGGAGGGGACGGCAGCGGAAAGGCATTCATTTTGGGTCACCCCCTTGGAGAGGCTTCATTGCCATAGGGTAATAGGGGACGTCCATTGGATTATAGGTTTACAAGTCGGTAGATTTATGTTACGAAAATTTTATGCCGCGAAAAGCCCGCATAGACGCCCCCGGCGCCCTTCATCACATCATTGTCAGGGGCATAGAGCGCCGCAAGATATTTTATGATGACAAAGACCGCAATGATTTAACAAAGCGGCTGGATGCTGTATTAACCAATACCCAAACCGCCTGCTTTGCATGGGCTTTTTTACCGAATCATGCACATTTTTTGTTACGTACCGGAACGGCGCCCATTGCCACCACGATGCGGCGGCTCTTGACAGGATACGCGGTGAGCTTCAATCGCCGTCATCGTCGCCATGGACAGCTTTTTCAAAACCGGTATAAATCCATCTTGTGCCAGGAGGATACATATTTATTGGAACTGGTGCGCTATATTCACCTAAACCCACTAAGGGCCGGGCTTGTCACAGATCTAAAACAATTGGATAAGTACCCGTATTGCGGCCACAGCGTTTTGATGGGCAAAAGGAAAAACAGCTGGCAGGATGT
>Ga0209986_10004461_pt1 | contig 11829 bp, 14 predicted proteins | sample BlataG_FD_183168 | JGI IMG/M metagenome (GOLD analysis project Ga0209986, IMG submission 183168) | Deep subsurface microbial communities from Black Sea to uncover new lineages of life (NeLLi) - Black_00105 metaG (SPAdes) (version 2) | ecosystem: Environmental > Aquatic > Marine > Oceanic >...
GAGCCCTGGCTTATCATGATGACGTCCACGCCTTCAGCAGCTAAGACCGAGAATATACGAGCTGCAACGTCGGATATGCTCCTCACGCCTGCCCCCGCGATGTTTATAATCGAGGTGTTTTCAATCAACGTAATGGCTTTAGCTGCCCTTTCCGTCTTTTCCGGCTCTTCACCGATAAGCGTGCCCGTATCTTCAGGCTTGAGTATATTCTTCACTCGTATCGGCACTTTTTTTCGCATCACGGGTTCTATCGCCCTCGGATGGAGAATCGAAGCGCCGAAATAGGATAGTTCCATCGCTTCCATATAGGAAATATAGGGTATCTTTCTTGCATCCTTGATTATCTTGGGGTCTGCACTCATTATTCCTTCGGTTTCTTTCCAGAGCCATACTTCATCGGCATCTATCGCCGCACCTATTATGGTCGCAGTATAGTCCGAGCCGCCTCTACCCAGCGTTGTCGTTATCCCGTTCTTCGTTTCCCCCATATATCCGCTGACGACGGGTATTTTATTATCGTCCAATAACGGCATAATTCGCCCCCTTATCGTTTCTTCTGCATCGCTTGTTAACTGTGCACTGCCATAGTTGGCATTCGTTATTATCCCCGCGTCACCACCAGTGAGATGCACGGCATCCATACCCATTGATTGTAACGTACCCGCCAGGATAGGAGCTGCTAATCGTTCGCCGAAGGAAACGATATAGTCAAGCGATCTCGCAGTTAATTCGCCCAACAGACATATACCAACCAGAGCCTTCTCCATTTCCCCTACTCTTTCTTCTATCTCCTTTTTTACCACGTTCAACACGTGTTTATCGTCTATTGCCTCAGATGCCGCTGTTTCATGCCTGTTTTTTAATTCGTTCACAAATTCTTTTACCTTTTCCACGTCTCCTTCTTTTGCCACCCTGCTTGCGTTTTCATGTAATATATCAGTAATCGCGAAAATTGCGGAAGTCACCACGACCAGCCCATTGCTCCTCTTTTCATTTTCCGCTGTTCCCTCTTTGCTCTGCCGTATCAAATTTGCCACGGTCTTTATCTTTTTACCATCTGCTACTGCCCCTCCGCCAAACTTCATCACCCGCACTCGTCTCATTCTACGCTCGCTCATTCTCTCTCACTCACTCTTCCCTTTTTTTGCTTTTCTTCTCTCCGCTTTTCTGATTTCACCGTTAAAGAAGGATTATAAAGACAAAAGGTTTTGGTCGTTCCATTTTTATTTTCGTCTCTTAAAAAGATTCCACATAGGAACTTTGTAGTCATCATTTCTTATCCCCTCTTTTTATTTTAATAAAGCAATCTCAGGATCTAAGATATGCTGACAATTTCGTAACTCCTAAACCTATTAAGTACCATTGAGCCACTACGAAAGAAACGACCACACTCTCAGGGACGCTTTCGTATTGTGACAGAAAATGTGGCTGAAATAAATACCAAACGATCATCCCTATAACGCCACCAGGTATATTTGGGATCGTCATTATAACCCTTACTTTACTCAAGAGATTTCCTAACGATCCGTATAATCCTATTGGGCATGTGCCGTATGGGCACAGGTCAAGCCAGAGTTCTTCGCAAATGATCCATATCACGCATGTTGCAATACCTGCGAACATTACGACCAGTCCGATTTTAGAAAGACTTAAATATCTGCTCTTTAGTGCTATGAAAACAGTAACTGACACGAAAATTCCACATATCAGCCAAAGGATATAGAAACGGAGATGGTCGGGAGAAAAAACACATGCAACTGCGGTAGCTAAAAATATGCTCGACAAATACACCGCAACCAACGCTTTTGTTTTTTCTTTCACCATTTTTTATTCCCCCACTCTCCTTAATCCCTTGAAAACATTCCACATAGGAACTTTCTTTATATACTCTCTATATGCATCTCCAAACTCCTTTATATTGAATTCATCCTCCTTTGTAGCTCCCATCTGGAAACAGACAACAGCAACTGTACTCAAAACAATAGAAAAAAGCGATTGAAAATCCAGTGAATTTAAGATGTTTAATGCCTTCTCTGCGTCTCTGCTATCAGAAAGAGCGATTTCAACACGGGGCTTACCCATTTTATCGCCTAAATTTTTGATCGTGTCGTGCGCTTTTATCTCGCCACTTTGAAGTATCGCTATCTTTGAGCATATCCGCTGGACCTCGTCGAGGTCGTGAGAATTGAGAAATATCGTAACTCCCATCTCCGCAGAAAGTTGGAGTATCAGCTCCCTCACCATTATCTGCGCCTCGGGGTCCAAACCCGACGAAGGTTCGTCCAGGAACAAAACTTCCGGCTCGTGTGCGATAGCCCTCGCCAAAGCCAATTTCCTTCTCATTCCCTTTGAGAACTCGCCAACTTTATCGTTTCTTCTATCAGAAAGCCCCACGAATTCCAGGAGTTCTCCAATCCTTCTTTTTCGCTCCACTCCGTCTGAGATTCCGTAAAGCTGTGCACAGTAATCCAGATTTTCATAAGCCGATAACTTGTCATATACGCCATCATTTTCTAAAAGAACGCCAACTTTATTTCTGAGCTTTTCGTTCTCTCCCAGATTTTGTCCCAGAACAAACGCATTCCCGGATGTTGGATTAAGAAGTCCCAGAATTATTCTCATTGTCGTTGTCTTCCCTGCTCCGTTGGGACCCAAATAGCCAAATATCTCGCCTTCTTTCACTTTAAAGCTAATGTCCTTAAGAACTGCCTTCCCGTTAAACGTTTTTGTTAGATTTTGTACTTCTATCATTTTTCTTACCTCCTCCCGTACTTCCTGAACATGAAAGCCAAAGCCAGTATCACTATAATGATGATCACCGTGCCATAGAGGGCTACATTAGACGATTCCTCGACAATTATTCTAAAATCCTCTTCCTCCTCCAGTTGGTCGCTTTTAATCTTCACCGTCACCTTGTAATCGCTGGGCGTAATATCGCCGGGAGGCGTTATTTTCATCGTAAACGTCTCGCTCTCACCAGATTTCAAACTCGTCACCTCTTTGGGGTTTATCGTTGCAGTCCAGCCCTCTGAAGCGCTTATCTCCGGTTTTATATTCGTTATCGTACCGCCCTTACCGGCATTTGAAGCGGTTAGCTCGATAGAAGCCCTCTCTCCCCTTTTTACCTCGTAGCTAAGCCTGCGAGAATACAACCTCATTTTATAGCTCCCCCTGACTTTTAACGTAAGATTAAGCTCATACTTCCCCGTAGAAGATTGAATCAGGCTTGTAAAGTTATATTCCCCTACCTCCACATCGTACGGAGGAACAAACTCCAAATACAGCGTCTTCTCTTCTCCTGAGCCGACGAATAGCTCAGAAATGTCCTCTTTCCCCTCCTCCGTCTCCTTATACCTGCAATACCAATCCTCCGGTAATCCTTCAATATCCAATCCATACGTATCGTCCGCCTTACCGCTATTTTTTATCTTTACCTGGTACAGGGGATTTTCTCCCACCATCGCGGTCTTAGAAGGCGATTTGCTCGAAACTTCCGCATAATACTCTTTTTGCTCCAATGAAATAATACCAATGTCTGTCGTTCTTCCTATCCTTATCTTAAAGTCCTCTGTCTCCTTCGCATGATACCCTTCCTTTAATATCTCAGCCGTATATTCTCCTTTTTCTAACTCCAGTTCTATCTTCCCTTCTACGGTTGTCTTTGCATAATCCACAAATTTATTCCTGTTATAAACGCTAACCGTAGCACCTTTGATGCTGTCCCCGTCTTTGTCCGTAACCGTCAAAGCAAGCGTCCCCTTCTCTCCTTTATGCGTCTCCGTTATTTTAACATAAAGCGTAATACGCCCGTCACCAATATACACATGTATTGGCGATTCTCCAACCTTTGCATCCCCTGGTGTCTCTACGGCGAGTGCCACCGTCTTGGTGCTGCCTGCGGGTAGCAATACCTTATACACTTTCTTATCGCCGTCCTCAAATTTTATGTCCCAAGTCTTCGCTTCGCGGTATGCCCACCATCGCAAACTGTAAGTGGCGGTTTTACCATGATTTACGAGCGTTAACTCAAAAATAGCGGTATCTCCTGCTTCTATCTTCTGAGCCGGGAAATCGCACCTTATCTCCACTCTCTTCTCCACAACCCCCTCCTGCGCTGCCACTAACGCCGGAGAAAGGAAAAATAGCGTGAGAAAAAATAAAAATAGAGTAAGGATTGGCACTAATTTCCTCGCTTTTGCTTTTACTTTTGCTTTCATTTTTTCCATTTTCCATTTCGCACTTTCCATTTTGCACTTTTCAATTTGCATTTTTACCGTATATCCATCCTCATGAATTTTATGTATGCGATAGCAAACATTACCACCGGAAAGACCAGTAAGACGAGTAGATTCTTCCACACCATTCCCAGCGCTTCGAGGATACTCGTTTCTGCACGTGATTCTTCTCCCCCCAGTCCAAAAAATCCGCGTAAAGGTTCAAAAGTCGGGTCGAGAACCGCAGAAGATACTTTATCAAAATTGCTCTTTGGGTCCGCTATTGAAAACATCTCTCGTACCCTCATCACTTTCTTCCCGTATTCCTGCATTTCTTCTTGCCACTCTTCTTGTATTCTCTCTTGTTCTTCTATTTGTTCTTCTATTTGTTCTTCTTTGCTTATGTCTTCGCCTTCAGCCTCATTTATGTCTTGTCTCGACATTCCGGGATACTCAGGCATGTCACCCGCGAGATGCATACCGACGAACATGCCCGCTGTGGGCATGACAGCTGAGATCACAATGAATATCACAAGCGTGTACGTTATTGCGCGGGTACTGTTTTTCGCAATCGTTGAGCACATCAGTGCAATCGCAAAAAACGAGAACATAAACAACAGCGTAAATCCCATGAAGACTAAAATCCGCACAAATTCGTCCCCGGTCGGCATGATCCCCAGCATCATCAGTATTCCTATTGATAATAACGTCATGACCAGCATCGCAAATCCCAGTGCTCCCATTCCACCGAGCGCCTTACCGTTGATTATCGTATCGCGGAACACGGGATGCGATAACAACGACTTCAGAGAACCGCTCTCTTTCTCACCGGAAATCAAATTGAAACCAATCGCTATCGCCAGTATCGCTCCAAGAATGCCAAAATATAACATACTCATCATCTGGAAAACGAATAGTATCGAAGGTTTTTCAGGCATCCAACCCGGCGGCATTACCTCTGGATGCTCCTCTATTTCCACCATTCCTTCTTTATAGCGCTCCAAATTCTCATTATAGCTTTCAACACCCTGATATATCGCCAAAAGTGAAATTATCATCAGTATCGCGAGAATTAGCAAGAATTTCCAACCCATTACGTGGTCCAGGAACTCTTTTTTTGCCACCACGGATATTCCAGCCATCTATTTACCTCCTTTACCCTTGTAAACGGATTCCATGAATACATCCTCTAACGTTGGTTCTTCTATTCTTAGCTCCTTAATTCCGATGTTGTTTTCCAGCAAATACCTTGATATATATTCTCTTATGTCAGATTTCGCTTCTATGACCGCCCTTCTACCTTTGTATTCCACGTCAATGATATTTTCATGTTCTATCGCGGGCATATCTTCTGTTGCTTCCACGATTATTTTGACCGTCTTCCGCACGTCTAATTTCGTCTTGACTTCATCCAGTGTGCCGCGCTCTATCAACGTGCCATTTGAGATTATGCCTATCGTATTACACACCTGAGCGACCTCGGCTAAAATGTGAGAAGAAAAGAAGATCGTTTTTCCTTCATCCGATAGTTTCTTGAGCGTTTGCCTGAGTTGTAATACCCCTTCCGGGTCAAGATTCGTAGTGGGCTCATCCAGGAAAATAACCTCGGGATTATTAAGCAATGCCTGTGCAAATCCAAGTCGCTGCGTCATCCCCCTTGAATATCCGCCCACTTTCTGGCTTACGCCATCAAGCTGTACCAGTTCAAGCAGTTCTCCTATTCTCTTCTTCCTCTCATCCGCGTCCATCGGATAGAATCGCGCGAAGTAATCGAGGTTTTGCTCCGCGGTTATATTGCCATAGAATCCAACGTTCTCCGGCAGGTATCCGATGAGTTCCTTTACTTTAAGCGGATTCCTCGCTACCTCGATATCGTTTATGATGCACTTGCCTTCGCTGGGTTCGATCAGTCCCACGAGCATCAGTATTGTCGTGCTCTTTCCCGCTCCGTTCGGGCCTAAAAACCCGAATATGTCGCCTTCTGCTATCTCCAAATTCAGACCATCTACTGCCTTATTTCCATTATATACCTTTGTCATGTTTTCCGTTTTTATCATTTCCGTTCACTTCCTTCTGGTTTTACCAGCCAATATCTCAATCTAAGCTGCGCCGCTCCGCGTCTGATTATATCGCGGATTGCATCACTTCTGTTCCCATAATATCCCTCTCCAACGAGCTCATCTACATTTTCTACTTCTTCTGTCGGTATTTGCATTTCTACCAAATTTTTTCCATTCATTTTTTACATTTCACCTCCTTTATTTTCTTCTTTTCTCCTTCCCTTTTTATATCCTGGGGTTCGCCTTTTTATCAACAAACCTGTTTATAAATATGCCCGTATCCCTATTTAAGCTTTTCGATTTTTCGTCATATATATATGCCTGCACCTGGGTTGTTAATGTTGGCGCCAAATTGTTCTTCACCGTTTCTTTCTCTTCTACCGCTCGCTTTCGTTTTTCATCCCCAGCGTGTAACGGGTATCTTACCCTAACATGAACCGCTCCACGCCTTATTATATCTCGGATTGCATCACTTCTGCATCCATAATATCCCTCGTTAACGAGTTCATCTACATTTTCTACTTCTTCTACAGGTATTTGCATTTCTACCAAACATTTACCATTCATTTTTTCCCATTTCACCTCCTTTATTTCCTCCTTCCAAATTACTCCATACTTCCACAGCCTTCCCCTCATCTGGGTCAACCAGAACAGAAACAACCGCGGGATTCTCTCCAAACCTCGTCCACGTAACGCTGAGCAGTGTCTTTGGCAAATAGAACTTCTCCGCAGTCTCCGGAAGCACCCTTCTAACGGTCGGCGTCACACTTTCCAAACTGTTTGTCCTCATCAGATTCGCAGCCTCTTCATTCTGAAGTGCGGCTGAGATTGCCTTTGCTCTCTCATTCGGCGGTATCGCATCTAACACATGCCCGTTTAGAACCAACTCCTTTCCTGCACTGTAATACGTGAAATCATAGACATCCGGGTATTCGCACGCATCTGAGAAGCAGGTAACCCTGAGGTCATGGTCTTCACCACTCCTCATGGCTGAGATATTCACCTTATCGTACTTCACGCCTTTATAAGGCGTTATCTCAGCTAAGACCTCCGATACGATGCTCGTTTTCGTTTCTTCTTTGAGTTCCGTGCCGGAAAACTTTACTGTTGTGGACAAGCCCGAATCTAAATCGGGTGCAGGACTAAGCCCGTGCTCGGTTGCCGTCAGCCCAAAATAAGTACCGACAGTAGCGACTACTACAACTGCTGCAATTACCGCTGCGATTTTCTTTGCACTTACCATTTCTTTTTTTATCACCACCTTTCTCCTCTCGAAAAAATAAAAAAGGAATGAGCTTTTCGCTCATTCTCCTATCTCTATTGTGTACTCAAATCTTTCTGCGTTCCTCGGCAGTATCTCCAGCGCCCAGACGCCACCCGTTGCGTTAGTTATCGTATATGTTTCGCTGTACTCCGTGCTCATCACGTGATACATCCCTTCGCTTGACGCTTCCCAGGGCGGTAAATAATCCATGCCCAGACTTATCGCTCCTGTTTTCACCGTTTTTGATGGCTCTGGTGTCAGTTTTCCTCCCCCAAGAGTTGCCTGTATCAGTGCAACATCGAAAGAAGGTTCTTCTTTTTCTTCCGCTCCTCCACCATATCTATCGTATGCATGCTGTCTGGCAGTGACCACAACGCTGAACTTCTCTCCCTGTTTCACCGTGAAATCTTCTCTGAACGGCGTTGTGGGCTGTTTCCATACTTCTAAGCCAATGTGAACTTCCTGGTTCCATCGCTCTATTGAAGGGTCGTCTATGTTCAGGTTGATGCCGCCCTCGTACCTTCCTTTCGCATCCATTGGCACATTCACCGTCACTCTTACCGTCGCCTTCGAGTTCGCCTCAACTTTCGCAGGCGCATCTATCGTCAGCCAGCCTTCGGGAATCGTGTTCTCGAAAGGTCCATGCCATCGGTCTCCGCCACCAATTTCCGGATTTATTGCAATCGCTTTGTCGCCTTTGTTTTCAAACTGTATCTCATACTCCTGGCTCTGTCCCGCTTCTACCCTGTCATGTATATGTTGTGGCTGTACCACTATCTTCGGCGGTTCCCAAACTCGTATTGATAGGCTTAGCGAGTTCACGTATACCGGGAACGGTGCTGGATACGGTGTTGGCATCGTATCATTTGTGAATACGATTTGTGCGCTGTAATAACCGATTTCCGCATCTTCTGGTATTTTCACCGTAACGGTGTATTCTTGCTCCTCACCTGCCTTTATCTCTGCGCTGCCTGGTTCAACAGTTATCCAGTCCTCTTCAAGGAAGTACTCGCCAAACGGTTGGACCTCAATGCGTGGGCTTGTGGATACTGTCTCTTCGTCCTTGTTTTTTACCTTCACCGTAAACTCTTTTTCACCGCCTGGTTTCAGCTCGAACCCCTCGTGCTTCGGCGAGATTTGCAATATTTTGTAATCCGCTTGCTGCTCTTCTTCGCTTTGTTCTGATACCTCTTCCGGCGCAGGCTGTGGCGATGATGCCTGACCGGCGACACCTGCTTCTAACCCTACCACGATAGCTCCGAGGTTGAGTACTGGTTGCGGCGGCGCTACCTGACCGGCGACAGCGGCAACTGAAAAAACGCTCAGGAGAAACGCCATGAGCACAACCAACGCTTTTGCTTTTGTTTTTGCTTCTTCTTTTCTCATCTTTCCCTTTTCACCTCCTTCTTTTTATATCTTATAGTTCGCTTTTTTTTCAACGAACCTGTTTATAAATATGCAGGTATCCCTATTTAAGCTTTTCGGTTTTTTGAAAAACCGAAAAACATAAAATAGCGTAACACCAAATATTAACACATTTGGCTATTTATCGCTAAGCCGCACCAAAAAACAAATAGTTTAAATATGGACGTGCTAAAGGGTTAAACATGAACGAAATCGAAAAAATATTTGGAAAAAACGCGCAGCTTATTGTCTTAGAGTATTTAATAAGAAATCGCGGCACGACAACCTATCTCTCAGGCATCGCAGAAGAGGCTGGGCTCTCTCACTCCAGCGTTGCACGCGTAATTGAGCCGCTTTTGGACATGAATATCGTGAAAGAAGGCAAAATGGGCAAACAAATAAGAACGTTCACATTGAACGAGGATAGCGAGGTGACCAAGTTATTGATACGGTTTTATGATGATTTAAGCAAAGTACTCAGGGATTGACCGCAATAAACTCACAATAGCGGTCGCCTTTTGCCATGCACTTCCTTTCTTCTACATCCACCTCCTTATTGATCAGCTCTGTAATCAGGCTGGCATTGTAACCGCACAAAAAGTGACAAACAGGTTTTTTCGCTTCCCTGTTCCCATAACCCCTCGCAATAAATGAGTTTTCAATGCTGATAGTACGGTGCTCAATATCTATGCTGAACTTCCCCCAACCAAGCTCTGCATAGAATTCTTCTGTCGCCCGGATAAATTCATTCTCAGCCTCTTTTAACCCCCACTCATCGTGAAAACGAGAAATCCATGTTTTACCCGCGTCTTTACCGGCTTCGTATAATAGCACCGCAGCACCTTCCACACCTAAAATTTTCTCCGCATCTTGTTGAATCTTTGCAAATGTTTTGAGGCTTAATATTGCTGCTGGGACAGTTATAACCGAGAACTCGCCACTGGCTCGTTTCCACTCCGCCGTTTCTTTTACCTTTCTCGGCAACGCCATAACCATAATAATAGTTCATTCCATAAAAAGATACTATTGATAATATCGTATTGTAAACTACCTTACCTGCACATTTTTGCAATGGTATGTAGCGTCTTGCAAATAAAAGCCGATAGGCAAGATTTGGGCGAAGCGTAGCGTTTTATCATTTGTAAAAGCTCCTTCTATGCCCTATTCTCAAAATCACCACATTTTTATTGTCAATATCAAAAGATTTCCTCAAGATATTTCACTTTGCCTTCTTTATAATCTGTTCTTGCCTCTTCGATTGAGCGTAGATATTCATCACTTGAAAGTGCTAATATATCTTCGATTAAATACTTAATTTTTTTTTTGCCTACTTCGTTCATATCTGAACTTATTTCGCTTATACCTCCCTTTAACTGAAACGTCTCAATCATTTTTACCTTCTAACTTCCAGATAGAAGAGGGTATATAAATACTTTGCTTGCACAGTCGAATTTTCCAGTGAAATTGCTATATCCCAAAAATTCACCGCAGAGCACACGGAGAACGCAGAGGCACCAGAAAATCTAAGCAATGATTGAAACCGTCTAAAAACTCTGCGTACTCGGCGCTCTCCGCGGTGATAAATCACTATATTTTTGGACTGTACCCCTCACGTCACTATTTTAAGAAATGAATATTCTTTCCTCCCTCAGTTTTAAAGTTTTCTATTTCAGTATATAACTCTATCAAGCGAATCTTCCATGAGTGCGTCTTTTATCTCTCTTGATATTCGCCTACCGGTGCTCATTGGCTCTTGGTAGAGTATCTGCGAGTAAGGGGAACCATTAATGTAGAGATTGGTACCTGCAACAATTCTAGCAGATATCTCGAAAACTATAAATTCCAGATCCTCGGTGCAGATGGTTTCTATACAGAAGGGTCCTATCAGACCCGGACTGAACAGATTTTGTGATGCCTTGACTATGCTCTGACCCATCTTCAGGATCGGGTTTAGGAGAGACTCCCTCGCTACCACCGGAATATTTCCTGTAACTACAAAGGAAGGTTCTGGAGTGCCGTCCTGTAAAATATGAGGTAGCCTTGAGAGTCCATCAACGTTGGATTCATAACGGATGTCCATGCTGAGAAGCTCCAGCCGATTTTTCAGCGGTGAATAGAAATAATGAGGATAGAACCGGGTTCCTATTACAAACTCCTGGATGGTAAATCTATCCTTATCTCTCAGCCCTGATTTTTTGAGCTTTCGCTCAAACTCTTCAGGATTGCTTGCGAGGAAATAGCCCCGCCCTCCCTTAGCTCCCGGAAATTTTACCATGACTAACCTATCTATATCTTCGGGTTCTTTGAATTCCTTAGGTAGCCTTAAATCGGCGTGTTCCATCCATTCCCGCTCCTTTTCACGGTCCGATTCCCACTCCAGGACCATTCTGTTCCCGAGCATGGGGACACGGAGTTCATTCTCAATCCGTTTTGGCGAAAGATATTCCACAAAGGAACCGTGTGGGATAAGGATGACGTTTCTTTCTATCAGTTTCTCCAGAAACTTCTTATCCATGAATTGTTCGTAATTTTCAATAATCAGGAGTTCATCAGCCACTCCGAACTGCTGATAGACCTCTTCAGTGCCTCTTTTACATATCACCAGACTTTTGAACCCCTCATCTCTTGCTCCTTTAAGTATCTGGAGTGCAGTATGACTCCCCAAGGTGGCGATGGTTATCTCATCCCTAACATAGCCGTCCAAAATGTGATGAATTTCTCTTTTAGGTATCATTTATTTCATTTCATGTAACCGTCTCTTCCAATCTGTTCAGTTGAATGGCTTTTCTGAGTTCCATAGCCACCCTCTTCCCTACCGAAAGCGACTCCTCGTAGCGGTATCCCGAATAGGGCGTAAAACGTGTTCCGGGAGAGCCCTGCACTCGCA
>Ga0209986_10004462_pt1 | contig 11829 bp, 10 predicted proteins | sample BlataG_FD_183168 | JGI IMG/M metagenome (GOLD analysis project Ga0209986, IMG submission 183168) | Deep subsurface microbial communities from Black Sea to uncover new lineages of life (NeLLi) - Black_00105 metaG (SPAdes) (version 2) | ecosystem: Environmental > Aquatic > Marine > Oceanic >...
CATCACATTCGTTGGCAAGAGAAGTCACACTAAAGACTACAAGCTTGAAGAAGAAATACATGTTCAAGTCGAAGGTAATGGTGAAAACGGTGAAGACGGTGGTGGAATACCCATCGAGTACATTGCAGTCATAATCGTGGTTGCAGTTGCTGCAATAGCAGCTTTCGTACTTGTACGTCGCAGAAGAAGCGGACTGACGCCCACAGAATAGCCAAACATCTCTGCTTGACGCCAATATCATTATTTGCGCAAGCCCATTTTTCTTTTTTTCTTCCGTTTGCGGAACAACACCAATATTACAATTAAGATTGGAATAAGAACAATTAACGTGATGATAACCGGCCAATTTGACTCATCATTTCGGGGAGTAGTTTTCATCCATAAACTCGTGTCGACAATATCTATATTTATCATTACAGTAAGCGCAAGATCGTTTTCATCATAGTATTTCAGTGTCGATGAAGCGCCGCAAAGAATCCCTGTTTCTCTATCCCAAAAAAATCCGAAGTAGGATTCCAATCCTGATTGAGATTGGTTGAAACTTGTGTACAATACGTCTCTTGTTGCATTTGCAAATTCATGTGATGCTCTATCTTTTATGAAGACCTCTGGGTCACTTCCATGCAGGTAGATTGGGTTACCAACGGAAAGATTAGATGAAATTATCCACATGTCCATATCAGGCGTGCCAGTTTCAACATTGCCTTCATAATTCTCTGAGATTGTACCGTTCTTAAGGTTCTTAGTAATTGAAAATGTTACATTTGGATAGTTAACTATCTGAATTGTGAGATTCCAAACAGTGTTATTAATATTTTCATAATACTCGATCTGTTCCTTCACTTTCTCATCATCAGCATCTGCCAAACAAACTGCGAGAGTCCGAGCAGAATAGACAGCCCAATCCCCTTCTTGAGGAAAGCTAAAGCATGTTGGAAGCAATAGAGCCTCAGCCACCACTATTATCATTAGCAAAAAAAGATGCGAAACCACCCGCAATACTGGTCACTCCAGACTAGCCTGAATTTTTCTGCTTTTCTTCTTGTTTCTTTTTCAACAGCTTTTCATATTCCTTTACGTATTTCTCAACTTTGCGATTGGATGTTTTCATTTTTGGGCCTTCACCAAGCGGATGGGAAGCGCTAAAATACTTTATTCTATTAAGTTCATGGAACGCTTTTGTCTTTTTTTCCTCCTGTATGATTGCATAGATTGAAATAGCTATAGGTAAAACAAGAATTGTCAATGGATGCACACAAAATATCAGCCAAATCTGCATGTAAAAGAATACGCCGTACAGTACTGGAAGCCAAAACCAAAAGCTAGTCAAGCATGCTTTAACAATTACTAGAATTTCAATGAACGATTCTTTGGAGCTCTGTAATCGCTTCACAGGTCTCATCATTTAAGAATTAATTAATTCTTCTATATTTAACCTTTGGCTGTTTGAAAACGAGTGCTTAACTACATGGTTGTCTTCATTGTGTGCGAGAGTTAATATGAAAAATTAGGGATGTGGCTGCAAGGGTTTAAGAGATATTTTTCACATAAAGATTATATGTCGAAGGTCGGCGGTAGTAATTGCGATGATAGCTAAAAGTCTCCTGTTCTTCCATGTTTTCCTAATGTGCTTCCTTGTAGCCAGTGCGTTACCTTTGGAGATTTCTGCACAGCAAACTTCACAAATTCGCAATTTGAATAAAAATGAGGATTACGAAACGATACAACGAGCCATCAACGATGCAAGTGTTGGAGACGTTATCTACGTAGGAAATGGATTATATAATGAGAATGTGGTTGTTAACAAAACTCTGTCGCTCATAGGAGAAAACAAATTCAACACTATCATTGATGGAGGAGACAGCGGAAACGTACTTCTCATAACTGCAGATAATGTCACTGTAACAGGCTTCACATTACAAAATAGCGGGTTAGTCCTTACTGTAGGAGGAGTGTACATAATTCATTCAGTACACAACAAAATAATCGGTAATGTAATGAAGAATAACCAATATGGAGTCTTTCTCTCCTATTCAGGTGGAAACTCCATCACGAATAACACGATCTTCAACAACTCTTACGGAATAGACCTAGTTTCTTCGACAGACAACATAATTACCAGCAACAATCTCATTTACAACAATCATGGAATCAGTCTTTCAATTTCTATCAGCAACATTTTCTCTGAAAACAATGTTTCATCAAATCTGGTTGAAGGAGTATTACTTTCCGCCAGTACCAACAATGTATTTTCAAACAACCTGGTCATGAACAACACAAGTGGTTTCCATACTATATCCTCCACTCACAATTATTTCTTCGGTAACAATGTTTCAATGAATGGGCAAGCATTTTTTATCAGCGCCTCGAGCTCCAACGTTTTTTCAAGAAACAATGTTTCCTTCAACAACTACGGGGTTGTACTGGGCGCCTCTCGTGACAACCTATTTTCGGGAAACCGCATGGTAGACAATAGAAACAGTTTCCGTATCGTAACTTCTCCCAATAACACCATTTTCCACAACAACTTCATAAACACAAAAGCCGACACAATTCAGAAACCGCACATTATTGAATCAGTAAATTCTTGGGACAATGGAATTGAAGGTAACTATTGGAGTAGATTCAATGAAACTGATGAAAACGAAGATGGAATTATCGACGCACCATACGTGATTGATGAAGGAAACATGGATAACTGTTCTTTGAAAGCCCCCTACACATGGTTCCACATCGTGACAGACACCAAGTCCTACACAGTCGATGTTCTCTGCAACTCCACAATTTCCGAATTCAAGTATCTAAGTCACGAAGACAATAGAACTGACTCGCTTAGTTTTGAAGTCAGCGGTGACACGGGTAATGTTTTCTTACGTATCTGCATTCCTCACTCATTGATCGAACCTCCTTACACGATTATCGCAAATCATGTTACATCATTGCACAGTCGAATTGTTCACAGTAACGGAACACACTCTTGGCTTTATTTCACATGTTATTGTTCGGAGTATAAACCAACGGTTATCAGCCTATCGTCACTGAAACAGCCATTTTGGTATCAGCTATGGTTCTGGACTTTGATTGGATTGGCAGTAGTCGTGATAGTTCTGTTTTTCCTTGTTATCAAGTATCGTAGAACGCTTAAACAGCAGGAGAAACTCATTGAAGCTTACGAACTTGTTTTGCAAAGGAAAGCAGGCAATCATTTAAAGGCTACCCGTGCTTCCTTCAAAACTGACGTAACAAGAAGAAAACCAAAGATTAAACTGTTTGAAAAGAAATACAATTTGAAAATACGACCACACGATAGTTTTGAAGAAATAATAAAAACCGCGAAGTTCAAAAAAGATCGGAAGAAGAAAAAATCAAGCTAGTTTGTTTTCCTTTAACCTTTATGTTAAGTATAATTAACATTTTAGGTTTCAACTGTTAAGACCTTTTGAGTTGGCATGAAATCTATAACTTTTGCTGTTTCAAAAGGGGGGGTAGGCAAATCGCTTATGACTGCAAATGTCGGCGCAGCCTTGGCTGAGGAAGGAAAAAGAGTGGTGCTGGTGGAAGGAGATCCAAACAATCCTTTACAGAAAATTCTAGGTGTTAGTTTCACGCCTAAGGACTTGAAGCTTGATGATGTTGTAAAAGATAACTTGGACATAGAAAAGGCAATTTATCCTACAAAGCTTGATAATTTATCTCTAATACCGTCAGGAATTTCACTTAAGGATTACGTTGAAATAGATCCCGTTGCTTTTGCAGGGAAGCTCACTAGCTTAACTGCTGATTTCCTGTTTATGGACGTTCCCTTTCCTCTGGGAAAAGCAGCGTTTCTATCCTTGGGGATATGTGAGTACTTCATCATTCTTCTCACGGAGGACGAGTTTGTATTATGCGTAGAATCTGCTATAGACACAATTCGTATGGGTAAATACTTTCTCCGGTGTGTACCGCTTGGTTTTGTGATGAATAGAGTTAAAACACCTGAGAGATTCAATGAAGAGTTTATTAGAGATCTTGAAAAGCTTCTTGAAATCCCTTGTATAACACAAATCAGAGAAGATATCAACGTGTCAAAATCTTATGGAGTCGTAAAATCTCACGGGGCTTTTTTGGCATATAAAAAATTTCAAGGAAGCGAATTTTCAAAAGGCGTCCACACGGTTGCATTACGGCTTCTAAAGAAGCTTCCGTCTCCTGAAAAAAAAGACGTGGTTGAATTGATCCGAAAGGTGATCATATCATAAAAGGGCATTAGCAAACAATTATTTTTCTTTCAAGAGCTGCATCATCATTCTCCACAGCTTTATTTTCTTCTTCTCATCTTCTGTCAGGCAGCTGTTCACTTTTTTTGATTCACATTTGGCAAGTAAGAATTCAAAGCTGTCTATTTCCTTCTTTAGCATATGGGCTTCCATTCTCTGAATCATCCGTGCTTTTTTAGCGGTTTTACTGAATGTAACTCCTGCATTAAGCAGATTCCCTACGTTTTCTTCAAGTTGCCTCAGAAGTTTTTCAACCCTTTCTTTTCCCTCCAACATATAAACCGTTTTTCTAGCGTCAGGTTTCTTTGCGAAAACACCTGATTCATGTCGTACTATCCCTGTTTCTTCTAATTGCCTCATGTGCTTAAGTAATCCAGGCAGCGTAATTTTCAAGCTGTAGTCATTTTCTAATTTTTCAGCAATATCTGATAACGATCTCCATTCGAGTTGTAACAGTAGTTTTATTATACGTCTTCTAACTTCACTCTTAAACACATTTAGATGTTTCCAAAACTCAGCTTCCAAATTTTAGACGCTCAAATTCCAGATGGCATTAAACTGATACTTAATGCATTATATTAATTTTTACCTTTTAGTTAATTCTTAGCAATAGAACATTTCTCCGTAAACTTTAATTATCCGTCAACGTATTTAAAGTATTGTTGAAAAAAGAGAGAAAGGAGAAAAACTATAATGAAAAAAACTAATGTTTTAGCCATTGCATTGCTAGCAGCATTACTTATGGGTTCTATTTACACAGTTCTTCCAGCCAAGGCTCCTGCACGATCAGACGTTGACGTTCGATTCTACGGCAGTCACGAAGCAGCATATGCAGCTTTGAAGGCAGGCGATGTTGACTTCATTCAATGGTCAGTGACTTACGAACAGAAATTGGATGTTGAGGACGATCCAGACCTTTGTGTTGCAGGCTACACTGAAAACGGAATGATGGAATACGACTTAAACAACAATTACACCGTACCCATGACGTATCCAGGCATCAAGAATCCTGTCACCGACGAACATTTCAGGCGAGCCCTTTCATGTATGATTGAAAAAGAACATATCATAAACTTCATATTGAAGGGAGCTGCAGGAATACTAAACGTTCCAATTCCATTGAACTCTATCAGTTGGTGGCCTGACTGTGCTCTTCTAGCGAATTACGAGTGGCAATATAACATGACGAAAGCCGCAGAACAATTAGCCCTAGCCGGCTTCACAGACACAGGATCTGATGGCGTCGTAAACTATCCATCAGGATGGCCAGGCGTAACACCAGATGGAAAAAACATGGATCCACTAATAGTCTACGTGAGGACAGAGGATAAGAGGCTGGATGCTGGCAGATACTTCTGCGACCAACTGGATCTATTGGACATTCCATACACTAAGATCGAAGCCACTTCAGACGTTTGCTTCCCAGCAGTTATGGATGACAATAACTACCACGTTTACACAGGCGGATGGAGCCTTGGAAGATACCCACTAAGCCTGTACAACCTATTCCACAGTAGCTTCTACTTCCCTGGCGGATCAAACTACGTGACGGGTAATAACGCGAGCAACCTGCCAAACTATCCTGAATATGACACACTGTCCCGTGCCGTGTACTACACTGACAGTATAGCATCAAGCAAAGTAGCTGCCAAGGCAGCAGCTGCATATGGTTGGTGTGATAAAGTGTTCAACATTCCACTCTGGAGCTACAGCAGCTTTGTAGCTTGGCGCACAACAATGCCTGGAGTCATCAACGAGTTCGGCTACGGCTACGACAACATGTATCAATTCCTGAACGCATACAAACCAAGTGGCGTTCCAATAAGGATGGGAACAATCTCCGCGCCTAAAGCGCTTAACCCATTATACTCCACATGGTACTATGACTATGCAGCGTTGGACAGAGTATTCGAGGGCTTGTTGACTGTTAACCCGTACGACCTTGGAATCGACCAGCCAGGTGCAGCTCAAGACTGGGAAGTTGGTACATGGATTGATCCAGACCCAGGCCCTGATGAGCCCGCAGAGAAAACGAAGGTCACATACTACTTGAGAAAAGACGTTGGAATTGTAACGCCAGCCGGAGCTTTCGTACGCAATTTGAATGCACATGACCTTGAATTTTCATGCTGGTACACATACGTGTTCGACGACGGCTGGAACTGGGCAGACTATCAGGACGTTCACCACAGCGTTGTGGTTGATGATTACACAATTGAGTACTACTTTGACGATGCAAGCTACTGGTTCTACACTGCACCACAATACCCAATATTCGCCAAGACTGAACTAATCGACATACTCTGCAAGACGACCAGCACAACAATCACAGTTGCAGGAAACGTTACTGCAGACACCACCTACTGGTTAACTTGTGATCCAATAGTACAAGTAACCAGCGACACCATACCAGTTGACTACAAGATTGTAGCCGGCTACGAAACCTACACCCACACAGGAATAAGCTTCGACACAGTACCTGCAGATGGAACATACACAATCAACTACTACACAACAGACAAAGATCCACACGGCTACTTCCTAGCAGGACTAGACTGGACACAAACATGGTACAGCTCAGGAGCATTCTATCCAATAAGCATAACACCAGGCGTTGGCGGATTCGTAAGCTACAACAAGAACCCATACTACTGGATGCAAACTCCACCTTTAGGCGAAACTGACTGGCGATGGATATGGGAAACCCCAGGAGGAATCCCAGGTCCTGAAAATCCTGGACGTGACAGCGGCCACTTCAAGATAGAAATCTACGACGTGGTTAAATGCACAGCAAGCTACTGCCGTCGTGGAAGCGGTCCATACGATACGAAATACTTCCCTGGCGGTGACTTGGACGCAAGCGACCTAGGACACGTAGGCATCTTCGACGTAGTAACCATCACCGGCAAATACGGAATGGAATGGGGCGCACCTCCACTATACCCATAAGTTGAACAATAAGATCCCTGAACATCTCTCACCCCCTTTTTTTATTGCAGCCAAAACTTAAATACTTCATAGAATGGAAAGTTTATTGGAGAGATAGAAAATGGGCTTGAGAGGATATGTTGCAAAAAGAATAATTTATTCACTCATATTAATCTGGGCAGTAATAACAGTGAACTTTTTGATATTCTCGATGTTGCCTGGCGATCCCATGCAGCAGTTTGTGGCGGGTCTGAAAGGAAATATAGATGAGGAAAGATATGCCGAACTAAGACATAGTTTTGGTCTTGACAAACCTTTGCATGAAAGATACCTTCTGAGTCTAGGCAACATGCTAACTTTCAACTTCGGCGTAGATACAATCAGCGGAGAACCCGTATTTGATCACCTGCGAACTCCCTTACTCAACACGCTTCTACTCATGGGAACCGCTGAGATAATCGCCATAATAGCTGGGATTCTTCTAGGTGTTATAGCAGCCTACAAACGAGACAGTATCTTGGACACCACTCTTACCACAGGTTCACTTGTAACCTATTCAGTTCCAATATTCTTCGTAGGTTGGATAATGATTCTTTTCTTCGCTGTCCAGCTTCATTGGTTCCCATCTGGAGGAATCATCCCAATCGAATGGGGTCGTAATCCACCGACAAACATACTGCAATACATATCTGGACGGCTGTCTTTCATTTTCCTGCCAGCATTAACCTTGTTTCTTTTCACAGTTGGAGGATGGATTCTCTTTACAAGAGCATGTATCCTTGAGACAATAAACGAGGACTATGTGCTCACAGCGAGAGCTAAGGGACTTAAAGAGAGAACGGTACTGTACAAGCATGTTTTAAAAAATGCTTCTTTACCTCTCATAACAAATGTTGCATTAGCCTTTGCTTTTCTCATAAGCGGTGCCATAATAACTGAAACACTTTTTTCATACAGCGGCATGGGATTGGCTACTTGGAATGCAATCTATCCGACTCCAATCCTTCCTGTCCTACAGGCTATATTCTACATTTCAGGGCTACTCGTAATCATCGCCAATTTTATAGCTGACTTGCTTTATGGTGTAATAGATCCGCGTGTAAGATACGGGTGAGAAACATGGCAACACGTAAAACCAAATTATCCTTCACATTTAAAAGACTAAGAAATACCATGAGCCAAGTTTTACATAGCAAACGAGGAGCTTTAGGAGTCACTGTAATCTTTCTCTTTGTCATTGTAGGAGTTTTTGCACCATTGATCTCCCCTTACGACCCTATAAAACCATTCATGGATCCGGGACAATATCCTGCATACGGTGTAAACGGCCCCAAAATCGCTGAAAAGCTATGCTACCCGTCTTGGTATAGATACGTCCCATGGATACACAAGGGTCCCATAAATGTGACGGAAACATTCATTAACACCGTTATTGTGTATGAGGGGCAAAAATTCTCCAATGTAACATCTCTCCCGTTAAGAAGAAGAATTGCTAAACCGTTAGGAATCAAAGTCATATTTAAAGATGGAAGTTCAAGAAAACTGATTCAAGACGAGGAATGGACGTGGGATTTTAATAAACTACGAGTGATGGATATAAACTGGAAGGTTGCAGGTGACCTCCCAAATGGAACACTAGTTGAAGCAAACTACTTAACTGGTTCTGACATCAGCGAAACAATCGTGTTGATGGATGACTATAAATTCTCTTCAGAGGAAAGTTGCAGCGTGTTGGAAAACCAGACAAATAATCCAAGCCTTGTTAGCATAAAATACAACAGCCAAGACGGGTTCGAAAATGATGGATGCATACAAATAACGTATCTAGGATCTAAGCACACCGCTTCCGACGGCGAAGCAAATGCAACCTTACTACTACCTTTTGAATATTCATACTGGTCACCGCCAACGTCTTTCGACACACACTTCTCTGCTCATGTTGAAGCAACCTTGAGAACCGAAGTCATCATACGTTTATGGATGCGTAATGAAATACTGGACGAAACATTTCTCATTTCAACATATAACCTAAGCTCCACGGGAATATTCATTCATAAACATCCCCCGTCAACGAGTCACGAAGCTATAGCGAACATCGGTTCATATCCGGAACGCTCAATCTTCCCATTGCCTGCAAACATGTCATATGGTCTCACCATAGACTTCCCAAACAAGGAAAAAGATGTAACAGTATACATTGATAATTTACAGAGTATACTTTACGGCAACTCCTTTGGACTCTTGGGTACAGATAATGGATCCCCCTACCCTCCACGGGATATATTCTCCACACTGGTTCATGGAACAAGAGTGTCACTGGTCGTAGGTGTTCTTTCAGCTCTATTTTCAACATTGATCGGTCTGTTCTTGGGATTAATCGCTGGATATGTAGGCGGCATTACGGACGAAACTGTCATGAGATTCGCCGACCTACTCTTAGTCCTTCCAACATTACCATTGTTTATCGTGCTAATTTCAGTTATGTCAGCAACGTATGGCTTAGTCAGCATGTGGAACATCATAATACTTATAACATTTTTTGGATGGATGGGCTTTAGCCGTTCCGTAAGATCAATGGTGCTAAGCATCCGCGAAAGACCATTCATTGAAGCAGCAAAAGCAGCCGGTGGAGGAAAATTCTACATAATAACGAGACACATGATTCCCAACGTTTTTCCACTAGTCTACGTCACACTTGCAACATCAGTTCCAGGCGCTATAATCACCGAAGCATCACTAAGCTGGCTAGGCCTCGGCGATAAAACCATTCCATCATGGGGAAAAGTACTGTATGACTTCAACGTATCTGGAATAGCCGTCACTAAGGGCCTTACAGAATATTGGTTCTGGATATTTCCACCCTGCGTTTCAATTGCGATCCTTGCAACAGCATTTATCCTTCTTGGATTTGCCTTAGACGAAATACTGAACCCAAGACTTAGAGAACGACGCTAAAAACAGGAAAACCGGATTTCAAGGTATATCTGTTCGATGCGACGAATCCTCTAACTGGCGAATGTTCTCAGTTAGACAAGGCCAAAACTCGTGCTCCAGCTTCTCCAAAGCTTCTCTAGACTTTGCACCTTTCAAGCTGAAGGAGCCACCACCAAAAAATGACGTGAGAGTACCTAATATAACCAAGTGGCGCGAGTGAGTGCCTGCAGCAAATTCAACAGTGAAATCATCTGGTTTACCGGTCACAGAAACACGAATGTTCTCAGCAATCTGATGGAAGCGCTTCGGCCCTGCAACCACAAAATATTTTCCGCCTGAACCATTAGACGAAACAGCAAAACTCCTCTCAGTAAAAAATCGACATATGACATCCACTAACATCGATAATTGAATATTCCTATTTTTCCATTGAACTTCCATAGCATCATCAAGAGCTTACTATAACAACTAGAAGATATAGACTTTCTCATCTTTTTCTCAAAGCTTATATAACCACGTTTGCTTATCCTTAAAAAGAATTAAGGCTAAAAGTGAATGTCTATGCCCTTACTAGATGTACAAGACCTAACAGTCCATTACTCTATCAAGAGAGGCAATGTAAGAGCAGCTGAAGACGTCAATTTTTCCTTGAAAAAAGGAGAAGCAATGGGGCTAGCCGGCGAGTCAGGATGCGGAAAAACCACAGTCGCCTTATCTCTACTAAGAATCTTACCTATAAACGGCAGAATAGTGAAAGGCAAAATTCTTTTCAAGAACACAGATATTATCAAGCTGTCGGACGGAGAGATAAGAAACAAAATACGCTGGAAGGCTATATCTCTGATATTTCAAGGTGCCATGAACGCCATGAACCCAATGTACAGGATTGAAGAACAAATCATAGAAGCAATACGGTGTCATGAAACCAAAGTAACCAAAAAAAAGGCGAAGGAACGAATCGCCAAACTTTTTGAAATGGTGGGACTAGAACCAGCTAGGGCACGGAACTATCCACATGAATTCAGCGGAGGAATGAGGCAACGAGCGATGATTGCAATGGCTCTTGCATGCAATCCCAGTGTTCTAATTGCAGATGAACCAGGAACAGCCTTAGACGTTATTGTCCAAGCCCAAGTTTTGAAACTCATGACTGAGTTGAGAAAAAGGTTGGACTTAGCAATGATAATGATTTCTCACGATCTGTCAATTATTTCAGAAACATGCGACAAATTAGCTATAATGTACGCTGGAAAACTGGTTGAGCTGGGAGATGTAATGACAATGTTTAAGAAACCGATACATCCTTACACTCAAGGGTTGATAGCGGCTTTCCCAGGTATTTACGCACCGAAACAAGAAATGAAGGCCCTCCCAGGTTCTCCTCCAGATCTCCTAAACCCGCCTTCCGGCTGCAGGTTCTCTCCTCGATGCCCACACGCAATGAGCATCTGCAAGAAAAAAACTCCTCAACTTAAAGAAGTATCCAAAGGTCATTTTGTCTCATGCTATCTTGTTAAGGAATAGGTGAATACAATGACGGAAACCGTTGTTAAAGTTGAAAACTTAAAGAAATGGTTTGACGTAAAACTGGGCTTCTTCAAAAGTTTAGCCTCCAAACAGAAACTTTATGTTCACGCTGTAGACGGAATTGATCTAGACATAAAGAAAGGTGAAATCCTAGGACTCGCAGGCGAAAGCGGAAGCGGAA
>Ga0209986_10004463_pt1 | contig 11828 bp, 10 predicted proteins | sample BlataG_FD_183168 | JGI IMG/M metagenome (GOLD analysis project Ga0209986, IMG submission 183168) | Deep subsurface microbial communities from Black Sea to uncover new lineages of life (NeLLi) - Black_00105 metaG (SPAdes) (version 2) | ecosystem: Environmental > Aquatic > Marine > Oceanic >...
ATGGAAATTCGGAATTTTGCTGTTTTGTGTTATTTATTTATTTGATGTGGAGCAGTAATGGTTTTAAATGTGGGGTAAGTAGGCTGTTTCTGAAGGGGGAGATGTTTGGGTCAGGTTAGGGTTGTCATTTTCATTCAGGTTTTGAATTCTTTTGTTAGTGGGGTTCTTGGTGTCGCCTTGCCGTTGATGATGGAGGAAAGGAATGTTGACATAATTACTATTGGGCTGATCTTTGCGTCGTTGCCAATGATTTTTCAGCTTAGCAGAATTTTGTTTGCTACAGTTTCTGATTTTTGGGGTAAGAAGCGTTTCTTTGTTTTAAATGGGTTTTTCGGTGTCGTTGCAAGTTTGATTTATTATTTGGCTCATACGCCCTTGGAGTTCTTGTTTGGTAAGGTTGTGGAGGGAACTAAGGATGGTTCGTTGTGGGCTGTGAATAGGGCTTTTCTTTTAGAGAAGAGCCAAAAGAAATGGACGACTTTGGTTTATTTGAGAACAGCGGCGTATGTTGCTTATGCTGTTGGAAGCTTGCTTGCTGGGTTTTTGATTGTATGGTTTTTCTTTGAGGGAACGTTAACGTTGTGTGCTGTGGCTGGAGCTTTTGTTGTTCCTACAGCTTTGCTGTTGGTTGGCGACCGAAAGAAGAGGTTCAGTGTGGCAAAGGCTTTGCATCTTCTGGATTTTAGAAAGAAAGATAAAGTTTTCAAGAGATTCTTGGTTTTGTTTATTGTGATGGGGTTGGCTTTCGGGTTTAGGAGCGGTTTTGTTTTTCCGTTGTTTTTGAGCTCGAATGGATTTGATGCTGAGATTGTTGGCGTGCTTGTTGGTCTGCAGGTTTTGTTGGCTGGTCTGTTCTCGTATCTTTTTGCGAAGAGATTTGAGATGGGGAAGCTTTTGCTTGTGAGTGGAGTGTTTTACACTGTTACGCTTGTGTTGCTTGGGTTTTCTAGTTCTGTATTCGCAGGTTTCCTTGTGGTTGTTTATGGTGTTGTTGAGGGGTTGCTGAGTATCAGTCAAGAGGGAATACTTTCAAGAGTTACGAGTGAAGGATCTTACGGGACTGATATTGGATTGTTGATGATGGGGCTTCACGGTGGAAACACTTTGAGCTTGGCATTGTCGGGATTTCTTATACAAATGTGGGGTTTCGTGGCTCCGTTTTTGATGTCAGCCTTGATTTTTGTGGTTTTCTATGTGGGTTCTTACTTCCTTCTGAAAGAGTAGCTCATATTCGTTGAAATGGAGCCTGAGACGGAATTTTTATTAGCGTTAAGGTTTGTTGTGAGATTTTGGTGTGGTGGGGATGAGTAAGGAGGACAGGTTTTGGTTTGGAAAGGTGCGGTATAGGGTTTTGGAGGGGAAGGAGGGTGTTAGGGAGGCTTATGATTGTATGGCTGGAGTGTATGATTTTTCCAAGTATCTTTATTGGACTAGGAAGATGGAGGAGGCGGAGGAGAGGGTTATTAGGAAGTGGGTTGATGGTTTTTCTGGAGTTTGTTTGGATGTAGGTTGTGGGACTGGGAGGTATCCGCTTAGGATCGCTGAGAACGGTGTTGAGGTTGTGGCTTTGGATCTTAGTTTGAAGATGTTGAAGGAGGTTGAGGTTGAAGGCGAAGAAGAGTGGCTTTTGCGATAGGGTTAATGTTGTGGTTGCGGATGGTGAGCGTTTGCCTTTTAGGGAAAATGTTTTGGATTGTTTGGTTTGTGCTTTGGCTTTTGATCATTTTGAGGATTGTGAAGGGGCGGCTGGGGAGTTTTCTAGAATATTGAAAAATAACAGCTTGTGCGTTCTCAGCGTGTTTAATGGTTGTACGCTTGGGGATTTTCAGAGAAGATACGAGTTTGGGGATAAGGTGCCGTTTAGAACTGAGGACATGTCTCCTGTTTTGGTTTTTGAGGTTGGGCATTCTGCTGGTGAGGTTGAAGAGATTTTTGGGAATTTTGGGTTTGCGGTTGAGTGTGTGAAGGGTTGTTGTTATTGGCATATCTCCCGATTGTTGGAAGCTTATTACCCGTTTTGGTTGGATTCTTTCTTTAACTCGTTTAGGGGCTTGTTGAAGTATGCTGAGATTCACGGTGTTTTAATGAGGAAGAAGCATGGACTTTAACAAGTTCTGTTGTGCTCTGTGCAACTAGACCCCCCTTATATATAGGTCATATTGAATCATGCTATGCTTGATTTTGGAAGTTTTCAGTTGCTAAATTGATAGCCCCCTATAGTTTTTGTGTATAGTTGTTATTTGGCTTCAATTTTGCTCGTGAAGCGTTTTGGTTTTTGTGGTTGTTTTGTTGTCTGTTTTTTAAAATTTATCAGCGAATGGGTGGTTATATTGAGGTTAGGTTGAGTGGGTTGTCGGAGTTTGGGAGTTTTGGGAAGGGTGTGGGTATAGATCGTCTTGTGGTGAGTAAGGCGATTTCGAGGCATAGAGACATTCTTTCTGAAGAGTACTTGGTTTCTGTGGTTTTGAATGCTACGGAGGATGAGATAACTAGGTTGGATAGGGATCATTTTATCGTTGAAGTTAGAAGGAGGAAGAATAAAGGGTGTGTTGCGGTGCTTGTTTGGGTTCATGATCAAGGGTGGAGATATTACGTTTATAGGGTCCATGTAATGGCGTGTCACAAGTGAAACGTGGAAGAGTAAGGTTTAAATGTTTTGAGATAATATTATCTAACTGGTGAAATGCGTGAAGCTTCAAGCAAGCGTTACAAAAGTAAGGAAGAAGCAAGCAGAAGAGACAGATAGGGTTTTGCTTGAATTTTTGTCGAGAAAGCCAGGTGCCTTGTCTTTGTATCAGTTGGCTCAGGAGATCGGGTGGTCTATTGGTCGTATTCAGAAAAGCGTGGAAAGGTTGACGAAGAAAGGGTTGGTTACTTATAGGCGTGCTTTTCTCGGTGGGAGATCTTTGAAGCTCATTGTTCCAACAAGAATGAGATCGGATTTGGAGCCTTCGGCTGTGGTGAGGAAGTCTTCGGACGTTGAAGTTGCCATTCCGGCTGACATGGTTGATGGTAAATGTTGGGGGGAAGACGCTTTTTTGTATGCATTGGATAGAACAAGCTTTGGCATATCATCACGTCAGGAAAAGAAGTGGCATGAAAGTTCTCTTTTTGAATCTGAAGTTTCTTTGAGAAAGGAAGAAGATGCTTTTATGGTAAAGATGCCTGAAAAGGTGTATCGCTTTTATCGGTTGTATATGAGTGATCATGAGGTTACAACTTCACCGAAAGGAAACAAGGTTATTATATCAATTGGCACTTTTCGAACCTCACAATAAATATCCCATGCTGGCTGAGACTTGAGCTAATGATTTATCGTGTACTAAGTTCGTTATCAGATGCAGATTTTCTGCGCAAACGGTTCTCCGAACAAACCCCCTATAGGTTTTAAACATAGAAACCAATGTAAACCTCAAACACTTTTCCGTTGATCAGGTTTAGGTTACGCTAATGTTTAACATTTCTAATACTAGTTCATCGATTCGTTTGATTTCTTTAGCGACGAATTCTCGTGCTTCTCTTCTTGCGCTTCGAACGCTTTTTCCTTTTAATTGCAGTATTGCCACATTCGAGTGGCATCTTTGACTTAGTTCAGCCAATTCAAGATGTTTAGCATCTTTTCTTTCGAATTTTGGTATTGGAATCATAAATGGCCTTCTGTGAATATCTCTTTCTCCCCAAAGACCTCTTGTTTGAAGAGGCTTCACAGCCATGTTGATGACATTAGAATTAAGAACGGCACATAGGTAATGAGCCTCCTTCTTGATGTTGGTTTCGTAAAACCATGTCTTCGCATCAGCAACAAACCCTTTAGGTTCTATTGTTGATTTTAGCACGGAAAAAACGGGTATTGCTTTTCTGTTTACCACGCAAGAAGCAAGGTTTGTCCCGCTCGCGTTATAAAGGACAACATGCCTTTTCTGCGGATTCTGAGAAGACAATAAGCCGTTATAGTCAAGCCTATCAAGTATTCGTGGAAATCGATTTTTAGCTTTCTCTGTCCTCCGTTTCTCCCACCATTTCTGCCCTTTTTCAATCCAATCTGCCGCGTGAATAAATCCCTTTTTTCTTAGAATATTTACGTCAATTAACCTGTATCCTTTGAAAGTAGGTTCTATAGGAAGAACGACAGATCTCAGTCTTGAAAAGCCAAAAGAGACAATATCACCACCAAGCAAAGTTGCATATGCGAAGTCAGCCTCTACATTTCCTTCAATCTCTATCCCTTTCCAAGGCTTCTTCGCTCTACTCGAAACATCCCCTGAGGTTCTAACGAACGGTTTTGAAACATCTACTCCCAACATTTCATGCACTTCAAAGTCAACAAATAGTAAACTTCTGGGCACGAGTGTTGCTCCTTCTCGCATTTTATCATAGTACCAGCTCTGTCCTAGAAGTATTGAAGGCGGTTGATATGAATATTCACTTACGTTAAGTTGTTTAATAGCGGTAGAAAATCTGAGATTCTTCTCATCAAGCTTTCCAGAATATTTTACAGCAATAACAGGATACGATGTAGCTTCTCCTTTGACTGCGATGAGAACACATGATGGAACACCGAAAAGAGGTGAAACATCTTCTAAATCAAAAATCTTTTCCAGCTTCACCTTGGGCTTCTTGAACTGTTTAAATCTTATATGATGCAGAGCACCAGTTAAAACGCTTCTAGGCATTACAAAAGCGATTAGGCAGTTATCGTCCAAATATAAGTCAGTGGTTTTGCAGAAGAAAAAAGTAGCCATCTCCATATGCGTGAACAGATGAACTTGATCACTTTCTAGCAAATTGTAAGATAGCACTCCATCTTTCAGAAAATCTTGATAATTTCTGTTTTCGATGTATCTCATTGCTATCCAAGGGGGATTACCACTTACTATGTCAAACTTGGATTTCGATAAGATAACAGGAGCGTATATGTTACTAAGCATAAAAACCCAAATCGCATCATCCCCCTCATCGACCAACTTGAAAATGGCAGACAATGTACCATTTAGAACATGCAATTCATCCTCAGAAAGTTGAGGAACGCAGTTTCTCGCGAATACCTCCAAAGCTTCTCTTCTATCTTTTCGTATGTAATAAGAATTAATCGAAGCCTTAAAACTATCCAAGACTTGGCTAAAAATAGTTTTATCGATAAAGACATTTTCTGGAATTTGGATTTTGTAACTTTTTGATTTTCCCTTATCATTCCGAGACTCTACACTGTATTCATAAACTCTTGTCTTACCTCTTCCCATAATTGTTCTGGTTACTTTGGGGGGCTTTACCGAGTCAGCTACATAGATTGGAATAATCTTACGTTTGCCAACTTTGAGCAGATCACCTAAGGCTATTACATAATTAGCTTTGGCAATTGTTACAGCTAATGGATTGATGTCTACTCCAACAATACTCTCAAGAATATTATCCAAGATTTCGGTTGGCTGCATTCCTTTTTCCGAAAAGTTTCGCTTTAATATTCGAACAGCATTGCAAAGAAAAGTACCAGAACCACACGCAGGATCTAATATTCTAGGTGTTTTCCTATTTTTAGAATAGAACAGCTTCATAGTTTCACTAAGTACTAACTCTACAAGCCATTCGGGTGTATAATACTCACCTATTCTGTGTCTCTCACTGCGTTTAACAATTTCCTGATAAATTTCTTTAAAGAAATCTTCGTCTATTTGCGACAAATCATATCGTAACAACTCCTTAGTCATTCCGTGAACAAGTCGCAATACATCGTCAACTATTTTAGGATGCAATATCCAAGCAAAGAAATCCTCTTCGATCAAATTTGCTATCCCATAGGACTCAAAGTATTCACCCATCAACGCCTTTCTTAAATCCTCTGCTTTGATAACTTTACTACCGCTAAGACGCAAATATACAATCAACTTCACCAAAGTAACAAGATATGTATGATCAATAAATGACGCAACTCTAGGCCTACTACCATAGACAATCTCCATATTTTTTGCCCATAAATCCAGCTTCAGAGCAACATCTCTTTCATTCCAAACTCTGTCCCATAGATCACCAAGTATATCCACAGCGACAGAATAAGTTGGAGTATCTGGGCCAAACCGCCACCGTAAATCCATAGCAGAAGGAATAATCCTTGGCTTCGAAAAGATAAAGGAGTCAAGCCATAGAACACTCTCTGACGGTGGGGTGTCAGCGATGTTTAAGGAACCAGTTTTACTCAAACTAACAACTTGGCCATTCTTGCTTTTGGGTGTGTAAGCAATAAATTCGATATCGTCTGTCACTACTCCAATATGTTTCCTATCAGGTTCTCTCTCAAGTAAAGCTTGAAAATACTTTAACAACTGCTTCTCAGCGTCATCAAGCTCTCGTTTCAGATTAACCTTAATTTCAAAGACAACGTTAGAAAAAATTAAATCAGCACTTCCTCTGAGACCAAACAACTTGCTACCGAGTTTAGTTTCAATACCAGGTATCAATTCTTCAAGCTTAACCCCGAAAAGCTTCTCAAGTAAACTTGACAAAACTAAAAGTTTCGCTGGATGAGTATTTGCAAAGCGACTTTTTGCCACATGATCTCTAATAATTGATGAGAGCGTGTTATCCGTGGATTCTCTCTTCACCATCTATCACCACGCTATATCACTCATATTATGACACAAAACATATATGTGCATCTAAGATTTAACCCTCTAAAATCCTACCCTTACCAAATGAGATGCATACTCTCTTTTTGCTGGCCAAATTTCTCTTAAATTTCGTGTAAATCTGTAGTAATCATAGTATTTATCTATGTCATCGGAAGGCCTTAAAGATTCCAACCGATTCTTAATGATTTCAACATACTTAGGGTCTATTTCTATTCCTATAGAATTCCTCTTCAATTGATATGCAACTACCAAAGCGGGTCCTGTTCCAGCAAGCGGGTCCAAGATGGTATCTCTTGGCAAAGTGGATGACAGAATAATTCTCAGAAGCAGTGCTACAGGGCTTTGTTGCTTATGAACTCTATCTCCATTAATGTCTCTTATTGCTTCTTTTCCAGCAAAGTATCCAGAAGTTAATTCTCTGAGGTCATCCCATACGTCAGTAAGGTAAACTCCATTTTTCCTCTCATACTTCTGTTCAGGGAGAAGAGGCAAGTCTATGCGTAGCTTGTTAAAGACTCGCGGTTTATCTCCTTTAATGGCATAAGCAATGATTTGATATTGCTTAGAAAATCTGGAGGAACATGGGACAGCAGACGTTTTCTTCTTCCAAATAATAAGATTCTGAAAACTCCACCCAGTCTCTCTGAGCACCTTTAATACTTCTTCAGCGTTTTTTTCCCTTTGCATAAAATAGATGGCTCCACCATCTGCTGTGACATCATATAGTTTGCCTAAAATACTCTTCAACCAACCCCAATATTTCCAATCAGGTTGATTATCATCAAAGAATCTATAATCTTTTCCTTGCCTGTAAGGTGGACATCACTAACAGATCCATCGTCAAGGTATCTAAGACAGTCTCCTTGAAGCACTTTATAATATACATTTGATTCACTGTCTGGCTCACGGCTAACTGACATGACCTTCTTTTCTTTCATCAGACGAATAAAATCCTTTCGTTCAGTCTCACTCGGTACAACTTGATACCCATTCTCAGTTTTGCTGATCTCTACTCTGGTACCGACAGAGAATCTACCTTTCAAATATGACGACCAAAGCCTTCCATAATTATCAATTCTAGCAGGTTCACCATTCAACTTAGTAAAACAAGGCAAACGAATATCTCCGATCAAATCAAATCTACTTTCACTCGGAACATGAATAAATCCTCGGAGAACCTCCATCTTACCTAAAATCTTACTTACCATTTGCATCCTCTTCATCAGAACAATGAAATTGTCTAACAAGCCTCAATTTGCTCATACCAACTATATCTTGACCACACTTAAATTTACATCTTAACGAAAACTAACCCTTTAGAATTCTGCCCTTGCTATACGGGATGAACTCTCTAATCTCCTCAACAGAAACTTTCAAAACCTTTTTCTGCAGTTCTTTAGGTATTTTTCCAGCTAAAGCAGCTAGAACGTGCTTGAACACTTCTTTACCTTTCAAGTCTCCAGGCACAACAACAACATAAGCATTCGTCTTAGCTTCAACCGACTGAACTGGCCCACCTACAAACTTAATTTCCCCATTATCCTCCATAACCACGCCAACAGCTGTCTCAAGTGAGGTCCCACGCATCCAATTCCGTTTTCCACGAACAACAAAGCCTCCACGAGACACATACTCGCCAGAAGACCCTCCTTTACTCAGTTGATCTGGCTCAACCCAATAAACATCCACACTGGCAAAGCCTTCTCTCCAACCTCTAGAAAAGGCAGCAGCGAACTCACCAGCTTCACGCAAAACCTGCTGACTAGGCTCTTTACCCTCAGTCTTAACGACAACGAAGGGTGCACCAACAACATCAGCATGAAAAACCACATCGTCATCCTCAGTGTACTTCTTAACCAAAACCTCATTACTGACAGCGTCCTTACCAGCCACAACCAAAAACCCGTCAGAAGAAACAAACCACCTAAACTTCTCAAACCATTCTTTGCGCTTAATCTTACGCTCAACAATCTCCTCAACCGCTTCGGCTGGCTTAATCTTCCCTAACTCTTCAGCCTGCCCAATCTTTGCTTCAACTTCGTCTAACTTCTTACGCGTTTCTTCCAAAGCAGCCCGTGCACCTTTCATCTTCCGCTTGGCGCGCTTACTCTGCTCATAAAACCTTGCAGCATTATCAAACAAACTCTTCCGCAAACTCAAACCAAAACACAAACCGTCTACACAAACATTAACCACTAAACCCTTAGAAACAAAAGACTCAAAAAACACACTATGCCTCAAACCAGCCTTTTTCTCAGCCAAAACTTCAGAAACAACCTCACCCCACTCCATTCCACTCGTCTTACCAGCCAAAAACATGTTCAATAACGCTTGAAGTTCACCGCTATGCGCGTAAATCACGTCGCCAATACGCCTATTTTTCTCTGATGTAGCTTCAGCCTCAATCAAAACCTTCTCCTGACCAGCAAAAATCCTCTTGAGCCTTGCTTCCTCATTCCTTAACTCCTCAACATCCCCCGCAGCCGCAACCAACGCTCTCTGGATTGCACCAACCCTAACATAAAACTCATCCAAAGCCTCATTAAAACTCCCATAGGACTGATGCCCAAAACCAGCATAACGCTTAAGCCTAAAAGGGACAACATCAACAAAACTGCCAGTCTCATCCAAGACAACACAGGGCTCCAACTTCCCACCAGTAACTTGAGCGAGCATATCATGCAAATTCTCAAAAACGGCATCAACCACTGCATCAGTTAAAGCATTACAAGGCGTTTTCTTGTCAACACCAGCCCTCAACAAAACCTCCTCAGCATAAAAACCACCAACACCCAAAAACCTTGCAAGACCTCGCACAACCTCAACATCACCAACATTTCGCAACTCTTGCAACAACTCTTCTTTGCTAACTTTTGACGGATTTTTCCCACTGGGAGGCGGAAAATGAAAAACCTCACCGCGAATAATGTTCCGATCTCGCATACGCTTATAGCTTAAAGCCTGCAAAATCTTGCCATTCTCACCAACCAAAATGATGTTACCGTCTCCGAAAAGCTCCAAAAAAAGCCGCATAACACCAGCCTTGGTCTTAAAAGTAAAAACGACAACACGTTCAAACTCATACTGCTCAACACCAGTCAACCAACCGTTACGCAAATATTTTCTCAAAGCCATGCAGAAGGAAGGAGGAACCTTGGTCTTCTTCACCGTGTAAGAGGTTAAATGTAAACGCCTACCGGCATCCAAAATCAACCAAAAAACAGGCTTATCAGCCTTACGAAGCTTAAAGAGTAAAGTCTTGCTGCTTAGCTGGTAAACGTTGGTGACACGAGAATCCAAAATAGCCTCGCTTAGCTCGCGAACAACAGCAGCAACATCAAAACTCGTAAATTGCTTCTTCATTAACTCACTTCACTTTCAAAGAAACTATAACCACCAAAACTATAAATAGGCAGCTTTAAATCTGAAGCTAAAATATTAAGTGCAAAGACTGAAACACCATGAAAACCCTAGAAATCATATACTGGCTGAGACTCGCCTTAGGCATAACGGCAGCCCTCATATGCACAGGCTACGGCCTAGCAGCTGGAATTCCGCACATTAACTCATTAGGAGAGTTTCCCATAGACTATTCCGTTCTCATGAACGGCGTGTCCATAGCACTAGTCATTTACTTAATATCCTATTACATCATAAAATCCAAATTCTCACTCAAAGTAGAAAAACCGCAGAAACTCGTAACCATGGGAATAGGCATCTACTTCATCTCATGGATAGCCTTCTGGACCCTACTATACACAATAATCGCTACTACAGCTTAAGCTAAGCCTTCACTCTCAAAAAACTCTCAATTTTCGCTTGACTTTTATCCTTCTCAAAAGGTTTAGGTTTCGCCTTCTCAGATATCTCACTTTTCGCTTCAGAATTATTCACAGCTAATTTGCTGAGGACACGCATAAAGTTAGCCCAAGCAGAAAAAAATCCACGGTCAAAATCCCCGTCAAGCTTGCTTTTCACATGCCCCTGAAACTCTTTTCTATAATTCCGCAAAACATTCTTATCATCTAAATCCGGCTTTGACAAAAACGCATAATCATCGTTGTTTGATTTGCGCGTAATTAACATTCCAGACAAAGCCCTAAAATAGCCTCTGTTCCACTCAGTCTTGTGCATCTTCTGCTTGATTCTCTCAAGTTCACGCTCTGCCTCAGCAAACCGCCGATTAACCAGAAGTTGAAAGAACCTTGTAACCAAAGCAGACGAGATGGGCATATTTAACGCCTACGGGGTTTCACTTTTTCGTCTTCAGAAACATCTTCTATGCCGCCTTCAGTTACTTTAAATATTTCCTCTCCCTCAGGCAAATAGGAACAGGCAACCAAGCGGGCAATCCGCACGGGACCACGAGAAGCCTTCCTCAAAGAAATTCGCGTATTACTCGTGTGGGCAACAATGTTGCCGCCGATTGGATGAACAGCATTTCCGAAGAACACGTCAGGTTTAGCCATAACCTGATTTGTCACAACAGCCACGGTATTGAAAGCCCTAGCCAAACGAATAAGCTTATGCATGTGCTTGTTCAACCTCTGCTGCCTACGAGCCAACATTTCACGCCCAAGGTACTCGCTTCTAAAGTGCGAAGTCAAAGAATCAACAATAATCAACCTAACATTATTCTTCTTAACGATCTCATCAGCATTATCAAGAAGAAACATCTGATGATCAGAAGTGTAAGCCTCAGCGTAAATAATGTTCTTAGCCACTTCCTCAGGATGAAGCCCCAAATGCCTAGACATCTGAACAATACGCTCAGTTCTAAAAGTGTTCTCAGTGTCAACGTACAAGACTGCACCATTAAGCCCGCCCCGTTCAGGAGGCAATTGCACATTTACACACAACTGATGGCAAACCTGACTTTTACCACTGCCATATGCACCATAAAACTCAGTTATGGTCTGAGTCTCCAAACCCCCACCAAGAAGCCCATCCAAGGCTTTGCTGCCAGTAGTCAAACGCAAAACGTTCTGACGCATTTTAAGAAGCTCGTCAGCTCGGACAAAAGAAACACTGATAGTAGAACGGGCAACACCAATAATTGCTAAAGCCTTTTTTTCACTTATACCGGCAGACTCCAATTCACGGGCAGCTGCCATAGCCAAAGACTCGACAGTATGAAAACCTAACTCCTTCAGCTTTTGGGCAGTGGCAGGACCAATACCGGGAAGATCTTCCAAAAGCTCATAT
>Ga0209986_10004464_pt1 | contig 11827 bp, 5 predicted proteins | sample BlataG_FD_183168 | JGI IMG/M metagenome (GOLD analysis project Ga0209986, IMG submission 183168) | Deep subsurface microbial communities from Black Sea to uncover new lineages of life (NeLLi) - Black_00105 metaG (SPAdes) (version 2) | ecosystem: Environmental > Aquatic > Marine > Oceanic >...
TTCCATCTCTCCCTCTAATGGTTATCTTCGCAAATTCCGTCTCACCTTTATCTTCTTTTATCTTTCGAGTTTCAATTTCTGATTCGTCTATCCCACGCTTCAGAAAGAATTCTTTTATTTCATCTCCTTCTATTACCGGAGTTTCCAGTAATTCGTAAACTTCGATTACCTGTTTAAAAGACATGGCTTACTCCTTTTTAGGGAAAATTTTCATCACCGTATAATAAAGAATAACAGAAGATATTATTCCGTTAAACGCAAAAACGGAAAAGGGAAAAATTTTAATCGTGAAAGGATGCCCAGAGGTAGTCCAGCCTATCAGGAAGGAGACAAGATAAACACCTAAAGCCTTGTAGTTTACTCTGGAAAAAGCTTTTTCCCTAAAATCACGCGCTTTTAATCTTCTCAAGATATAATAATCGCAGATAAAAATACCGCCGATCGGTCCGATGCTCACTGCCAATATTTTTAAGAAAAGTTCCAATCTTTCTAAGATGCCAAAAGCAGCAAACAAGGAGGCGAATACACCTGCCCCGATAGTCACTATCCACCTTTTCGTCTGAAAAATATTATTCAAAGCCAGTACAGATGAGTAAATGTTGCTGTCATTGGTTGTCCATTGCGCCAAGAGGAGAACGAGGAAGCCGATGAACCCCAATCCAAGATACTGGTTGTCGATTACGAGTTCTGGGAGTCTTTCGTGGTAAACCCCTGTATTCATCGATAAAACAGAGCCAACAAGGTGAAGGAAGGCACTGACCAGCATGGCCAAGGTTGCTGCCAGGAAGATATCCTTCATTCGAGGACGGGCATAGCGAAATATATCTGCGCTTGTTATTGCTCCCACGATAAAACCTCCTGCTACTAACGAGGCAGCTGCTCCCAGAGTTAAAGGGTAGGGATCAGGTTTGTGGTTAAGAGCTAATGAAACCAGAGTTTCAGAAGGCAGGAAATGAAAGCCCATTTTTATTAGTCCCCACAAAAAGATGACGATCATGAACGGAGAAGCCATCCAGCTAAGAGCACTCAAACCTCGGATACCAAAAATAGCAGGAATCATCATTACTATTCCGCATAAAAAGGAAAAAAAAGGCAGCGGGAAATCCGTTTTAAAATAGAATTGGATGGTTCGGGCAAAAAAAGCTGCCTGAACCCCAAACCAACCGATAAGGGACAAAGCTATGGAGAGAGAGATTATGATTGCTCCTATTCTCCCGAAGGAAAAATTGGCTATTAAGGGTGTGGAAAATCCTGTTTTTGCTCCGATATAGCCTGTCAGCCCCATCATTACGATGAGGATAATTTCTCCTAGAATATAAGAGATTATCACGCTTGAAATTTTTCCCAAGCCTAAACCAATCATCATCCCCCGAAATATGGCTGACATGACAACAGCTATCCCAATCCAGATAACAGCCAGGTTTATCCAGGTTTTTCTTTGAGTTAAAGGTACGGATTCTAAAGAAAAATCCTCTAAGACTTGGGAAGCTTCCCTTTTTTTATTCATCAGTAATTAGTAAAGTAATATACAAAAAAGCAAGCCTCGTCAATTCTACTTTTGCTCTCTCATGAAAAGTGCTATGGAGAAGTAAGGAAATTACTGAAAAAAAGGCCAGTACTATCTATTTGACATCAAATTTTCCCTGTGCTATAAATTTTCAAGATAAGAGAGACTTGTTTGCGGGTTATGCAGAGGCTAAGTTTGCCTGCCGACAAGCTGGAATGATTTTAGGTTGGGGAGAATTGGAAATTAGCAAAAAAACCAGATTCCTGTCCATTATTGAGCTTTGGTGCTATTGTGATAACCTTTTTTCTCTCGCGCACAATTCCCTTGATTAAAACAAATGGCTAAACCAGGCGATAAAATAAAGCATTACGAAATTCTCGAGCAGCTCGGGAAAGGGGGAATGGGCGAAGTCCACCTCGCCCAGGACACAGCCCTCGACCGAAAGGTTGCCATCAAATTCCTGCCAGAGAAGATGCAAGAAGATGCCAAAGCCCGGGTGCGATTACTGCGGGAAGCCAAGGCTGCTGCCTCCTTGGATCATCCATTCATCTGCAAAATATTCGAGACAGGGGAGATAGACAACAAAGCCTACATCGTGATGGAGTACATTGAAGGCAAGGATCTGAGGGAAAAGTTGGATGAAGGGCTTCTTCCCCTACGAGATTCTCTTCAAATGGCTTTAGAAATCGCAGAGGCTTTAGAAGAGGCTCATAAAAAAGGCATCGTCCATCGCGACCTCAAGCCCGCTAACATCATGCTCACACCTCAGGGTCATGTCAAAGTCATGGATTTTGGTCTGGCCAAACAGATACTACCCAAGGGTGAAGAGGCTATTACTAAAACTCTAACGCAGGCCTCGCTTACTGAGCAGGGCGCTATTGTGGGCACTTTAGCCTACATGTCTCCTGAACAGGCCAAGGGCGAAACAGTCGATGCTAGAAGTGACATTTTTTCTTTAGGAATCCTCCTCTACGAGATGACATCGGGATATCATCCCTTTTCGAAACCAAGTGCCATAGAGACGCTGAGCTCCATCCTGAAGGACTCCACGCCTGCGGTTAGCGTGAAGCCGAAAACGGTGAATCCAGTGCTCAGCCCTATACTGCGCAGAGCTCTGGCCAAGGAACCTGGAGACCGATACCAGAAGGTGGCTGATCTCGTTACCGATATTCGAAAGCTCCTAAGAGAGACTGTTGGAGGAGCCCGTCTTCTTTCTCGAAGATTGCCAGTGATTGTCGGTACTATCTTGATCGTTACCATTCTGCTCACGGGAATATGGTGGTTTGTTCTACGGGGTCAAGTGGGCCCAACACAGAAAGGACCAGAGCCTGTTTCAGTCCTCATCGCCGATTTTCAGAATAAAACAGGCGATTCTGTGTTTGATGGTGCTCTCGAGCAGGCTTTTGGCATTGGCTTGGATGCCTCTTTTATATCTGTTTATAATCGTCCAAAGGCACGAAAATTGATGAAACAAATATCTCCTGGTGCCGATGACAGGATTGATGTCGAACGTGCTCAATTGGTATGCGCAAGAGAAGGAATTAAAATTGTTGTTGCTGCATCGATTGAGCCAAGTGGTGATGGCTATGTCATTAAAGTCTGGGCCTTAGACTCTGTAAGATCTAAAAAGGTTGCTGAACGCACTAAAACTATTAAAACAAAGGCCGATGTACTTCAAGCAGCTCACCTCCTTGCAGCTGAACTTAGATCAGACTTGGGTGGCATTCCATTAGACTCAGCTCAAGCCCTTGAAGAAGAAACATCGACAACTACCTCTTTGGAAGCTTTGAGTGCCTACAACCATGCTCAGGAGCTTAACGCAGTAGGTAAACAGGAAGAAGCCATTGCTGAATACCTGCGAGCCATTGAAAAAGACCCGAATTTCGGGCGAGCTTATTCAGGTTTAGCTATGATTTACTTTAACCGTGGTGAAGCCCAGAAAGGTAAGGACTACCTCAAACAGGCTTTAACTCACATCGACACGATGACGGAGAGGGAAAGATATCGAACCCGAAGCATTTGGTATTTTTTAACAAGAGATTATCAGAAAGTCATTGAAGAGAGCAGTGCTCTTGTGGAGTTGTTTCCAGCTGATTCGGCTGGACATGGGAATCTTTCGGTTGCCTATTTCATGGTTAGGAATATGTCAAAGGCAGTTGAACACGGACAAAAAATGGTCGACCTCTTTCCTGACGATGTGAATGCACGAAACAATTTGAGCTGGTATGCACTAGGCGCTGGTGATTTTGAATTAGCAAAACAGGAGGCCAATAAGGCGTTGGAGCTCGACCCGAAATGGGTAGAGGCCTATGTTAGCCTGGGGCTTTCAGAGCTAGTCCTAGGTCAATCCGCCCAGGCGGCCAAGGCATATCAACAGCTAAAAACAATGAGTTTTTGGGGATCATCCCTGGGAACAATAGGCTTAGCCGACATCGCTCTTTATGAAGGGCGTCTGAATAGTGCCAAGAAGATTCTAGAGGAGGGAATTGACGGAGATCTAGAGAACAAAAGACCTGACTTAGCAGCGCATAAAATGGTCATGCTGGCTCACACCTATCTTCTTCTTGGACAGAATGACCTTGCACTTAAACTTGCTGATCAGGCCTATGCAGAAGGAAAAGAAGTTGATGTCAAAGTTCCTGTCTCACAAATCTATCTGCAAATCGGAAGGGTGGCCAAAGCGAGTTCTGTCGCAGCAGAACTCAACAAACAGCTTGAATCCGAGCCTCGAGCTTACGCGAAGCTAATTGAAGGTGAAATAAGTAAGAAGCAAGGCGATATGCAAAAGGCTATAGAACTGTTTAATGAATCCAAGCAGTTAATTGATACTTGGCTTGTCCACTTATCTCTAGGAAAAGCATTTCTCGAGGCCGAAGCATACACAAAAGCCCATTCTGAGTTTGAAACGTGCTTGAGAAGGCGGGGTGAAGCTACCTCTGTTTTCTTCAATGATACTCCGTCATACTACTATTTTCCTCCAGTCCATTATTACCTTGGCCTGGCACTTGAAGGGCTAGGAAGCCCTGCTGCCGCTGATTCCTATCAAAAATTCCTCGAAATAAAGCTGAAGGGCGAAGGAGACCGGATGATCGAAGATGCCCGCAAGCGGCTGACTTCTTTCTGATTTTTTATTTCTTCAGCCTCCTATCCTACTGGCTTCGGCAGCTTATATAGCAACACCAGGTAGTCTCTATCTGTCCCGGTTCCATGAGAAAATCCTGCTACATAAATATAAATATAAAATGCATCTTCATAAACGGCAATAGCACGTCCTACATCATCGAAATTCGCAGAACCATTGTATCTTTCAACCCACATAAGATCACCTGAACTATTGTATTGCAAAGTGGCACAGTCAAAGCTTGTCCCGACACCATCACTTTCTCCGGTCACATAGATATTTCCATCGCTATCAAGGGCGATATCATAGGCCACATCCTGTTCATTCGCAGGCCCGTCGTATCTTGCTACCCACTGCTCTACTCCTGAAGCATCGTATTTTATCGTAGTGTAATCAGAAAGCGGATCAGGATCATCGCTTGTATCGCTTTGACCAGTCACATAGACATCACCTGTTGCAGAATCAACAGCGATGGCGAAGGGTGTATCATGATATGGCTGCTCATACCTTGAAGCCCATTGCTGTGTTCCTGAATTGTCATACATCACAGTAGCATAGTCAAAACCTGGGAAATCTCCTCCTTCTACATCATAACTTTCACCTGTTACATAAACATTTCCTGAAGCATCAACAGCAATGGCCTTAGGGAAATCACTGTCGCCGTGATCGTAGTTTGCTGGAGTTGTCCAGACCGGGACTCCATTACTTTTAGCATACTGAATTGTCACATAGTCAGGAGTCTGTCCAGCTCCAACACTAGCACCTGTCACATAGACATGGTTTGCATTTAAAGCAATGTCAACGGCATAATCACTGCCATCCTCAGGACCATTATACCTTGCATCCCCATTTGGTCCATGAACTTCCGTCCAGAGTAGAGCTCCAGTATCCTTGTTATACCTTATCGTTGCATAATCAGCGTTACTTCCAGCCTCACTATCATGATGACTAGAACCTGTCACGTAGACACCAGTTGAATCGACTGCAATAGCCCTAGCACGATCTGAACCACCATTATCATATGTTGCTACCCACACAACTTCCCCTAAGCTATTATACTTTATTGTGAAAAAGTCATCCCACGTAACTTCCGTTGTAAAACCATAGCCTGTGACATAGGTATTTCCTTCTAAATCAACAGCCATGTCGGTGGGATAATGATTCCAGAAGGAAGTAACATCATGCCGTGCATCCCAGACCTTAACTCCGATTCCTCCGGATTCCTCAAACTTCACCGTGGCTGTGTCATAGCCAGGGCCTCTGTTATACTCGCTTCCAGCGCTTCTTCCTGTCACATAGACACCGGATGAATCAACAGCAATGGCAACGGCCTCGTCATTATTGTTCCCAGGCCCATTATAAGGTGCAACCGGGCCTTCAACTCCAAGACTATCATACCTGATGGTGGTAAAGTCATCTGTTGTCCCAGTTCCGCCATAACTGCTACCCGTCACATAGACTTCGTTGTTTGAACAGACAATGTCTAATGCACTATCATAGCCACTTCCTCCATCATACCTTGCAACGCCTTCCCAAAGCGTACCGCCATCATCTTTGTCATACCTTACTGTGACGTAGTCAAAACCTGTCCCCCCCTGTTCAGGATCTCCTCCATAACTCTCACCTGTCACGTAGACACCGGATGGATCAACTGCAATGGCATTGGCAAAATCATTGCCACTTCCTCCATCGTACCTTGTAGCCCCTTCTGGATTAGAATCCGTCTCCCAAAGCAGATCTCCACCACTCTTGTCATACCCAATTGTGGCGTAGTCAAAACCTGTCCCTCCTCCATCACTATAGCCAGTCACGTAGACACCAGAGTCATCAACAGCAATATCCCAAGCAACATCATCATATCCTCCATCGTACCTTACAGCGCCTCCCCAAAGCAGATTTCCATTACTCTTGTCATACGCGATTGTGGCGAAGTCATCCTGCGAAGTCCCTCCATAACTATAGCCAGTCACATAGACACCGGATGAATCAACAGCAATGCTAGTGGCACGATCACGGCCACCTCCAGGGCCATTATACCTTGCAGCCCCTTCTGATCCATGAACTGTAGTCCAGAGTGGAGTTCCAGTACTCTTATCATACCCTATTGTGGCGTAGTCAATACCTGTCCCTTCTCCATAACTATAACCAGTCACGTAGACACCAGAGTCATCAACAGCAATGTCCCAAGCAACATCATCTCCATTTCCTCCATCATACCTTGCAGTCCAGAGTGGAACTCCAGTACTCTTATCATACGCTACCGTAGCATAGTCTAAGTTGGTTACTGTTGGGCCTGGATCTGTGTCACTATAACCTGTCACGTAGACACGAGTTGAATCGACGGCAATAGCAGACGGAATATCCTGTTCACCATATTCATATCTTGCAACCCATTGTTGATCTAGATTACTGTCATATTTTATTGTGACATAATCAGTGGCCTCACTATGGTCATTCTCACTTTGTCTGCTATAAGCGAGTACATAGACACCAGAGTCATCAACTGCAATGGCAATGCCATTATCAGTGCTATTTCCACCACCAGCATACCTAGCAACCCATTGCTCATATAGAGAATCGTCATACTTGATTGTGAGACAATCTCCGCCTGTCCCAGCTTTTGTACTAAAACCAGTCACATAGATATTTCCTAATGAATCAGAAGTCATAGCATTTGCACGATCAAGCTTACTTCCAGGGCCATTATAAGTTGCAGCCCACCCCTCATCTAAAGTAAAGTTTCCAGTGATGTTTTTGTTTGCATCCAGGTTGATAATGATAGGGTTGTCCGTTCCTGAAGCATCTCCGCTCCAGTGACTAAAAGTATGCCCAGGGTTAGCGGTGGCGGTTAATTGGACATCCGTAAGAGGTACATATACAGGCTCATCAGGAAACTTAATAATACTTCCTGCTCCATCCGGGTTCACCTGTGTGGTCAAAGTCAATACAGCGATTGGTATGGCAGTGTAGTCCTTCGTCTCATTAGAGATGACATTGGTATGGGTCCAGCTAGCAGGATCGAAGGTGTGCCCAGCCAAGAGAGGTGTAACCGTCCCTGTCCATCCTTGAGGCACCAGATCAGAGTAGAAACCATGTTCATCTGTCGTTGGTGCACCGGGCAAGCCATGCATCAACACTCCTGCTACAGGAGGGCCCTCGCCACCTTCCACTTCCACAGAGCCTGAGATTGTAACATCCACACCAGTAGATTCACTGACTACAATACTAAGAGGCATGGTATCTGTTGCTCCATCATTGTCGGTAACTCTTACAGTAAAGCTGTAGGTATCCACAACATCAGTAAGCCTTCCGCTAATCAGTCCATTTTCGTATAAAGTCAGATCCTTGGGCAAATCTCCTGATGCAAGATCCCATGTACGAGGCGAAACTCCGCCCTCAGCTTCGAGGGTTGCCCCATAATAGGTGCCCTGGATGCCAGAGGGAAGCGATTCTGTAGTAATAATAAGCGGTCCAGGACCAGTGTCGGGGTCGATGATTATGATACTGTACTGCTGAGTATCTGTTTCATCGCCAGAATAAACTCGAACAAAGAAGTGATAGGTTCCTGCTGTCGTGGGTAAGCCCCCGATTCGCCCTGGAACTGATTCATGATTGAGACTTAAGCCGGGTGGTAATTCACCAGAAATTATCGACCATAAATAAGAACCAGTTCCTCCTGCAGCTTTCAAAGTCGCGTCATCATAGTTTTTTAACGGATCACCGTACAGTAAATCTACTGTCCCGTCTGGCAGAGCTCCGGTGCCTATTATCAGTTGTGTTGCAGATGCAGGCGGGGTTTCTATACCTTGTTCGGCATCTACGGTATCGACTATCATTCCAGTAGTAGACGCACCCAAGCCTTCAGCAAAATTAATAAGATCAAAACCATCCAATTGAGCCCTGACCATCATTGTGCTTTGTTCTGCAGGGGGTTTAACAAGACGCAACATGATATTAACTTCCTCTCCAGGAGCAACAGAAAACGTAGCATTCTCGATACTCGCGTTAAAGATGTTAGGGTTGAAGATGTTGGGATTAAAGATGTTAGGGTTAAAAATGTTGGGATTGATGATGTTTGCTAGAAGCTCATCGTGTTGTTCTTCTCCCGATTCACATCCAGTTCCGGTCTCATCAGGGTTGTAATCAGTGGTAGGCGTTTTATGGGTCTTGTAGATGAGAAGCTGCGTGTAAATGCCTGCCGGAAGTGAGTCTTTGGCGAATGTCTTAAAAGTATATGAAGAAGTAGTGTTGCCTTCGTTTCTTGCTGTCCAGACAACATCAACTATATCAGACCCTTCCAGACTGGCGTTGAAGATATTCGGATTGAAGATATTCGGATTAAAGATGTTAGGATTAAAGATGTTGGGATTAAAGATGTTTGGATTAAAAATATTTGGATTGAAGATGTTGGGATTAAATATGTTCGGATTAACAACATTGGTATTGAAAATATTGGGATTAAAGATGTTTGGATTAAAAATATTCGGATTGAAGATATTGGGATTAAGAGGCTCATTAAGGGGAGGATTACTCCAGTCTATGATTTCTGTTAATTGAACCACGGGGATAGACTCTTCAGGATCTTCCAATTGAGAAGGAGCCTCACCAGGATTCAAATCAACAAAGCTTGAAAGCCCTCCAGAAATAGGATCTCCACCCGGCATATCTATCTCGGTCACTTCGATCCTTACCGAATCATCAGCATCAGATGATTCCACAAACACAGGACGCGCGATCGACGAATGAGGAGCCACACTCACATCCAGCTCAATAATATCCTCAAATTGATGAAAGGACGCCTGTCCCCATGTAGGTTGATTGGGAATTGTCAGACGGAAGCTCTTCTCTTCAGCGGTTGTGTTATTCACGAAAACAACAAATGAGCGTTGAAATATACTCAAATCCTTGCTGTTCCTTGGAGATCCTACCTTGAGTCCCTGGGAGATGCGGGAAGTATAAATATTTTGATTCCGCATCCCGGGTTTATGTCCTCCTCCACAATCTGGTCTTATGTCCGGTGGAGATTCGTAATCATCATTTCCTGCCACATCCACAGGTGTGTAAAGAGTCCAATCATATGGTGCAAATTGTGGCGGGATAACATCCCGGTTATCCGTCCAGGCAACGTGAAAAACAGGTGGTGAATCTGTTGGCTCTGTGTTAAATCGCCATTCGCCATAAAGCTCATCCCATACGAACATAGGCGATGGACTAATATCTATGTAGTCACCATGAAACGGTGCTGTGCCTCCTTTGAAAAGCGGGAAATTCAGGGGATTAAACTGGCCCTGGTATAAACTCGTCCCGTCTTCTGTAAGAACGTATAAGTACCGGGAGACCTGTACGGACGGTCCAAATTTCGGGTGTTTCCCCGGATCTGCTTGCGCAACACGAACATCTATAGTATGACGAGGTTCTTCGGTGCGATCATCGAGATACTCTGTAAATCGCTGTGAGAAATCTTCACGCTGATCATACCAAGCCACCATCAACTTCCCTGCCGCATAGGTTAATGACGGCATGAACTGATGACCTCTCCCTTTGTGGTCGACGGCCGTGGCGGATGACCATTTTTTACCATTTTCTGAAGTCGCTAGCATAATACTGGATCTCGTTTTCCCATGCCGCTCTGACCAGGCCAGATAGACCCTCCCGCCCTCGTCAATGGCAATGGTGGGATAACTATTGGTGCGGAAGGTCGCTCCAGATGTTCCCTGATCGAAAGGTTTAATCTTGTTAGTTACTTGAATTGGACTGGAGAAACTTCCCCCACTATCATCCGACTTAGCGATATAAATAGCATCCTTTTTTATATCCATATTAAATTTTCGCCAGGCAACGTATATCGTCCCATCTCGAGGATCAATGGCTATCGTTGCCCCCTGAAAGAGACCTTTCTTCTCTTTCTTGGCAATTCCAAAATAGCCCAATGCTGAAGCAGAGGCTATAGGTACAGGGGTACTCCAATTCGAACCACAGTCCTCAGATCGGGCAAAACGAATTTCACTCGTCATATTTTCCATATCCGAGCCAGAAAATACGGTGTAAACAATGTACACGTTGCCACAATCGCCGTTGCGGGGAATATCAACAGCAATCCAGGGCTTATCTGTGAATTGAAGCAGATTTCCCAGATCGACAATTTCTGTGCCCTCGTATCCAATCGTGTCCCCGCTTTCTTGGTCATTGTTATCTCTGTAACGGGAAACGAACACAGCGCTTTCTCCGATTACTTTGTTTTCCCGTTTAAAGGCAATGCCGCTGAGATAGAAAAGCCCATCAGTACCGGCGCGTACCACTGGATCGGCAGCTGCATTATAATATCCATGGAGCGGAGAGGTACTCCCTGTATCTTGCGGATATCCTGGAAGAAGCGTGCTTTTCCAGGATTCGCCTCCATCAAAGGATTTGAATACTCCCAGCCATGCATCACCTTGGGCTCCCCCTTCGGGAAAGCCAGATAATTCCCCCTCAGTAAGAGGTATATCCACCGTACGATAGTCATTGCCGGCCGCAAGCAGATGCAGCGGGTTGAGAGTGGAAACAGCTATCGATGGCTCGTTCTGCCGCTGAAGCCATGGATCACCATCAGGCAGTATCGTGCCCGATACCATGTTTACGTTTCGACCAGTGATTATGGTCTCTTTATCTTTCTTACCTTTCTTACCCTGTATTTCTGTTTGGATTCCAGCCATCGCTAGGAATACGATAGCAGACAATAAAAAGAAAAATAAACGACGTATTGACATAATTCCCCTCCTAATAAATATTTTCTATAGAATTTAGGGATTGATTACCCTGGGAGATGGAAAAACTTCCAGGGACATCAAAAATTTGGAGGATTGGAGAAATATACTTTGAGCTGCTTTGAAAACAGAGAACGTCTTTGAATTTTAGAGAAATAGGCTCTCTTTTGATGATAATTTGCGATTTTTGCTGACCCACGGTCATATTCCTCCTTTTCCCCAAAAGGTGCCAAATTTATAGCATAGAAGAAAATTAAATGTCAAGTAAAAATATCAAATTTGTCAAGCCCACGCAAATACTTCCGGTTTTGTGCCATGCAATAATTTCCGGTTTTGTCATGGTCTAAATCCTTTCTACGTGCCAATAATGGTGAAGTGGACAATCATGTTTTCTCCGTGGATGAACAGAATGAGGAAAATGGGTGGATCTTAGCTTTAAGGGGAAAAAAGAAA
>Ga0209986_10004465_pt1 | contig 11825 bp, 15 predicted proteins | sample BlataG_FD_183168 | JGI IMG/M metagenome (GOLD analysis project Ga0209986, IMG submission 183168) | Deep subsurface microbial communities from Black Sea to uncover new lineages of life (NeLLi) - Black_00105 metaG (SPAdes) (version 2) | ecosystem: Environmental > Aquatic > Marine > Oceanic >...
ACTATATCTTCTGGCAATATATTTCCATGTGTTTTAATTTCCAGACCTTCCGGCTTTGTTCCTAAGTCTAATCTCAGAGACATTCTTCCTCCTCAAAACTTTTTTATTATATAGTCTTCCAATACGTGCGAGATTAAAGCAAAACACAACGCTACTGATAACGAGTATCGGTGTATGGAGGAATCTCCCGTCAAGTTCTTTGTTCGTATAGTTCGCGATAGGGTGGTCAATGTCAACCAATACACCAGCAATCCCACACAGAAAGCCAACAAAAAGTGAAGTCCTGAGCCACGAATTATTTCTTGCCATTCATACCCTGCAATCTTCAATTATATACCCTTTCGTTGACACACTACGTTCTTTGCCTCCTACTGATTTCACGTGAAACTACATCTCCTTGGGATTGATATATATCTTTTAACATTGTATAAAAAATAGTATCTTTTCTGCATTCATCTATTTTCCTTTTATGCTCTCGTATCTTCTCAAGAGCAGCAACCTCATTCTTTATTTCCGTAGCAGTTCCAGTCCCCTCCCTACTAGCACTTTCTTGAGCCACCAACATCTTATGACTACTTTCCTCAAACATCAACTTAATCTCAGCTCTAGCTAGAAGATACATGACATATCCCTTCCAAGCCGAAAGTTTAGACATCCACTTACCTAATTCTTCACTAGTAAGAACAGTTAAATCCTCTGGAAACTTATAAGGTACATCAAAACTGTCCGGTTTCTCCGGAATGGCGAACTTGCGAATCGGCATTTCTCTCCTTGCAGTCTTTTATTTTATGCCCCCACTCACCACAATGTCCACATCTACCCTGTTTACGGATTATGTATTGTACTACTCCTTCCAACCATTTGCTATTCGCAAGAATAGTATCATTAGGAGTGACTACAATAGTATCCCACTCATCTAACAAGTCTGTTTCCGACTTTATCGTATAAGAACGGATTCTCTTTCCGGTCATAAGGAAACTCCTCAAAAGGATTTTGTCCTCTTTCACTGTGACAATAATTGTAAAGTTGGCACGACTGCTTCCATTTTCCTCCAGGACCACACTCATCATCATATGGAAGCATTTTCCCATCAATAGCACATTGTTGAGTCATCATCAACCAATCAAATATTTGATCAGCAAAAGCTTTTTTGTATTCCATTTTGATAGGAATCAACTGCCACGAAACAGGATGTTGTTTAACAATAAATCCTCTAGGAATTTCTAGCAGTCTAGAATATATCGTCCACTGAACAATATGTCCCCAAACAGGACTCTTAGCCACACTGCCAGTAGACTTCCACTCAAACAACCAATCCAAATAATCGTATATTGCTATCATATCCCACTTACCACTAAAATTAGGATCGAAACCTTTTATTCTAGTATCATGCTCGTCGCCACCCCTTACATCAATACCAGCATCTTTAAATATATGATACCAAGTATCATGATCGACAGTTCCCCTGTCCATATATCTCACACCCTGAGTATCAGGAGAAGGTGACTCATTTACTGCTAATATCTGATACAAATTTGCTCTAGCACATTCATCTATGCTAGAAGGTCTAAGATATCCAGGGAGAGAGGGTCTTCGTTCTGCCCTACTAGCAAAATATTTCTCGATAACAGGCATGAACCAAGCACCATTATGAACGAGATTCTCTTTTAAACCTCTTACACCCATTGTTTACCCTCTGTCCTTTTCTTCATAGTCTACTCCTTTCGAATCTCATCCAGACGAATATTATTAGTTTTGAAAAAAGCTACAATCGTCATCGAGAAATGAATAATTAAATAAATTGGATAAGAAACCATAATGAGATATGCCCACCAAAGATCAAAAAATATCAAAGGAATATGTGCTAAGACAATTAATATGTTCACGAATACAACCCACCATAATTTATCAATAGTCCAGCCAGAATGGGTCTCTAGTCTCCACCTTATCCAAAAATTCATTTCGGTTTTCCTATCGCTCCTGGAATTTCAACTTCGTCCAAATACTCCAATGCTTTGTTCATACTTTCACAAGCCTTATCTAGATTCTCCACAGCGTCTTCCAACTCGCTATATGTATTAGTGTTCTCTAAATTAGTGCCTTCTATTCCAAACTTCCAATTTTCCAACTCATCCTTAATAATCTCTATTTGGCGAGAAGAAGTGTTAAACATCGTGAAAGCTTCATTAAACCGCTCATGGCGTTTTTTCTTAGCCAAACGTAACCCCCATTTTAAATTTCAACGCATCAGAATGGCCGTGAGCGGGTTTTTTAACCCTGCCTATACCCTTACCATTACCAAGCAAATTTCCAAGCGTAACATTCATTTTTTTTGATTATTCCCTTAAAAGAGCATCGATGTCAATATCGTCTATATCAATATCGTCAAGATTAATATCCTCGAGTTTTCCTTTATGATTATTTCCAGAGTGTAAAAGCGGAGTAGGAGACTCTATAATAATACCTAGCTCACGCATCCCTTCTATACCATCGCGTATTCTTTCATCCGCAGAGTTGTCTCTAGCAATTTCTAAATCCCTCATCTCCTTTCTATTCTTCCAATAGTTCTTGATATTAGACAAAATAACCTGATACCTTCGTTTAGGTGTCAATGGCTCGTTTAAAACATAATCTTGACCGACGTATTCTTCACCCATCTCCTCAGCTTTCTTTCGATTGTACTCTTCGAGATCTTCTTTCGTCCAAACTATATCTTCTGGATAAGTCCAATGCCTATAAATTAGAAGACCTAATATACCCAGTGGGATAAGCAGGAATAGTAAAAGGAACCATGTAACTCCACTACTCCCGCCTTCCCCACTAGGAACACAAGACGTAAGCAATATCATAGAACTAGAAAACAATAATATTCTTCTCAATACCAACCTCCAACATAACTCGGCTTCGCAACGACACAAACCAATTAATCAAACAACATGGAAGAACAAAACACACCTAGACTTCAATGCAACTCACCAAATTCCAATTCATTCATATCCAACCCATCCCACTTCTCGACTACATTTCAGGACATGGAAACTCACTACTCGACTTCGTGTCATCACACCACTTCTTCGGATCTCGACTTCAAGACGTCCCACTGAAACCCATTTGTCGACTTCGATCCCCTCCACTTCATCTCTCGCCTTCAGCTCGATCCAATGCAGTTAAGACCAATCCACCACTCGGCTTCATCTCACAACTAAGCAGGACAAAACACACCTCGACTACAATTCGGACCACATAACTCGACTTCAAATCAAACCACGGAACCCCAAATCCAATCACACCTCGGCTTCTCTCCACTCCAAATCAAATCCGATCACATCTCGACTTCATTTCATTACACCCAATCTCAATTAATATAGATTCTCGACTTCAAGCCAACACTTAACAGGTCATATCATATCATATCTCGACTTCAACACTTTGAATGTCCGCAACTGTAGCATTTAAAGCATCCTTCTTCAGGAGCCATCATGCCTCCACAGGATGGACAGCGTTCATAACTGCTTTTATTAATTTCAGGAGGCTTCTTCATTTCCTTTTCTTCCGTTATCTTGTTAAGTACAATAGAAATAGCATCAGAGCAGGAGAGTGTTCTAGTACCAGTTTGGAAATCCCTGTTACCTTCTGGACAACGGATCCCTCTTAATTGTTTGACAATCTGAGGAATATCAATGTCATTTCTTAACGCCAAGGATACCATTCTAGCCAAACCCTCTAATTGAGAAGCAGCACAGGTTCCACCTTTCCCCATCGCAATGAACAACTCGTGAGGAACACCATCATCATTAAAGTTCGTAGTTATCCAAGCAGTACCACAACCTGTTATTATCTTGTCCGTATGACCATATAATCTGCCACCACGTTCTTTTCTTTTTTCTTCAGCTACAGAAGTAAATACTTGAACTTTCCTACTACCGTCACGATAAATAGTTATCCCTTTTAGATGTTTATGATAGGCTTGCAGGAAAGCTTGTGAGACGTCTTCCTTAGTAGTATCGTTACTCAAATTAATAGTCTTGGAAACAGCGTTCTCTGTATATCGTTGAAACACTGCTTGCATCTTGATGTGCCATTCATAATGAATATCTTTAGATACCCTGAATACTCTATCTATCTTTTCTTGAGACCAACCATCTTGCTTCGCCTTTTTGTATAAGGAATGTTCTTCCCACCACTCTTCATCAGCTTGTCTTCTCAAAAACTTGGTATCAAAAATAGGTTCGATTCCGCTGGAGCAATCTGCAATAATGCTTATAGTCCCAGCAGGAGCGATTGTAGTTCTAGAAGCGTTACGCATGAAACCATTTCGTTCATCCACACTCCCCTCAAATGCAGGGAAGTTACCTTTCTCCATAGCCAACTCCTCAGAAGCACCGAAGGCATAATCCCTAATACTTTCCATAAAGTTCCTAGCCACCGTTAAAGCTTCGTCGGAATCATACGAAATTTCCATCATAATTAACGCATCAGCGAATCCCATTACACCCAAACCAATTTTCCTTGACTTTTTAGTCATTTCTTCGATTTGAGGAAGAGGGTACTTGTTTACATCAATTACATCATCCAAAAAACGGACGGCATTGAAAACTGTTTCCTTAAGTTTATCATAATCTATTTCATAACGCCGACTCTCAGAGGAGTAACGAAGCATCTTAGCCAAATGGATAGAACCCAAGTTACAACTTTCATACGGGAGAAGCAATTGTTCACCACAGTCAATTGACCAATAGCCATTAGTTACCATCGTAGGATCATCTTTTATAGTTATATCATATACGTCCTCTATATTCCCTTCTTCAATATTCACTATTTTTCCGTATCTAACTTCGGAGACATGATATTTTTCTACTTCCATTCCCACCTTTAATTGAGAAGCCGTTAGTTCATTTCCACCAATGTCAAATTTATGATCATAAGAAGCTCGAATGACCGTTCCACAGTCAAAAGTTATTTTTAAAGTCGGTTGTTTCTCATGCTTTATCCAATCAACAATATCCTTCCATCCAGACTTTGTTAAAGCCTTAGCTTTAATTCTTTCTTCAACAAGCTCACCAATTTTAAAAACACCCTTATCAGTCCATAAAGCTGTATCATATGAAAGGCAGGGATTCGTAGACTCAATGCGACCGAGATGTGGAGTTGGATTGCTATCGTTGATTTCGTCAATGAATATTAATCCCGGATCACCAATAGTCCAAGCATTCTCAACTATCTTATCGAACAACTCTTTGGCATTGATCGTTCTTACTGGTTCCTTAGTTCTCGGATCCCTTAACATATACTCGGAATTAGTTTCTACTGCTTCCATGAACTCGTCATCAACTGCTACTGAAAGATTAAAGTTATTCATAGAATTGCCATCTAGCTTACAATCAATAAACTTTTCTATATCTGGATGCCATGCATCTAAGATACCCATATTGGCTCCCCTTCGGAAGCCCCCTTGTTTGATAACATCAGTAGAAGCATCAAAGGCTTTCATGAACGATACAGGACCACTCGCTACTCCACCAGTAGAAGCAACAGCGTCACCACTCGATCTGAGTCTAGAGAAGGAAAACCCTGTATTATGAACAACAGATCCGTTCTCTAAAATATAATTATTATATGGAAAAACATTCAAATCATGAAATTCACGAGCAATTTTTCCCAATTTTCTTACTTTACTGATACGCATATTTTCTCCTTAATATAATTTACTTTTTCATGTTTTTTCATACTATTCCACAAGTATTCGTCTACTCTAATAACATTAATTTCAAGTAAATTAAGGAAACAGTCCCTAGCTTCATCCTCTTCGACTTGTCCTTCTAAAGAATGCCAATGACTACCGTCCATTTCTATATTAAAATTTAAATCAGGCAAAAAGTAATCAAGCTCAATATAATTTCTATTCCGTCCATCATACCTGTCATCTATTTTAACTACTTTCTTTCTGATACACTCAACGTTTAACAATTCCAATATTGGTTCTAAGCTCGCTTCAAAAATACTATACCTGCCAGAAGAATGCCTTCCATTACCAGCAGAAATCTGTATATCTGCAATTTTTTTAATAGCTTCGTCTTTGCTGAGTCCACTATCAATCAACACATTAATATCAAAAACAGTAGAACTCTTGATTTTATGAACATACTCATTATACTTTTGCGTTCCTAACTCTTCACCATATCTTTTTACAAAAACTAATAATGAAGTATTGTCTTGATAAGAAGAAACTAATTTCAAAGATTCGTTCTTTGTTTTCCCCCTAGACATCCAATACTCAATGCTTCGTTTAGAACGTTTCTTCTGTTCACTAGAAATTAAATAATCAACAATAGATTTGTCTGTTATTCCCAAATATTTAGGATAATATTCCTCACACAACGGAGAAACTGATCGATTATATTGAACGACCTTCGTCCTAGCAAACTCTTCAGTATATCCCTTTTTCAACCAGAAACCAATACAATTAGGAGATTCATTCACAACAATGCGATCGTTTATCTTTTCCCGCCATTCGTTGAAGTAATTAATACCATTTTTCTTGATTTTGACTTTGTTTTTCAATTTATAGTCACACTCTTTAGAACAAGTAATACAATTAAATCTCTCCATCATGTTTGTTAATGAACGCTTAGATCCGCATACTGGACAAACCTTATATTTAAGATATGAATTATCATATATGTATAAATATGAAATCAAATCTATACTATGCGACAAATTTACATGTTGTCCTAATCCTTGATTATTCTTAACGAATCTTCCACATAATTTGCAACTATAATTTTCTACATCTTTACATAACTTTGAGGCCAATGTTAATTACCTCCATGTCACCAGTCAAGTCTCCTGCTGCAATCCATTTTTTAATACCATTTTCCATAATCATAAATGGATGATCGTAAGTACATTTAACAATATATCCATCATCGAATTCCACTTCTACAATTTCTTTATTAGTAACATCAATTTCGTATTTTCCTATGACAATACCATTCATGGACTTTTCTTCATTGGAATCATAACACAAAATTTCGTCTTTCTCTTTAATCTCAGATATCTTCTTTCCACCATTCTTTGTCAGAATGACAGTGTTCTCGTCAAAACAACCCCCTCCCGTTTTATGTATCATTGCAGTATATTTCATGGCATCGAATATTTCTTCCATTGAGTCGCCTATTGGAAGAACGAAGCATGCACTCATCTGACCGAGTGGTCTATTTGCATTTGCGAGAGTAGGACTATTAGGAACAAATTCCAAACTAGATATCATTTTGAAGAATATATCTTCCCACTTCTTTCTATCAGCTTTCTTTTCAGCACCAGCTACAGCTCGAGCCACTCTCCAAAATACTTCGTCGGTAGTTTCCACGACATTACCTTCTGAGTCCTTTATAGAATAACGAGTGCCTAACAGCTTTACCGAGACATCAGAAAGTTCTGCTCTCATACTTCCACTTCCTTTCAGGTTTTGTTTCTACATGTTCTTCTATGAAAGCACGAATGCCCTCTACAACTTTTTCCTTGGGAGATAACTTTTTAACACGAAAGACAGGTAGCAAATATTCCCTCATCAAATGATCATCCTTTTTCTTATCTTTCTTTCTCCAATGTTGAGCACCATCATATTCTACTGCAACATGAACCTCCTGTAAATAAATGTCAGTCCAATATGGAGGGAATTCTTTCTCAAGCTCGGTTATAAACCCTAATTCCCTAATCCACTTTTCCAGCTTCAACTGTCCGCTTGTGTTCGTCATCCGACTCGTGTCGTTGCCCTTGATCCAACTGCCCAAGTTTCTCTCCTTTAAAACCGTATTGAGTACCTAACCAGACACCTTGACATGCACGACTGCAAAAACGAGGTGGACTGCCACCATTTCTTTCAGCCTGAGACTTATATCGAGTGAACTCTTCACCACAAATTTCACAAGTGAGCGTTACGTTATGTTGTTCATAATAACACTTAGAACATATATTACTCTCGATAGATTTTATTCCACCACAAGAAGGACAAATTCTTTCAGTCTCATATTTAATGCCCCTGTATTTTCTGATAGAAATACCCTCCGCCAATAATAATTGTCTTGCTCTTTCCCGACCAACACCCATAGCCATTCCTATTTCTTTGAGAGTCCACACAGGATTTTCAATCATCAAGTTTTTGGCTATTTCGCTTTGCTCAGACGGGTAGTATGTTTTAGTCTTGTTCTTCATTTTCTATTTCTATTTCCTCCTCTTCCTCCATACTTTCCGGTGTCAACAACTCTTTAGAAAGTTCCTCGAATGCTTCATCATTATCCTTGAAATGATCTACTAAGTTTGCTAGACCCTGTATCTTTTCATCACCATACGTGAACCACGAGCCACCTTTTTCTATTATACCTTTTTCAACAGCTAGCTCACAAACACTTTCAACCAGATCTATTTCAGCTCTAGTAAAATAAAATGGCATTTCACATTCTTGCCAAGGAATATACACGTTATTCTTAGTAACTCGAATCGCCATTCTAAAACCCACTCTATTATCCTTGCCATTTTCAATCCAGTCCCTACGCCTTACATTAAGTATCATAGAAGCATAGAAAATTGGAGAATTTCCTCCAGGATTAAAATCTTTGGCGAAAGTCCCTATTCCACTTCTCTTTTGATTCGTACAAACAAGTGTTGTTTGACTGTTTGAAAGAGCAGTGGCTACATTTCTAAAAGCTCTAGAGTTTACTCTGGCTTGCAATCCCATAGACTGTTGCATCATCGATTCTTCTGATTCCGAAGCAGGAACTAAAGCAGCTAAACTATCTATAACAATCATCCCAATATCGTTCTCAATAAGGGCTATAACAGCATCGTAGATACCTTCCATTATATTCCCTTGAACAACTACCAATTCGTCTATGTCTACTCCTGAGCGAGCAAACCAACTAGGATCAAATTTTTGTTCTGCATTGCAATAGACACAGCTCAGTCCTTTTCTTTGGGCTCCTTTAATAGCTAACTGAGAGAGGAAAGTTTTACCGCTTTGAGAGTCTCCCTCCAAGATAATCACTCTTCCTCTAGGCAACCCTCCACCTATTGACAAATCAAGTTGGGGTATTCCAAAAGGAATAAGATTTACCTCCAACCGCTCATCATTTCCCTGATAAGCTGTAAGACCAGTCTTACTTGACACTTTACTGATTATACTACTAATATCCAATAGAAATCTCCTTTAATAGAATTTCAGCTCTGCACAGTGCTATATCACAATTTTCTGGTTCACCACCACAATTAACAATCGGAACAAAATCTCCTTTAATATAGGTATGATGACTAGGATTTGAACAACCAAACACATCTTCTTCTCCAACATTTGCAGGATGACAAGTAGGCTTACAATACCAATTGCACATCGATTCTTCTATTCTAACATCACCATCAAAGTGAATGTACACTACTTGAGATTCTCTTTTTCCTGTTCCCATATTTCTTTAAGTTGAGGGTGCTCTCTTAATGGAATAACTAACGCCCCCTCCTCCGCTATTAATCTAGTTAAAGCCATATACGTTTCATCAGAACAACCATTCCCTTTTTTAATGATCTGACGAACATGATTTACATCCCTAACCTTGTATTTCCCATATTTAAGTAATTCTTCCGCTTCTTTAATTTGTTTCCTTTTCTTCTTTCTTGTCACTTTTCCCCTCTGGAGAGAATTTAACTATGTCAACAACAGGAGATCCGCACTTCGGACATTTTGCCCCTTCTTTCTTAACAACCTTTACAAGTTTGCAACAGTCTAAACAAAATAGGGACATAGTACCCTCCTGTTATGTTATTCCATCTCTCTAGCAATCTTGAGAGCATACTCTAGAGTCTTGCGAATTTTAGCTCTCTTTGCATCTCCGTCAGAATATAGACAGGAAGCTGGATGATAAGTAGGTATTACTACATAATCGCCCCACTCCATTTTGATACCTTCCACAGACCCTATCGGAACGTCATCACCCGTTAGGGCTTTATAAGCCAATCTTCCCAAAGGCATAATCACTTTAGGCTGAACATCATCAATCTCCTGCATCAAACGCCCATTACAACAGGACAACTCTTCGTCGCTAGGATCTCTGTTTCTACCATCCTCAGTTGAAGACCTACATATACAAGCATTGGTAATTCTGAATTTCTTTCTGTGAGAGCCAGCCTTAATAATCTGTTCGTCTAAAACTTTTCCAGCGACTCCTACAAAGGGTTCAAATTCCTTAACTTCATTTTCTCCAGGAACCATACCCAACAACATTATTTCAGCATCTTTAGGTCCAGTAGGAGGAACCATTGGCTCATCAATTAAAGGACACTTAAAACACCTGCCTCCAGAAGCTTTAACTTCCTCGCCATCCCACGCTTCTTTCGCAATTACATAATTCATGTTGGGAGGTACAATACCCTTGATAACAATAATATCTTGATTGACACTTTTCTTCCATATCCAATCTTTATATCTAGGATACAAATAGTTCTTAAAATGAACATTCACAGGTCCACCAGTTTCATCGACAAGAAACATTATGCCCCACGCATCACCATACTCATCAATCTTGAGGTGACTAAAATCCTTAGTTTTCTGAGATTGCATCAACTCCGCATAACTCTTTTCATTAAACTGTCTATCCATTATGCCAGCAATGATAACATCCCTAAACTTAAAGTGATAACCAATTTCCCCAATCTTATGAGTTCTATCTTGAATCCTGCTCATTCTTTCTGCAAACTCATAAAGGCCAAAAGGATCTAAATTATCATTGTCGCTAAACAATTCATTTTCTTCAATTATTTTCCAAACTCTAGAATTAACCTTGCGACGATTAGGAAGTCTAGCTTCTAGATCTTCCGCATCCTTAATAGGATACAAAGAAAGAATTTCCTCACAAGCACCTTTCGGAAGGATATCCGCCAATCCAGCTCTGAGATCTTTGCCCTCTACTGTCCACCCCTCTTCTGACTTTCCAATTTTGGGTGGTAGTATCTTACCATGACCATGTTCAATATATTCCCTAAGTAATTTCTTCAGTTTTTCATCCTCATTAAAATTACACAAAGACCTATAAAATTGTTGAGGATAATGAGCCTTGAAATAAGCCGTTGCCCAAGATATTAAAGAATATCCTACACTGTGAGAATTATGAGAAACAAAACCGTTAGCAATAAAAGTAGGTCTAGTTGGATCTTCCATTTCTATATCATAACAATCTTCAACTCCCATAGAATATTTCTCAATAACCTTTTCAGCAACTATTTTATAACCAGAAGACCAAATCCCTATTCTATTACCTAGCTCATAGTCGGCTTTTTTATGACAACTATTACATAACCATTTTAAATCAGAATTAGGGGGATCAATAGTATTATGATGAGCTTCAAAACGACTTCCGTCATATTCTTTGCCACATGAGTCACAAGATGTTCCCTTCCTTAATTCTTTAAATCTTTCTACTTCACTATATGCTAAATCCTTAAAAACTTTGCCTGTTTCTGGATTAACATGACCAGAATAGTTAGTCGTCCATCCAGACCCCTCACCACTACCTTCATACTTTCTTTTATCATATCCTCCATTCATAAGCAGAACAGTACCTAATTCTATATCTCTTCCATGTATAAAATTGAAATTGTCATCAATCAACCTATGATTAGCAGTTATATCAATATACCTACCTGATTCAACCACAATCCTATACAATTCCACTTCACCATGATAAAAAACATCCTTTATCCTTCCAGGTCTTAACTTACCATCATCACATAATGAGAGAGTGTTCATTTTCTTATACGCTTCAGGTTGCTCTTTCCATCTA
>Ga0209986_10004466_pt1 | contig 11825 bp, 16 predicted proteins | sample BlataG_FD_183168 | JGI IMG/M metagenome (GOLD analysis project Ga0209986, IMG submission 183168) | Deep subsurface microbial communities from Black Sea to uncover new lineages of life (NeLLi) - Black_00105 metaG (SPAdes) (version 2) | ecosystem: Environmental > Aquatic > Marine > Oceanic >...
TCTCCCATTTCCCTGATTTATTTATTGTTTTCAGATATTTCTCCGAATAATCTTTAATTTCTACAATAATAATCCCATACTTGGGCGAAAGTAATAGAAAATCAGGATGGAGACCACCAATATCAGGCTCAAAATATCCAATTACATGATTTTCCCCCATAAAAACATGCTTAATCCGACTATAAAATGATCTTTCTCCATCGGTAGCGGTTAAAGGAGGCTTACTGAGGAAATCTGCCATGAGCTCAAATATAAGTTTTGTTTTGATTCTATAATTATATAATCGAATAAGTTCTTTATAAAACTTAAGTAGAAATAATAAGACTGAATTCTAAATATTAGAATTATATATATCTAGATAATATGATGGAATATGCAAAAATTCTTGAAACAGTATTATAATTTGAAAAAAGTATTAAATCATACTTTAAACTATTATCAATTTTATTATTTTTTTATTTTAATCAATTAATTCAACCTGAAAGGTAATTTGTATTTTGGTCCAAATAGTATCGCATTCCTTTTCACGAAGAAGTTACTCACGCATTCTAACTCCCATAAGTTATCCGTTCTTGTTCAATAACGTTAGAAAATCTTAACCTATAATAAATGCAACAGAAATATATCCTTTTCACTTTAAAATTAAATTAATAAAGTCTTTTATTATTCGCTTAAATAGATATATAAAATTAAAATAATTATTAATAACTATAGATTAAGGGCAAAAAAGGATTTAATTAATGAATTCAACCATAACTAAAGTTTATGAAGAATTAAAAGACTGTTATAACTTTCTTGATTATCGTTGCGCTTATTTTAAAGAAAATGATGATTGGATTAGTATAGTTTCAATTTTTAGGTTCACAAATAAAGAATATGAAGAAATAAAGGAATATCATGATAAATTACAGAGATTAAGTCATAATACTGATTGGTTTAAAATTGAATTTGAAATCCTAAAATCTAAGGAATGGAAATCGAAGTGGGAAGAAATAAAGAAGGACGCAGATTTTCTAAAAGAAAGTTTTGATCTGGATTCATTAGAACTTTACAGGAATTTGGAAAACAATTACCATTCTCCAATCACCGAAGTTGATAGAGATTATAATACAATTCAATTTAATGTTAGTTCATCCGAGTATAAAGATCATCATAAAAGGCTTGAATATTTAAAAAAGAAGAAAGAATTAAGAAGTATAGGAATTACTTCAATATATCCAATAATAAGACAAACCTTACAAATTCAATTTGATATAAATTCACAGCTATTTTCTCTTTTCCTTTTCCCTATTTATTTCAAAATAAAAAATTTGAGTTATATTGATAATAATCTATTAGGTGATATTGAATATCATAAAAATTTTCATAAATCTAATCTGATAATTAAACATTTTTTGAGAGGAAACGAGCAAGGTATAATTGAAAACTATTTGATAGAAGATGAGATCGATCTAAACAAAGATTATTACAAATCTCGGTTCGAAATATTTATTGATGAAGATCTTCATCTGATTGAAGAAAATTATTCTCAATTTGTTTTAAATCTTTATTTTAGCCCTCTCAATTTGGAATTAACTGATTTTAAACGTTATGCCAGTAAACCCGAATTACATCATGAGGATATAATTCCCAAGAAAGAAGAAATATTAAATGAGGATAATTTCATTTCGAAATTAAGAGAGACATTAGATGAAAGATTTTATACTCTTTTAGAAAAAATAGAAATTGGAGGAGACTGGGCTACGTTCTTTCTAATTTTTAGTCAAAGGGATCGAGTACTTCGTCTTATTAAGATTAATACTGAACCGATAAATGAAATAAATAAAGTTCTGTACCTAAATGAAGCGAAAAAATTGATCAAATATGAGAACAGAAAAATAGTTAAAGCTTTTGATAATGGAAAAGTGGAATTTCAAGGAGAAGAATACTTTTTTACAATCCTAGAACATATCGAAGGAAAGTCGTTTGATAAAATCCCAGAACATGTTTTTAAAGAAAATAATTCATTAGAACAAAGACTTAGACTTTTTTCTGAAATTTTAGAAACAATAGAAGTGTTTAGAGAGGATTATGCTTTTCACAATGATCTACATCTTGGTAATATTATGTTAACAAACGGAAGTATTAAAATAATTGACTTTTTGCCTTCCAAAGACGCATATACACAAGCTAAACCAGATCCAGACTTATATATGATTCAAAATGAGCTCATTGATTATTTTTTAACTAAGGATGAAAAAAATTCTCTATTTAGTATGCCTGTTAAAAGTTTAAATTTTAAACAAATTAAAGAGAGAGTAAACGAAGAATTAAATAAAACACAAACTCCAATAGATCAAGAAAGTTCGATAAAAATAAAGTGTTTTGAGGCACTTGAACACATTATCAATTTTTATTTTAAAAATATTGATGAGACAACTCATAGACCTAAGGAATTCATTGAAAAAGAAAGAAAGACGGAAATTATATCAGAAATTGCCTTTTTAAATAATTACAATGAAATTGCTTCGAGTATTGGAATTTTTATAAGTGGTACTTGGGATCCTACTACACATTCAAGAGGTATAAATCATGAAATCTTCATCATTATAAATAATAATCTTATTTTAAAGATTATACAACATGAGTATGGGGAAGCAATGAGAATGAATTTAACTTTAAATGGAAGACTGATAATAACGCTTGAAGAAGTTGAGAGTGTTTTTACTACAATAAAAAATAATTTAAAAAAACCCTCAATAATAGAACCAGAGCAAGTTTCTAAAAAAGAATTGATAGAAATCGCTCAAGAAATTGAAAATGACTTCCAGAAAATGCTAGAAAAGAATTCTATTGAAGGGGATTTGGAATTTCATTTTGTAATCTTCCCAATAAAACCACCAACAGAAACATTTTTTGAAAAAAAAAATTATGAAAACATCAGAAAAACGATAAGAACTCATAGATATGGTCCTAGTTTTATTAGTAGTTCATTTGATTACTTATTTAATGGATTAACTTTTTTAAGATCTGGAATTTATGCTATAAGAAATGTTGGCTATCCTTCAGGTAATATATTCATATCTAAAGAAGGAGTTATTATTTTTCATTATTGTTATCGAAAGATTGAGGATAAACCAGAAAATTATAAGAGATTTAATTCTTATTATATATCAGGTGTTCTACTTGGCTTTTTTGATTTTATAGATAAGATTTTTCAAGTTTTTAATTTTTCAGGTAAAATTTCGTTTTCTCTTAATATAGAGAAAATCGAGGATTGGAAGTTTTCTCCGATCTCAATGGATTTCCCTGTTGACGATGAAGCCTACTATTATTTTCAACCTGAGCGTTTTAAACCTTATGTAAATGAATTTGATTTAATCGAATTTAAGATTAAAGAGAATAGAATTAAAGCAGTTCAAGATATTATGTCAGAAATTTTATTAGATTTTGGTTACGAAAGAGAGTTTAAAATTAATTCAAGAATTTTAGAGGAATATTAGTTGTACTATTAATTATTTATTTACACTTTTTTTCTATCCTCTCTCTATTATTTTTATCCCTGTGTTACCCCCTCCTGAAAAAGTAAGTATATAATGATCTCCCATGTTTAAAATTGTAAAATCATAAACTCAGCATAGCAGAAAATTTTGGTTTAATGTCTTGAAATAAAATCGACGATGGTGTAGGAAGAATATTTAAATATTTAGAAAAATTAGGGTTCGCACACAACACAATGGTGATTTTTGCGAGCGATTATGGTAATTTCAATCATAATACATACAATTTTCTAATATATTTTAAGAGTTTTTAAACTTTTTTATCCCTCATAAAGGATGAAATATTAACTTCTTCTCGTTTTAAAATTTCATTCTCTTTAGAAATCATATCATTTAGATGTTTTCTAAAAAAATGTTTATCTTTTTTATCATTCATTTTTATTTACTTCTCTAAAAGGTATTATGTTTCTACTTGGCATACACGTAGGGAATGATTTGAAAAACCTCTCGAACATAACACCTATATCCTCGTCTTTGAATTCTTTATCCGATTTATTTATATGTTTAAATAATTCAGATAATTCTTTATATGTTTCACTGAATTTTTTTCTCATAAATTTTTTATCTGGTAGTTTGAACAAGTTTGTTAACTCTTCAAAATCTTTCTTACACTTTTTTCTTATAAATTCCGCAGAACTGACCATTTCACTCATTTTTATCTACCTCTTTTTTATTTTTTATTGTTTTTATTATCTTTCGCAGATCTATAACCTCGTTAAACTTATTTTTTTCTCTTTCTTCTTTAATCTTCTTTTTTGCAAAATAATGTTCCAATCCAACAAGGGATATAGAAATACCTATCAAAAATAATAACAAAATATCCAAGTTTTCATACCTCTTTTTTGTTTTTTATCGCTTTCTTCCATTTTTGTTTTAAGTATTCTGGAGGTTTTGGTATTACATCTGGTATATTCTTGAAAAGGAACCATGGACTTTTGCGTTCTTTCAACCATTCTTTAATTTGATTATATCCTTTCAATGTGTTTTTTCTATATTCTACTAATTCAGGATCGATTTCAGAATCATTTCGGTAATCCCAGATATCATAAAGCATACCAAATATTTTTCTGATGTTTTTTATCATATTGATAATCCCCATTATTAATAACCGATTTATATGGCGATTTTGTTCCAAATATAGAATTTCACGCATTGTTAGTTTGCCCTTTACATCATCTCGCATTTTCTTTCTTAGTTTTTCATCTTCTTCTCGGTTTAAAATCTCATCCCTTTTATAAATCATATCTTTTAGATGATCTCCGAAAAAGTCTTTATCGGTTTTCTTATCTTTTTTTTCATCATTCAAGTTTTTTCAAACCTCTTTTTATTTAGTTTTTTCCCCTTAAATTTGCCCCGCAATACGAACAAACACTTATTTTTTCTCCACTTGTTTCCACATTAGTTTTTTTGCATTCTGGACAAAATATCTCCTTAAATCCAATATTGTTATATTTTGTCCTGTTACATTTTTTACATAATATTTGAATATTATTAACAGTGTTTGAGCCACCTTTACTAAAAGGAATAATATGGTCAAATTCAATATCGATATCACTTCCACAATCAGCACATTTTCCTTTATCTTTCTCCCAGACTATATCTCTTATATGTTTTGGGATATATCTCGACCTTCTAAATGTTCTAAGTTTTTGTTGTGTTTTTTGCATCACTCTAAAATTATCTTGTTTTATCCGGTTTAATCTGTCTTGTTCAAGTCGTCTTATTTTTTCTTTTCTATAATTAAAATCTGATTTTTTTGAAACAGCAATTCTTTTTCTATTTTTATAACTGTCAGACTTAAAATAAAAATATAATATGATTACGACAGCAACCGCAACCCAAATTAATCCATATGTTATAACAGTAATCCACCAAAATGCATAAATAATTACGGCGATAATAATAACTATACAACACGCTTCTTCTTCTTCTTTTGTCAGTTTTTTCCTTGTCACGTTATCAAACCTCTTTTAATTTTATTTTCCTTCATTTTTTTATTATTTTTGGAATATTAATCCAAGAATTACAAGAATTGGAATTAACGGCAACATTGCCAATATCAGAATAATTCCATTTTTTAAACTCATTGTAGATGATGGCTTAAAAGGATCATATCCTTCTGATTTATGTTCTTCAGCAAATTGTTTTAATGCTTCTGTTCTTTCAGATGTATTCATATTTCTACAACTGTATACAAATCGTGGGAATCTTAATCTTTGTTCCATTCTTTTTTCCATTTTTTTCTTTTTGCGTTTTTTCTTCTTTTTCGGTTTAAATGATTCCGGAATCATCGGCATTACTTTTGGTATATTCTCAATAAGAAACCACGGACTTCTACGTTCTTTCATCCACATTTTAACTTGGTTATGTCCTTTTAATAGGGTTTTTCTAAATTCAACCAATTCAGGATCGATTTCAGAATCATCTCGACCATCCCAGATTTTGTAAAGCAGTGTAATCGTTTTTTTAGTAGTTTTCATAAAATTAAAAATCGTTATTATCATCAACCGATCCTTGTGCCGACTATATTCCATATATAGATCTTTACGTGTGGTTAATTCGGATTTTTCACCGTCTTGCATTTTCTTTCTTAGTTTCTCAACATCCTCCTGATTTAAAATCGAGAGTTCTTTAAAAATCATAGTTTTTAAATGTTTTCTAAGAAGTTCTTTACCATTTTTATATTCTTCATCTTGTTTTTAAGATATTTCTTTTCTAAAATCTGGATCTTTCACTAACTTTTTAAGAATCTTATACACTTCTTCAGCATCATCGATTTAACTTTCAAATTCGATAAGAAATGATTGTATTATTTCTAATTGTAGTCTTCTTGAAATTATATCCATTGCGTTTCTAAATTCTGGATTTTCCTTTAATCTCTGTAATTTTTTATGCGTTTCCTGTAACTTATTTTCCAATTTTTGCTTTTTCTTATCTTTTTTTTCATCATTCATTTTAATATTTCCTCGATTTTTTTACAAACCTTTTTTCATTCCAACAATTACATGTTTTCCCAACATTAAAATTGTTGCTGTCATAGCTGATATATAAGTTTCATCTAAGTTATCAAACCTCGCAAATAAGGTTGCTTTTTTCTAATGGGCTCTACTCGGCATACAAGTAGGGAACGATTTGAAAAATCTCTCGAACTTAACATTCATATCTTCAACTTTGAATTCTTTATATTTTCTGTCGACATTTATATATTTGAATAATTCAAATAATTCTTCATATGTTTCAGTGAATTTTTTTCTCATAAATTCTTTATCTGGTTGTTCAAGTAAATTTACTAACTCTTCAAATTCTTTTTTACACTTTTTCCTTATAAGTTCCCCCGAACTAACAACTTCACTCATTCTTTATTTTTCACCTCTTTTCCATTTTTTTCTTTTTGTATTTTTTAAACATTTTTAATCACTCTATAACAGATAATTTTTTATCTATAATATCTAAAAGATTTTGTAGGAGTATCTTATTGTTTTTAAAATATACATCCAAGAATTACAAGAATTGGAATTATCGGTATCATTGCCAATATTATAATAATTCCGTTTTTTAAACTCATTGTGGATGATGGCTTAAAAGGATCATATTCTGTTTTATGTTCTTCAACAAATTGTTTTAATGCCTGTATTCTTTCAGATCTATTCATATTCCTACACATCTCCCTTTTCTTTTTGAAAATTTTGATTTAACATCTTGAAATGAAATCATTATATTGATAATTTTTAACTAAACATAATATTTATAAATGAAAATCATTATATAAATTTATATAAAATTATATAAAATTATATAAGTTAAATATAAAAAAAATATAGTAGGAAAAAAAATAACCAGATTTGCGGAGGAAATTAAAATATGACAAAAAATAATGATGTTTTTATTCCATTAACTGATCAACAAAAAATATCCGGAACGAGTTATATCTTACAATTGGGATTGATCAATAACAAATATGCATCAAGATTATTGAAAGGGAAGGGTGTAATTGATTCTTATATTTACGAAGATGTCGAAGGAGTTGTACCAAATGGCAATCGTATCGTCAGTTGGGTCCTTAAAAACGTTGCAACTCCAAATATTAATCCTCATCAAATAATGAAAACAATTCAATTCTTATTAAGACAAGCAAGAGAAAACTCAGAAAAAAAGCAAATTCTTATTCCTGCTAAGATAGTAAAAGAAGTAAAATTAAAAAAGGTATCAGATTCAGAATTAAAAAGACCTCAAGCTCAGGATTGGGTTAAAAATTCAGTAGATTTAAAAAAAGTTTGTAGCAGTATGAATAAATTGAAAACACAAATAGATCACATAGATACTGATAATTTCCCTGATGAAATTTTAAAGAAGTTGGAAATTTTACAAGGTAATTTGCAGGATACAAGTAATTGTATGTGCGGAACTTATAAAGATAAAGTAGAATTAAAAATCACGCCCTTAAATTTGAATCCTCTAATTGTCCAATCTCTTCAAGATAAAGGTTATAATATTTCGAAAGTAGTCAGGAATTTGTTAAAAGAACTTGATAATAAATAAAAAGGAAATATTGAAAACAGAAGAATTAGATTTTCTTGCTTTTAGGGATACTTTTCAAATTGTAAGAAGTGAGTAATTGTATTTTTGAGGGACTGAAAAGGAAATAAAATGAATGAGAAAGATAATATTAAGAAAAATAAAATGAAACAAGAAAGAGAGATAGAAGAAGAAAGGCAAAAAATATTAAATGCGTTAATGAAAGATCTGGATTTCAGACGAAACATTATAGTAAATAATAGAAGTAGAGAAATTAAAGAGGAGCATCAAGGAGATGGAATATGTGATTGTTCTATTTGTTGGCTTATATGTAATATAATAATGATTTTTATATGGTTACCTTTTGGAGTTTGGTAAAAATAAAAAATGTTAATGTGAGATAAAATAAATGAAAAAATAAAAACTGGTAATATGGAATTTATACCGTTAACCGGTCGGTTAGGAATATCGGGTACAAGTTATATGATACAATTAGGAATAATTAATAATAAATGGACATCTGTATTATTAAGAGGAAAAAAATGTATTGCACTTAATACATATTCCGAAGATTATGGGGATATGCCTAACATAAATCATATTATAAATTGGGCTCTCAATACAATTCCAGTTCCAAACATCAACCCACAACAAATAAGGAAAACTATTCAATTTTTAATAAAACAAGCAATGAAAAACAAGGAAAAGAAGAGAGAACTAATTCCTATTAAAGAAACAAAATCAGTAAAATTAGAAACAATTCCTCATTCAGAATTGAAAAGACCAGAAACTAAAGGTTGGGTTAAAAATTCAGTAGATATAAAACAAATATGTTATAGTATAAAAAAATTGAGAAAGCAAATTGATCATGTAGATATAGAAAATCTTTCTGATGAGATTTTAAAGAAGTTGGAATCTTTAAAAAATAAATTGCATGAAACAAGTAATTGTATTTGCAGAGGGTTTTGAAACTTTGAAGTTTAAATTTAAAATTGTAATTCTTATTCTTTTATAGATTGCTTTTTTAAAACTTTCACAGAAATGTATATATATTTGAAGATTTTAATTTATTATTGAAATAATTAGAAATTAGTGTCATAAAATGTGTTAGAGATTAAAGAAATTACAAGACGTGATGTAAATAAATACCTAACAGGAAGTGTTGTATTTTTTTTTGTTTCGTTAGTCCTTTTAGTAATTTACTTTATCTTTCCATTTGCACCATTATACTTGCTTTATTGGTCATTATATGGGCTTATTTTTTCGATCGTATCAATCGTCACGTACTTTATAAATCCTGAAATAATGTATGGAGTTTGTAAAAGCTGGAGAAAAACAGTAGATATTGACAATAGTAATATTGCTCTTGGTAGGCGGATACAAATTATTATTTTTGTATTTTTTATAATCGTGATGATCTTTTTTAATATAACTGAATTTAGTGTTCTGTTTTAATATGGATGATAAATAATCTTAAACTGAATCAGAGGTATTTGAATCCTTTAGATAAAGAATGGGGTTTCATAGAAAACTATTATACAAAATAAATATGAGAAAATATCTATTTATCCCTATTGTGGTGCAGAAATAGAAAGGAATGAGGAGAATAATAATGAACGAAAAAAATGAAAATATAGATAAAAAAAACCATTTTAACAAAAAAGAAGGATTCACAATATTCCAATTTAATGATGAATTAGGAGAATTCGAAGAAATAGAACTTAAAAAAGGAATAGAGTTATATGAATTGTTAAATCCAGAGGCAGATTACTTCTTTTTTGACTCTATACATCACAGAATTTTGTCTTGGAAAGGATCTAAATATGAAGTAGAAGAATTAAATGATTTCCTTAAAAAGATGAGAGAAATCAAACCAAAGACAAAAAGAGAGAAAATTAAATTGTATGAAGCGCAAAAAAAACCTTTGATTTTCGAAAATTCAGTTTCTTCTTATAAAAAAGCGATTCAAAATTTGGAAGACTGGGTTAAAAGATTCGAAATTGAACAAAAGTTGAAAAAAGGTAAAAAAAAAGATTTTATGAAAAAAGCAAAAGTCGATTTAAACAAGAGAGAAATAGGGATAAAATACATAGAAACGATATATTGGTTTCTTAACCAGAGAATTAAATTTCTTGAACAATATATTAAAAACCAAGAAAAGAGAGAAACTAAAGATCATCGTCTTATGTATCGCAAGAGACTTATAAATCATTATATAGAGATTATTAACATGATTAATGATGATAAGGATTTTAACATGGTATTTAAGAGGCTTCTTGAGGTTTATGGTTTTAGAAAATTAGATTTTTCCTTCTATCATTGATAATTAAAAGATTATAACAGGACTATTTTCAGGGGTATTAGACTAGAATCATAGATATTTAATTCATATCTACTAACATAGTGATTCAATTCATAAATAATAAAAGGTAGAAAATGATTTTAATTAAAACTTCAAAAAAAAATCAAAGTCTTTTTTCTTTTAATTATACCCATTTTAAATGGATGGATTTTAAATTGAAGTTTTTTCAATTCTTTCAAAGTCCTTTTTGAATAAAGATAAGTCAGATAAAAAAAAATAAATAACAATTAATATTTAACACAATTGTTAATAATATCAACTTCTGAACAAAAGCGAAATTATTTCAGCGAAAATTATGTGCTTACAATCGAGAAATAATCAAGTGAAAACATATCTCAGAATTGTGGATGTTTTTAAAGAAGATGTCGGTCGTAAAATTATACGGATTGATCCTAAGGTAATGAGTAAGTTAAAACTGGAAATGGGAGATGTAATAGAAGTTTATAATGAACATAAAAAGAAGAGAACAGTTGGCTCATTAGAGTCAGGTAATTTAGAAGATACTGATTCTGGAGTAATCAGATTAGAAAGCTCTTTACGATGGAATCTTTGTGCGCATATTGATGATTGGGTTACTATAAGGAAAATAAAGGTGAAATCTGCTAAGAATATAACTCTTAAATCAGTGGGAAAACCTATAGATAATATAGATTCAAGAAATTTAGCTAAGTTATTAAATGACCACGTGGTAACGAAAGGAGATATAATTAACGTATATTTTATGGGACAACGATATGATTTTAAGATTATAAAGCATAGTCCTCGGACAAAGGTAGTAAGAATTCATTCTAAGACGAAAATTATAATATCTGATAAAATAATTAATCAAAAAATCGGATTAGAAATTAGATCAATGAAAGATGTCTTTGATGACGATCAAGTAATAATTGAAAAAATTAAGATGGAGGAAATGCCACCCCTCAAGAAGAAATTAGAAAAGATGTGTAAATTACTCCCTGAAATTGAAGATGCTGCAATCAGCAATACATCAGGGCTCCCCATAGTTTCAACATTCTATAGGTTGACGGACGAATCAAGAATAGCTGCATTTACAGGGGCATTTTTGTCGATAGGTGAAAGAGTAATACAGACAATGCTAAATGGAAAATTAAAGCATATATTAATAAGAGGGACTAAAGGCTTTTTAATTATAATGAGAATAGATGAAAATTCAGTTTTATTCCTTTCTACTACTTTTAAAGCAAATCTCGGGTTAATTTTCGAAGCCATCCAAGAATTTTTAGGATAATTTATGGAAAATTGCGAAGCCAGGTATTTTTAAGTAATATTTATATAATTATTTTACTGTTTGAATCTTATGGACAGAAACCGTCTTAATTGTTATTATCATCCAGAAAGGAATGCAATCGCTAAATGCGAAAAATGCGGTAAGTCAATTTGCCTTGAAT
>Ga0209986_10004467_pt1 | contig 11823 bp, 8 predicted proteins | sample BlataG_FD_183168 | JGI IMG/M metagenome (GOLD analysis project Ga0209986, IMG submission 183168) | Deep subsurface microbial communities from Black Sea to uncover new lineages of life (NeLLi) - Black_00105 metaG (SPAdes) (version 2) | ecosystem: Environmental > Aquatic > Marine > Oceanic >...
CGTGGAAGGTTATTTCTCCACTCGCCGGTGCTGTTACAAAGCCCTGCCATTTGGCGGACCATTCTCTACCTCGCTCATCTTTCTCGCCCCAAATGTGCTCGAGCGTCTTGACAAGGTCTGCGTCCATAAAGTTGGTTAGATCCGGCTCGCCAAACCACGCGCCGACCAGACCCGGCTTTTCGATTTTCTCCGCCTTCATTTTCTGTGAACACCCAATAGCACCTGTAAGAAAGCAGAACGCAACAACCGACAGAGAAATTATCTCAGCCAGGCTAAATCCTTTCTGTGGTTGGGTGTACATACTCTTTCTCCTTGCAAACAGTTTTTGACAGATTCTATTTATCAGGACAACGGATTCACCTCTGGGGGCTCTCTTTAGCCCCACTTAAACCCTGCCAATTGAGGTTATCTTTAAAGCTCTCATACGCAAGATTCATCCCGCCCCTCGGAGAGGCGGGATTCAACTAATTATGACAAATTTAACGGTTCTGGTCGAGTCTTTTTATTGGCATTTCCAGCAGGCCCCGTTAGAAATCGTCTTTTTTTTGGGGTTTAGAGTCCTTTTGCGGAATTTCTAACGGGGGCAGGCGACAAAATGTCCTTTGTAGGGACTTTTTTCTTCCAGCGCCGGCATTTGTTTTCTGCAAACATCTTCCGCCAAAGGACATCTTGGGTGAAATGGACAGCCGCTCGGCGGCTTCAAAACACTCGGCACTTCGCCGCGCAATTTCGTTCCGCGGCCCCGCAAAGTCGGGTCAACGTGCGGAATCGCCGACATAAGGGCACGCGTGTAGGGATGCAGAGGATTTCGATATAATTCTTCCGCCCCAGCACGCTCCATAATCCTGCCCATATACATAACCGCAACAATGTCACAGGAAAACTCAACAACTGCCAGGTCATGTGCGATAAACAAATAAGTCAGGCCGAACTCTTCCTGCAAATCTTTTAGCAAATTCAGAATCTGCGATTGAATCGAAACGTCAAGAGCACTAACCGGCTCGTCGCAAATAACCAATTTAGGCTCCAGTGCCAGGGCCCTTGCTATCCCGATTCGCTGCCGCTGACCGCCCGAGAACTCGTGCGGATAACGGTTTATATGGTCGGCTGACATCCCCACCTTTGAAAGTAATACTGCAACCTGCTCCCTCACCTGGCTGCCAGCCATTTTCTTGTGAACCTTTAACGGCTCACCAATAATATTGCCAACGGTCATCCGCGGATTTAACGAGCCGACCGGGTCCTGGAAAATAAGCGAAATCTGCCTGCGAAGCTTTCGCAATTTGACCTTATCAGCCGACAAAACATCTTTTTGGTCAAAGATTACCTTTCCCTCTGTTGCCGGTACCAGTCGAACTATGCTCCTGGCAACCGTCGTTTTGCCGCAGCCGCTCTCACCAACCAGCCCCAGCGCCTGCCCCGCCGGAATCGCAAAACTCACGCCGTCAACCGCCTTCATATAACCGACGGTACGTCGAAGCAGACCTTTCCTTATAGGAAAATAGGTCTTCAAATTCTCAACTCTCAGCAGATAGCTATTTGTGCTTACCATATTTTGATTCGTATTCTTTGCGTTCTCCCTCGTTTTCGTAGCTCGGCGCATACCAGCAGGCAACGCATCGCTTCGGCTGAACTTCCCTCAGCCCCGGCTCAACAGTCTGACACCTCTTATCACTGCAGCCTATCGGACAGCGAGGATGAAATTTACAGCCCGGCGGAAAATGAACCGGCTCGGGAACAGTACCCGAAATTGTCTGAAGGCGCCTCGCCTCAAGTCCCAATCGCGGCAAAGAGTTTAACAGCCCCTGCGTATACGGGTGCAAGGGCTTCTCAAAAAGCGACCCTGAATCAGCCACTTCCACTATTCGCGATGCATACATTACCGCCACTTCTTCGGCCCGCTCAGCCACAACGCCCAAATCGTGTGTTATCAGCAAAATACTCATCCCGTTTTGCATCTGCAGCTCGTCTAACAAATCCAGTATCTGGGCCTGAATCGTTACATCCAGAGCAGTTGTCGGTTCATCGGCAATCAAAAGCGCCGGCTCACAACTTACCGCCATAGCTATCATAACCCGCTGCCGCATCCCACCTGACATCTGGTGCGGATATTCGTGAACTCTTCTGTCCGGATCGGCTATTCCTACCTTTCGCAGCATTTCTACCGCGTTTGCCCAGGCCTCGCTTGTACTTTTCTTCTGATGCAGCCTGATGGCCTCAACAATCTGGTTCCCCACCGTATAAACCGGATTAAGACTCGTCATTGGCTCCTGAAAAATCATCGCTATTCTGTTGCCGCGAACGCTCCGCATCTGCCTTTCACTCAATTCAAGCAGGCCGCGGCCTCTGAACATTATTTTCCCGCCGACAATCTTCCCCGGCGGGTCGGGAATCAGTCGCATAATCGAAAGTGCCGTTACACTCTTGCCGCACCCACTTTCACCAACAAGCGCAAACGTCTTACCTTGTTTTATTGAAAGGCTAACATCCTGCACCGCTCGTGCAACGCCCTCTTCCGTAAAAAAGCTTACACTCAGCCCTTGTATAGATAATAAAACGCCATTATTGCTCATGCCGCTTTCCTCAATCGCGGGTCAATCGCATCCCGCAAACCCTCACCGACCAAATTGTATGCCATCACAGTAAAAAATATCGCCAGTCCCGGAAACACACTCAGCCACCAAAGGAACCTGCCTGTAGTAGCAACACCCAAACTCAGCATTTGTCCCCAGCTCGGCGTCGGAGGTGCAACACCAAAACCGAGAAAACTAAGGGCCGCCTCAATAAATATAGCGCCGGCAATGCCAAACGTAGCGTTAACCAGCACCGGGGCAATACCATTCGGCAGCATATGCCGGAAGAGAATGCTGCGCAACGGCAGCCCGAGTGACCGTGCAGCCTGAACAAAATCCTGATTACGCAATTTGAAAAATTCGGCGCGTATAAAACGAGCGTCTCCCGTCCAACTGGTAATACCAATAATTATCATAATGTTAAAAAGACTTCGGGGGAAAAAGGCCACAATTGTGATAATAAGAAAGAACGTTGGAATTGCCATCATTATCTCGACGATACGCATCCCGACGAAATCCACCTTGCCCCCGAAGTAACCCAGAATCGCTCCGATAAAAATACCGATAACGCTCGATATCCCGACCGCCACAAACCCCACTGAAAGTGATATCCTGCTGCCATGAATCAACCTGCATAAAACGTCCGACCCGACATCATCAGTTCCCAGCCAATGCTCGCGACTGGGCGGCTGTTCACGTAACTTCAGATTCGTGCGACCATAACCATAAGGTATGGGGGCAAAAATCGCCCCGGTCGCTTTGCCCGAGGCGACCATCGTCTTGTAACCTTTAGCATCAAGCCTTCGTGGTACAAAAACAAATATCAGTATAACTCCTATGAGAATTATTGAACTACTGATGCATATCTGACGCCACAACACCGACCCTCGAATAGTAGGGTCAAGACGCCTGCGATTGTGCCGGACCAACAGTAGTTGAAGACCGGCAACAATTGCTGCAAGGAAAACACAATAATCGCTGGCTCCAAGATTTCTAAAAAGGGGAAAATGCAACTGGCCCTCAATGCGAATCACAAACGGCTTGTCATTGGCAAGGAACGGCGCCAAAATAGCAACTGCAAATAAAAATACAATGAATACCAGGCTAACCAAATTGAGCCGGTTCTTGACAAACTCACGCCAAACCATTTCGCCGTAAGATACGCCCCAGTTTGCCTTCTTTTGTAATTGGTTACTCATATTTTCCTACACAGAACTTTCAAAACTTATCCGCGGGTCAGCGATAGCATAGGCAATATCGCCGAGCAATAGTCCGATTAAATTCATAACGCCGCCAATGGTTGCAACAGCCATAACCACGTTATAATCACGCGTCGTAACCGCTTCGAATGCCAGCAGTCCCATACCGGGAATACTGAATATCTTCTCAATGATTACCGACCCTCCGAGCATTGCAGGAAGCAGCGTGGCCATAATCGTAATCACCGGAATCACGCTATTGCGAAACGCATGCCTGAATATCACGACCCAGTTCGACAGCCCCTTCGCACGTGCGGTTCGTACATAATCGGCCCGAAGATTATCCAGCATCCCAGCTCTAACCTGCTTGGTAAGATACGCAAAACCCGCGTATGTCAGACAAAACACCGGCAAAACCAGATGCCACAGTCTGTCGGCCAGCCACGGGAAAAAAGGCAGCTGGTCGGCGTAATTGCTGCTAAGCCCCGCCGGGGGAAACCAAGTCCTGAACGTCGGCCCACAAAGATATCCTATCAGCATCTGACCAACCCACATGCTCGGTAGCGCCCAGAGCATAAAAAGAACCACCGAGCTGGCCCGGTCGAAAAATTGCTTATGCCTCATCGCCGCCAAAACACCCAAAGGCAGTGATACCGCATAGATAATGACAAAAGCTATCAGGTTTAACGTCAGCGTTATAGGTAATCGTTCCTTAATCAGCTCGATAACAGGCCGATGATGTTTGATTGAATCACCAAAATCAAATCGCACCACTCGCCACAACCACTTGCCGTATTGAACGTGAACAGGCTTATCCAGCCCGTATAGCTCCATCCGCGCCTTGCGGACATCCGCCGCCCGCTCAGCATCCATCTGCCCACCAGGCCCCATAGCCAAACTAACGGGGTCACCCGGCGCAATACGACTAATGGCGAAAACCATTATGGTTATCCCCAACAGCGTCGGTATCATCAACAGTAATCGCCTGACAATATAGGTTGCCATCTACGAACTTTCACCCCATTCTACGAACTATGAACTATGAACTATGAACTCATTTGTATCTTTGCTTTTCTTTCGGTACATACCACTCATATCCGTTAAGACCCAATTTGTGAACGATAATATTTTCGAAACGTCTGTCGATAAACCTAAAAGCTGGTCGGGTGAACATAAATGTATAAGGCTGTTCTTCATGCAGAAGGCGATGAAAGCGATGATAAAGAGCATATCTTTTATCTTCGTCCATAGTTCGTCGGGCCTCGTCAATAATTGCATCCGCCTCGGCGTTACTGAAACTCACAAAGTTATTACCCCGCCCGGCGATTTGTGACGAGTGAAAATGAGTGTAAGGGTCAGTCTCGACAGTACCGCCAAGCCCCAGTGTTGCTGCTTCGAACTGGCGGTTGTTCAGCCGTTCAATGAAAACTGACCACTCGTAAGGATCGGCTGCTACATCCACCCCTACCTTGGCAGCGTCATCCTTAAAAAGTTTGGCAAGTTGCTCGTAAAGCACACTGCCCGTAGGATACGAGTACCTGAACCTCAAAGGTACACCATCTTTATCACGAACGCCATCCCCATCACTGTCAACCCACCCAGCTCTGTCAAGTAATTGCTTGGCACGCTCAATATCATAAGGCCAAGGCTCAATATTCGGGTCATACTGTCGGCCATAGATATAAAAAGGACCGGTCACTACCTTGGCATTATCTTTAAGCAGATTTTTGACGATGGCATCGCGGTCAATTATATGCGTCATAGCCAAGCGAACCCGCCGGTCTTTGAAATATGGCGTGGCTTGGTTCCAGGCGAAAAAGTAGAATGGAACACCGGGAGTCCAATAGTCCAAACACCGAAAATCTTTATTGAATTCTTCATCAGTAGACATGTGTGAGAACTGCTCCGGTGTGGGAATCAGAAAATCTACGTCACGCGAACGCAAAGCCTGAACGGCTGCCACATCATTGGTAATAAAGCGATAAACAATTTTCTTTATCTTCGGCTTATGGCCCCAGTATTTCTCATTGCGCCGCAAAACAATCTCACGCCCAACATCCCATTTCTCGAATACATAAGGACCACTGCCAACCGGATTAGAGCGGCGCTTATTAAATTCTGTGGGGTCATCGAAGTGGTAGATATGCCTGGGAAACACCTCAAAAAGCCCAACTGCTTCAAACGTTTTCCAGTAGGGTTCATTAAAAACAAATTTAACAACACGGTCATTTATTTTAATAACCTTCTTGAAATTATTATAAAAGCCGCGTGTATCGGCTGCATCAACCCCAGGATTCATAATTGTTTCATAAGTAAATAGCACGTCTTCTGTAGTAATTCGAACACCATCGGAAAAATAAATATCATCTCTCAGCTTAACAGTTATTTCCAGCCCATCATCTGAAATTTCATAACTCTCAGCCAGCCACGGTTTGAGTTTAACCTCATCTGGGTCGTACTCTAACAGCCTTTCGATAATATTCCCTAAGGCGACATATAGCGTATAAGTATCAGCTTCCACAGAAATAAGGTTCAGTGTGCGAGGCTCAGCCCTTAGACACCATATCGACCAATCACCCTCATCGCCCGGATATTCCTCCATAGGTAACTCAGCCGACCTTGCTTTCCCTCGGTCTTGGGCCACCCTCACAGGGCCGACACTTATCCGCCTATCTATAAGGCGATTAAGACGCTCATATAACCGGTCCGACTGGACCATCGACAGGACCTGCAGCAGTATCATCACAATTAAAAATAAGAAAAGGAAAAACGTAACCAGTCCATAACGACCATTCATAACGCAACTCCCAGCCAAAAATTCTCACACTTCACATTTTTTTTACTACTTATTTGTACCGTTGTTGTTCTTTAGGCACGTACCATTCTAACCAGTCTAATCCCAGTTTATGAATTTTAACATTTTCAAACCGCCTGTCCAGAAAACGCAATTCAGGTCTGGCATACAGAAACGTATAAGGCTGCTCCTGATGAATTATCTCGTGAAGCCGATGATAGAGCTTATTGCGCGTGCTTTCATCTAAAGTTTTCCGAGCTTCTTCAATAATAGCATCCGCCTCGGCGTTTCTGAATCCGACACGATTAGATGCTCGCCCCCCTACCTGTGATGAATGCCAAAGCTGATAAGGGTCCTCCTCGACAACCCCACCCCATCCCGATACCTCCGCCTCGAATTGTCGTTCCATAAGGCGCTCTAAGAAAACCGACCATTCATACGGGTCTGGAATCACTTCGATACCCACCATTGCCGCCTCATCTTTTACAAATTTTGCTAAGCGCTCATAGAAAGGATTTTCGCTGGTCATCATGAAGTTAAACTGGAAAGGCACACCCTCTTTGTCGCGTAAGCCGTCCCCGTCACTATCGACCCAGCCGGCCTCATCAAGTAATTGTTTGGCTGCTTCAGGGTCATAGGGCCAGGCTTCTATGTTAGGATTGTTCTGTTTCCCAAAAACATAAAATGGACCGGTGGTAATCTGCCCCTGACCTTTTAGAAGATATTTTATAATTCTCTCACGGTCAATTATGTGCGTCATAGCCAAACGAACCCGCCTATCTTTGAACCACACAGTATCCTGATTCCAGCCAACATAAAAATAAGGAATCTTGGGGTTGAAATAAGACATACACCTGAATCGTGCCGTAAATTTCTTGTTCTCAAAAAACTCGGCAAATTGTTCGGGAAGAGGCTCCAGGAAATCTATTTGGCCGGCACGTAACGCCTGCAGTGCTGCCACATCATTGGTAATAACCCGGAATACAATTTTTTCCAGCTTCGGTTTACGGCCCCAGTAGTTTTCATTCCGTCGCAGAACAATCTCGCGTCCAACATCCCATCTCTCAAATACATAAGGCCCACTGCCGACGGGATTGGAGCGATGCTTGTTAAACTCCGCGGGGTCGGAGAACTTGTATATGTGCTTCGGGAGTATCCCCGTATCTCCAAAACACACAAACTCGAGAGACTTAAAATAGGGCTTTTTCATTATAAACTTGACTACTTTGTCGTTAACCTTGACAACCTTTTCAATATCCTGATAATAGTTTGCCAGACTTGCTGCATCGACCCCGGGATTTATTATGCTCTCATAGGTAAAGATGACATCGTCAGTGGTTATGGGCTCCCCGTCGGAAAAATGTATGCCGTCTCTTAGTCGAAAAGTTATCTCCAGCCCGTCCTCTGAGACATCATAACTTTCCGCTAAAAGAGGCTTGAGCTTAACCTCATCATAATCGTAATCCAACAAACCTTCAAAAATAGTTCTCAGAACTACCCACTCAGCGTAGATGTCTCTTCTCGTCACAGGGTTCAGCGTGGCAGGTTCGGATTTTAGTCCCCACACAAGCCAATCACCTTCATCACCGGGATATTCTTTATCCGACATAGTGGCTGCCCCTGACTTGCCTTTCGCACCATATATAGAAGTAGCGCCTTCAAAAGTTTCATCAAGACGATTGAGTGCCTCGTAAAATCGGTCTGATTGCACCATTGAATGAATTTGCAGCAGAATAACAATAGACAGGAACAGAAAGAGGAAAAATGTGACGACGCCTCCGCGACCGTTCATAAAATCAAACCTCCAATGTTTGCGGCCCTGTGACTTATTGCGAAATGGAAGTCCGTGTTGCAAGGCCCAAGGTTGATGCAGTCCGTAAGGACTCCATCGGAGAATTAGTCTTTACTTTTTATTCAGATGTTTTGACCCTGGGCGGCTTCGGCAAAACAAGCGGAGCAGTACGCTTAGTGCCGTCCGGGTTCAAGTAATAGAACTTTAGCTTCGATGGCAATAGGCCGGCTCTTGTTTCGTCGCCAAGTAACCTATTATGCTCCTGCAAAAGGCCGGTATAGTCGTCATTCTCTATAGCTCTTTTAATTCCCACGACAGACGCTTGTGGCATCTCCAGAAGCTTACTGATACATGATTTCTCTATTTCGATCAATACTGAAGCCAATTGATGTCTCCGCGTAGTACTTAAAGAATTCCGCCCGTTGATATATCTTTGTATCACATAAGAATACAATTGCCCAAAACGGCGGGCAACATCAGGTTTGCTCGGGCCCTTGGGAGATATCTTCTTACATAGTGACTTTAAGACGGTGCCATCCAAAAGTTCATAGTCCACCGTCCAGTCGGCGTGTCTCTTTGTCCGGATATCCGCTATCTGCAGCAACAAATCTTCACCTTCCGAAACGTTCACATCTGCTGCAAATTCAGCCATTAAAGCTAATGTCTCAGGAGCACTAACCTCGACAAGTTCTTTAAGTTGCTCTGCGATCCGGCCTGCCAATTGTAAGCTGGCAGGCTTTCCGGAATTTAACTGTTTTGTGAACCCAGAGTTGGTAAGAGAATGAACCGCCCAGTATCGGATAACTGTATTTTCCTCTTTTAGCATCCCGAGAGCCAAATCTGCCAAACGCAGGTTTTTAAGGCTATCTACCAGAATCAAAAGGTTAACCATCACTTTGAATTTGCGGCCTTCTGGTGCTGACTCACCAACCTGCCTAAATGCTTTGGAGATGTGTTTATGGGCCGATTCGAAAAACTGTTCAGCGTACTGGGCCTGGGCGCTGCGCTGCTCGGAGCTGACACGTGCCAAAAGGACCGCACGAACTTTTGCTATCGACGTAAAATCTTCGGTCCTCACCAATTCTTGAATGGCCTCTCCAACAAAGTTGTCAATAATCTGCAAATCTTCACTACCGAGGACCTCCTTATCACGTACGTCCTCAATGCCGGAAGTATCGACAGCTACCGATGTCGAGTTCGCCATCGAGACTAAGAACACCGCCAAGACACCGAAAAACGCCCATTTGCCTTTCATTCTTGCAAACACCCTCAAAAATAGCCAATTTCCTGCCCAGGATTGCGTTTTCTATACGTATAGATTAACTTTATAACCGCCTTTTGTCAAGTTAATTTAGACCTTCGCCATTTCTCTGTACGCTCCTCCAACAAGCAGTTTTTCTTGTGTTTCTTCGCAAGACTTTCTGTCCATAAACCACAACGCCCGATATAATAATATCCAGAAACTCGTAACTCGTTATTGAAGGGTTTATTTATGGTCGAACTCTCTCCAAAACTTGTTCGCGTAGACCCTCTTCGCTTGTATATGCAGCGCCACGGCCAAATGGTTACCGATGCAACTATTTTTGCGTCCGAAGCCATCAAGCTTGAATCGGAGGCCGTCCGACAGCTCCGCGACGCCGCCTCTTTACCGCCGGCGAAAAAAGTCCTTGCCACCGCCGATATCCACGTCGGCTTTGGCATCCCCATCGGAGCCGTTATGGGACTGGACAACGCCATAATGCCTGCTGCCGTCGGTTACGATATAAATTGCGGGATGCGGCTCTTACGCACACCCTTCACCAAAGGCGACATCGATACCGACAAAATCGCTATCTCTATTGCCCGCGACGTCCCACTTGGCGAAGGTAAGGCCAATTTGCCACTGGACAAAACCTGCATCGAAGCCGTCATCAATAACGGCGTCGCCTCAGTACCGACCCTTGCTCAAAGAATCGATCACCGGGCCTGGGAGGCCTTTGACCCGGATGAATTCGCCGAGGACCTCAAGAGAATCGAGGAGAACGGCTGTATGCCCGCTGACCTGTCTGCAGTGCCATCTGCTGCGGTACAAAAAGGTGCTAATCAGCTCGGCACACTCGGCGGCGGAAACCACTTCATCGAAATCCAATATGTTCAGGAAGTTTTTGACCCGGCCCTGGCGAAAACTTTTGGCCTTTTTGAAAACCAAATCGTTGTGATGATACACTCCGGCTCCCGCCGATTCGGCTATGAAGTCGCTGATGCATATATGAGTATAGCCGCCAGAAGACCGGAAATGGCCGACCGCAGGAAAATGCTCAGTTTTCTTCCCACAGACATCAAAGCCGGTAAAGACTACATCGCCGCAATGGGGGCAGCTGCCAATTTCGCCTTCACTAATCGACATATTATGGCCCTGCTCGTGAGGCGCTGCTTTAACAGAATGTTTGGCCCAACACCATTGCAGCTTGTCTATGATGTCGCTCACAATATGGCGAAACTCGAAACCCACGAAGGCAAACGACTTTGGGTGCATCGCAAAGGTGCTACCCGCGCCTTCGGAGCCAGTCGTATGGCCGCAACCGTCTTCGCACAGACCGGCCAGCCAATAATAACCCCCGGCTCAATGGGTACTGCAAGTTTTCTACTTGTTGGAACCGGAAATTCTGAAGAATCTTTGTGTTCCGTCAACCATGGGGCCGGCAGAGTGATGAGCCGAACCGCTGCTCTTGGAAAAGCTCGAAGAGGCAAAACCATTACATCGGCCTTGATTAGCGATGAACAGTTCAGACGAAGTATGGAAGGCATAAAACTCATAACCGGCGATAAACGCAGAATAAAGGAGGAAGCGCCGGACGCTTACAAAGACATTGAAGAGGTGGTGCGAATTGTTGTCGAATGCGGCTGGGCCAAGCCCGTTGCTCGAATGGTCCCATTAGCCGTCCTAAAGGGCTAAGATGTCTTCTCTATACTTTTTCCATGAAACGCTTTTGCCAAATCAAGTTTTCCCTGTAAAAATACGATAGAAATGATTAACATGCTATTATCCCGGCACGCCAGGATTGCCTGATGGCTTGTGCGGATATAAAATGAAGTAATCTTTGTAGTTGGAAGTCTGCATAATTACTTATCGGAAGGTAATAGAATGACTTTCAAAAAGAGAAAAGCTGAAAGTGAAAAACTAAAAACTGTTGAATTTGAAGTCCCAAAGCTTTGCGCTTTTCGCTTTACGTTTTTGGTCTTTGTAACTTCGCTGGTTGTATTGATTTTTATTGTCGGCTGCCCCCCTGTAAGGCCCGAACCTGACGAAGTTGGAATCGTAAAGCCCGAACCTGACGAAGTTGGAATCGTAAAGCCTGAACCCAACGAGGTCGAACCTCCAAAGGCTGAGCCTAATCATCCTAAACCCAATGACATCGAACCTAATGCAGTCGACCCTAACAGGATTAAAGCTGTCCCTAAGGTTTTTTTTCACGACAAATGTAC
>Ga0209986_10004469_pt1 | contig 11822 bp, 12 predicted proteins | sample BlataG_FD_183168 | JGI IMG/M metagenome (GOLD analysis project Ga0209986, IMG submission 183168) | Deep subsurface microbial communities from Black Sea to uncover new lineages of life (NeLLi) - Black_00105 metaG (SPAdes) (version 2) | ecosystem: Environmental > Aquatic > Marine > Oceanic >...
TGGGACGTTCAAAGATGACCGTTGGGAGTGGCCTCTGGAAAAGTTCTATCACCACCTGTTCGCCTCCGACCACATTGTTCTGAACTTTAGTCGTGAGCTTGGCCTCGGTGACAGAATCTTCTTCCCCAGGCCCATTACGGCCATCTGGCAAAATGGCACGATAAACGCTTTCGACAGCCCGCTTGCTGTGCTCCGCTATCCATACCTGTCTTTCCTGGACAAGATGCGCGTCGGTCTGGTGACCCTCTACCTGCGCCTATCGAGGAACTGGCAGCCGTTGGAGCGGGTGACGGCACATGAGTGGCTGCCCCGCTACATCGGGCTGCGTGCCTACCAAGTGCTTTGGGAGCCGCTGTTGGTTGGCAAACTTGGAGACTACTACCGCGAGGTCAACATGGCCTGGTTCTGGGCGCGCATCCATAAGCGGACGCCGCGTCTGGGCTATTACGTTGGAGGCTATCAAACTCTTATTGACGCCCTGGTAGAGAAGGTGCAAGCTCAGGGCGGCGTCATCCACTTGAGCGCACCTGTATCACGGGTGGATGATTCTGGGCCAAGGATTCGCCTGCACGTGCCAGACGAGGTGCACGAGTTCGATGCGGTTCTGGCCACGGTCTCACCGTCGGCAATGCTGCGTTTGGCGCCAAGTCTGCCTGAAGACTACCTGACGCAGATACGAGGATTGCGCTCCCTTGGCGCATTGACACTAGTTCTGGCTCTCGAACAGCCCATTACTGCCAGCTTTTACTGGATTAATCTGCCCAAAGGGCAGTTTCCCTTCCTGGCCTTTGTGGAACATACAAACTATCAGCCACCCGAGCACTATGGCGGTGACTACCTTGTCTACCTGGGCGATTATCCAGCGCCTGAGCACAGGTACTTTCGCATGAGCAAGGACGAACTGCTGAAGGAGTTCTTGCCCAGCCTGACTGCATTCAACCCGGCATTTGATCCGTCGTGGGTGCGCAAGAGTTGGCTGTTCCGCGAAAAGTATGCCCAACCAGTGGTGCCTGTGAACTATTCCAGGCAAATACCGCCTGTGCGCACACCCGTGCCTGGGTTATATTTCGCCAGCATGAGCCACGTCTATCCATGGGATAGAGGTTCGAACTATGCTGTGGAGATGGGGCAGGCGTTGGCGTGTATGGTTCTGGAGGACCTTGCGGAGGAATAGGATAGCCTCCCGGGTTGGCAGCGCCGTGCCATCCACTGACCACTTTGCAGAAGATTGACAGAATTCCTTGTTGAGTATATAATGTAGTCACAAGAGTGACTACATATGTGGGAGGATGTCATGCCTGAAATCGGCGTACGAGAATTGAAGATTCACACTTCGGAGATTATTCGGGCCGTGCGGGAGCGGCGCGCCCGTTATCTGATCACCTACCGCGGGAAGCCGGTCGGGGTGCTGCTGCCTCTTGGGGAGATTGAACTGCAGGAAGTACTTCTTGCAGGGGAACAGGGGGCGGCAGTGTGGGAGGAGTTGGTCGTACTGGGACAGGACATCGGCGACGGGTGGCAGTCGGATCTCACGGGTGCTGAACTGTTGTCGGAGATGCGTCGTTAGGGGGCAAGGATGGCCACGACGTACACCGTGGATGCCAGTGTCTTCCTGAACGCCTTCAATCCCTATGAGCCAGGGCATGAGCAGAGCCAGCGACTGTTGGCTCTCATGCGGGATGCGGCTGCGCCCATCGTTGTGCCCACGCTGTTGCTGCCGGAAGCGGCTGCTGCTGTGAGGCGTGGGCGGGGAGACGCTGACCTGGCCCGCCGCTTTAGCAGCGCCTTGAGCCGGCTGCCGCATCTGGTGTTGGTCTCTCTGGATCTCACCCTGGCCCGGCAGGCCGCTGACGTCGCAGCTCAGCATGGCCTGCGAGGGAGCGACGCTGTCTACGCCACCGTAGCGCTCCGTTTTGGCAGCACCCTAATTACACTGGACAGGCAGCAGCGAGAGAAGGTGGCCGAAGTGGTCACCACACGGTGGCCTGCGGAAGCCCTGACGGAGTGGTCGGACGAGTAGGCCTTGATGAGACGGGAGACCAATTGCATGGAAGAAGCGGTTTCGTGCGGACCCTTTGATCCGGTAGACCTGGTGCAGATGCGGCTACTGGCGAAACTTCCACCGGGTCGGCGCGTGTGTACCATGCTTGATGCCCAGGCTTTCGCGCGGGCGCTCATCCGGGGACGGTTGCGCCGTCAGTATCCGAATGCCTCAGAACGCGAACTGGCGCTCAAACTCTTGGAGGAGGTAGAGCGTGCCAACCGAACGCCGGCCCGACCTTAGCCTGTTCATAGACATCTTGCACGTCTTGGAAACGATTAACGCTCCATACGCTATCATCGGTGCCTTTGCCGCCACAATCTATGGCATTACTCGCATCACCTATGACATTGATATCGTTGTGGATCTGTCGGAGCAGCACATTCAGTCGCTGGCCGCGCACTATGCCCCTCCTCGCTACTACGCGGATCTCGAACAGATGCATGACTCTGTCCGCCAGGGGATAATGTTCAACATCATTGACGGTGATCGAGGGGAGAAGGCTGACCTCATGCCAGTGACGATGAATCCTTTTTATCGGCAGGTATTGGCCCGTCGCGTGCGTCATCGGGTTGAAGCACCAGGGCAAGAGCCGTTTGATGCCTGGTGCGCTCGCCTGGAGGATGTCATCATTGGCAAACTGATTGCGTGGGCTGAAGCAAATTCGCGAAAGCATGAGACTGACATCTACGAGATGCTCGTCTTCCACTACCTTGGACTTGATCCCTTTATCGTATTTGAGGAGCTCATTGTGGACACTGCGGCGATAGCCTTGGGGCCGGTCGTGGCTGAGTTCTGGGCCGCGGCGAAAGATGCTGCTCGCCAGGAAGCCAGTCGCCTGGCAGAGGGGTCTTGATACGCGGGTTCCTGTCAACGTCATCTCCAGAAACGGGTAAACACCCCTCAGCGCAGTACATAAGGATTTTGACAATCCAGCTATCCAGTGCTATACTAGAGCCACTGTGCGGACTTGGCTTGAGCATAGACATACGTAGCCCTGGCCTTGGTAACTGGGTCAGGGCCGCACTTTCTTGACGTAAGGCGATGCTTGTGCTGCATTTGTGACTCCGTGGCTGAGCGCGGACGTGTATGCGGTTGAAGAAGCATTGAGGACACACACAGGACGTGTGAGCACAATACAGTTCTGTGACTCTATTCTAGTGTGAAGGAGAAGCCTGAGGAATGAAGACCATCTGCGTCATTGGTGTGGGATACGTCGGACTGGTGACAGGAGCCTGCTTGGCCGATCTTGGCAACAAGGTGATTTGTCTGAATCGGAGCCAACAGAAATCGGACAACCTGAAAAAGGGTATCCTGCCGATCTTTGAGCCAGGGTTGGAAGAGGTAGTCCGCCGCAACTATGAAGCTGGGCGTCTGGACTTTACAACCTCGTACGACGAGGCGCTGCGTGGTGCGGAGTTTGTTTTCGTCGCTGTCGGCACGCCGTCCGGAAGCGAGGGGGAGGCAGACCTCTCTCACGTTAACCAGGCGACCGAGGGAATCGCCAGGCGTCTTGCTGAACCTCTGATCATAGTCAACAAGAGCACAGTTCCAATCGGGACTGGGGATTGGGTGGCTGACATCGTCAATGAGCACAAGGTCAGCGACGTGGAATTCGCGGTGGTCTCCAATCCAGAGTTCTTGCGCGAAGGCTCGGCTGTCTATGATTTCACGCATCCTGACCGCATCGTGCTGGGGTGTACAAACGGGGAGGCGGCCGAAAAGGTCGCAGAGCTGTACGCACCGCTGCAGGCGCCCGTTATTATCACTGATCTGCGCACTGCCGAGATGATCAAGTATGCGTCGAACGCATTCCTGGCGACCAAGATCTCGTTCATCAATGAGATGGCCAATATCTGTGAGGCTCTGGGTGCTGATGTGAGGGAGGTTGCGCGGGGCATGGGCAGCGATAAACGCATTGGCCACGCCTTCCTGGGGGCTGGCGTAGGTTGGGGTGGCTCCTGTTTCCCCAAGGACGTAAAGGCTCTAGCTCATATTGCTGCCACGCATGGCTGCCATCCTCAGCTGCTGCGCGCAGTCATGGAGATCAACTACGACCAGCGCAAGCGCGTTATTCAGAAGCTGCGCGAGATCATGGGGAACCTTCGCGGCAAGACGATCGGTGTGTTGGGCCTGTCCTTCAAGCCTAACACCGATGATATGCGCGATGCACCTTCTATCGAGATCATTCACATGTTGCAGCACGAAGGGGCACAGGTCAAGGCTTATGACCCGGTGGCGGCCGACAATGCCAGGAAGATTCTGAACGACGTGACCTATTGTGACAACGCGTACGCCGTGGCCGAGGACGCAGACGCGTTGATCCTGCTGACGGAGTGGAACGAGTTCAAGCAACTGGACATGGGGCGCATTATCAAGTCTATGCGCCAGCCAGTGCTTCTCGATGGCCGCAATATCTATGAGCCTGAAAGAATGAGGGCACTGGGGTTCACTTATCGCTGCATTGGGCGGGGATACGATGCAAATGGGCGACCCTTGTGAGTGTACCTGATGCTCAGCGTGGGTGTGGATATCATCGAGATTGAGCGCATCCGCCGGGCCATTTCACGTTGGAATGGGCGTTTCTTGAACAGAGTCTACACTCAGGCCGAGTTGACACTGTGCAAGGGGCGGGTGCCTGAACTGGCAGTGCGTTTCGCAGGAAAAGAAGCCGTTTCCAAAGCACTCGGAACTGGATTGCTTGGAGTGTCGTGGTGCGAGATGGAAGTGCTTGCTGATGCACGGGGCAGGCCGCTGGTCCGTCTACATGGGCGCGCGGCAGCTCGTGCCGCCAAGCTGGGTCTGGTGGAGTTTGCCATCAGTCTCTCGCATTCGCGTGACTATGCGGTAGCTTTTGTAGCGGCAGGTCAGGATGGATAAGATCGAGCGGACTTTGCGGGGAAAGATGCGGAAGCGACCAAAGGACACAGTGCGTCTGATCCTGCGTGTCGAAGGCGATGTGTCGCAGGCAACAGCGCGGCTGGCCGAATTGGGGGTTACCATACTGCGGTCCTTTAGCCTTATCAAGGCGGTAGCTGTTTCGTGCTCAGGGGAGACAGCATTAGCTCTTCAGAAGGAGCCGTGGGTACAGGCGATTGAGGAAGACCGCCAGGTCTTCATTCAATAGCAGGACCTCCAGGACTCAAAACAAGGGGGGAAGGGTGAGACGCACCAAAATAGCCGCTGGCCTAGCGGAGACGCTGGGAGCTCCCGGGGCGCCGCATGAGCACCGCATCATCATCAGATACAGACAGGAGGTTTCCCTCGCCAGTCGGCCTCTGGCTGGTATCACAAGGCCGCACCACTTTGTCCTTGTCCCTGCCGCAGCCATGCGTGCTTCGGCCGAGCAGATTCGTGAACTCGCTGACGACCCTACAGTAGAGCACATCTGGCCGGACCTGCCCGTGCACATTTGTCTGGACGCTTCTGCTACCCATATCCGTGCCCCAGAGGTTTGGGCCACTGGCTTTACGGGGCGCAATGTACCAATCGCTGTCCTGGATACGGGCATTGATCCTGGTCATCCGGACTTTGCAGGTCGTATTACGGCCATGGAGGATTTTACGGGTGAAGGGACGAGTGACAATCACGGGCATGGCACCCACGTGGCCGGGATTGCGGCCGGAGCCGGTAACAAGTACAAGGGTATTGCGCCCGAGGCCCGCATCTATGCAGCCAAGGTGCTGCACGGTGACGGCTCGGGGTATATGAGCGAAGTCATGGCCGGCCTGGAGTGGGCGGTGCAGCAAAATGTAAAAGTCATCAATCTGTCCCTGGGCGGCATGGGACCGTGTGATGGCTCAGATGCACTTTCTGTGACCTGCGATGCGGCCGTGGATCAGGGTGTTATGGTTTGTGTGGCTGCGGGCAACTACGGCCCACAGCCTTCCACGGTTGGCCCGCCAGGTTGTGCCAGGAAGGTGCTGACCGTGGGTGCCTGTGCGAAGCAAGATGCCATTGCTAACTTCTCAGCTCATGGTCCCACGAGTGATGGACGGGTGAAGCCAGACGTCTTGATGCCTGGCGTTGATATCGTTTCTTGTCGCGCCCAGGATACCAGTATGGGCGCGCCAGTGGATGCGCTCTACACGCGGGCGTCTGGCACCAGTATGTCTACACCACATGCCGCGGGCACAGCAGCTCTGTTGCTGGAAGCTTTTCCAGACTTGACCCCCACGCAACTTGGAGAGCGGTTCATGAGGACGGCGAACGACCTTGGTCTGGATGCCAATGCGCAAGGCAAGGGCCGTGCGGATGCCTATCAGGCGTACCTGGATACGCCGTTTCAGCCATCACCACCTCCGCCGACACCGGGTTGTCTTGTTTCAATCTTGCAGCTCTTCGTGCCAGGGCGCTAAGCCTTTGGCTGCCCCTGCCAAGGGCACTCTTTTGCTTCGGCACTGAACAGGAACTACGAGGAGAGCACCGAGTCATGCCTATTGCTTCAACTGCTTATCTCTTCCCCGCTGCAGGACTGCTGGGAATCGTTTTCACAGTATACCTGGTCCGCATCACCTTGAGCAAAGATGCCGGCACGCCAGAGATTGCCAGGTTCTCAGCAGTCATTCAGAAAGGGGCGATGACATTCCTGAGGCGCGAGTATCGCATCATGGCTGTGGTTGCGGTCTTTTTCGCCATTCTCTTGTTAGTGGTGCTGGACGTGTATATCATGTTCACGTTCATTGTTGGCGTGGTAACGTCTGTGCTGGCAGGCTACGTCGGCACGAACATCGCCACCCGGGCCAATGGCCGCACAGCTTTTGCTGCCCGTAAGGGGGCCGGTCATGCACTTGATGTGGCCTTTTCAGGTGGGGCTGTTCTAGGTATGACGGTGGTCAGCCTCGGTATTCTGGGGATTTCCACAGTCTATTTGACTTTTTCGCTGTTGCGGGTGGTGCCGAATCCGTTGACCGTGATGACCGGCTACTCTATGGGTGCGAGCTTTGCGGCCATTTTCGCTCGCATCGGAGGTGGAATCTTCACCAAAGCTGCTGACATTGGGGCCGACATGGTGGGGAAGGTTGAAGTGGGCATGCCCGAGGACGATCCCCGTAACCCGGCCGTGATTGCAGACCTCGTAGGCGACAATGTTGGCGATGTGGCGGGCATGGGAGCGGATACCTATCAGTCTTACGTGGATACAACCATTGCCGCACTCATTCTAGGGGGCTCCGCAACGACTGTCCTCGGTGCTCGTTTGGGCCAAAAAGGTGTATACTTCCCTCTGTGTGTTCTCGTGATTGGCGTGTTGGGCTCTGTGGTAGGGGTTGTTGCAGTGAAAGTGCTGGCACAATCGGAGAAAGTGGGGCCGGAGACAGTTTTGCGTTTGGGCATGGTCATCAGCGCCGTCGTAGCGCTGCTGGGAACACTGCTGCTATCTCGGCTTTATTTGCACGACCTGCGCGCTTTCTATGCCACGGCATCTGGCCTGGTCGCAGGCGTGGCTATCGGACTGATTACGGAGCACTTTACTTCTGGACGCCCAGTTGACGTGATTGCTGCATCTTGTGAATCGGGTGCGGCGACGACCATTATCGCCGGTCTATCCGTTGGCATGCGGAGCGCTGCTTTGCCCATGCTTATCCTGGGCTTGTCTATGATCTTTTCCCACAGAGCCTGGGGCATTTACGGCATCTCGCTTTCTGGCATGGGCTTGCTTTCCATTCTGGGCATCACACTGTCTATGGATGCTTATGGGCCAATTGCCGACAACGCGGGTGGCATTGCTGAAATGACACGCCAGCACCCCCGCATACGGCGTATCACGGATCGCCTGGATGCTGCGGGCAACACCACGGCGGCTATAGCGAAGGCCTTTGCAGTCAGCGCGACTGCGGCAGCTGCGCTCTCATTGCTGACAGCCTATTCGGAAGTGGCTATGGTGAAGAGCCTGGACATCCGAGACCCGCGAGTGATGGCTGGCATGCTGCTCGGTGGCGCGCTGCCTGCACTGTTCTCTTCCATGACCCTGAGCGCCGTGGGCCACGCAGCAGAGCTGATGGTCACAGAGGTGCGACGCCAGTTCAAGGAGATTGCAGGGCTGCTTGAGGGCAGGGCTGCTCCGGATTACCAGCGATGCATTGATATCGCTGCCAGGAGCGCTTTGGGGCAACTGGTCTTGCCCTGTCTGGTTGCTGTGGCCTCTCCCTTTGCTATCGTTTTCACCTTGGGGCGTGAGGCACTGGCAGGCTTCATCGCCGGCAACATCGTCAGCGGCATTTTTCTGGCTATTTTTATGGCCAACGCTGGTGGTGCCTGGGATAATGCCAAGAAGCGCATCGAAGCAGGCGCCCATGGTGGCAAGGGCTCTTTGGCCCACCTCGCCAGCGTGGTGGGGGATACTGTGGGCGACCCTCTGAAGGATACGGCTGGACCCACGTTGAACATCCTGGTCGAGTTAGTCGCCGCGGTTTCGCTCGCCTTCGTGCCGCTGTTCTTGCGTCTGATTCCGTAGGGGCAGCGGATGCGTCCCCTCATCGGGATCCCTTGTCACAGCAACAGGCGCCGCCCGAAGTACCTCTCGCGCTTTTGTGTCAGGCAGACCTACTGTCGTGTGCTGCGCGCTGTGGGAGGTGCTCCAATCTTGATCCCGCTGCTCGAGGACGACGAAACCCTGCTGGACGTCTGTGAGCGGCTGGATGGCCTGCTACTGGCCGGTGGTGGTGACATTAAGCCGCAGCGTTTTGGCCAGGCACGCTTGGCCAAGCTGAAGAGTGTTGATCCACCTCGTGATCGAGTGGAGTTGTTGCTAGTTCGTCGCGCTGTGGACGATGGCCTGCCCGTGCTGGCTATCTGCCGCGGGCTGCAGGTATTGAACGTGGCCTTGGGAGGCACGTTGTACCAGGACATCTCAATGCAAGTTCCCAATGCGTTGCGGCACGACTTTCATCCTGACCATCCCCGCAACTACCTTGGTCATGATGTACTGGTGAGGCCCGGAACCCGTCTGGCGGACGTTGTTGGCGTTGGACGGTTGGCTGTCAACAGCTTCCACCACCAATCAGCAAAGGATGTGGCCCCTGCTTTGGCCGTGGCTGCATCTGCCCCGGATGGCGTGATCGAGGCTGTTGAGTGCCGAGACGGACGGTCTATCGTAGGCGTGCAGTGGCATCCAGAAGACCTGGTCGAGGATGACCCCAGGATGAAACGCCTGTTCGGAGCGTTCGTTGAAGAGGCGCGCACACACCATCGGCGCCGCTAGGGAGATCACGTCAGCGACTGCAGGCCCGCTATCCCCAGCAGGGCTGTTTGACTCCAGTGTTAGTGGTCTGTCCGTGCTGCGCGAGGTGGCCAAGCAACTACCCTGCGAGCATCTCCAGCACTGCTCTTTGCACATCCGGTTGGTCATTAAGCCGCACATGAGAATAGCGTGGCGGTTCGAGCAGCGCCTGATCCTCTAAGAGAGCAGCGGCGTCCATCTCCCTCACAGTTAGCTGACAACGTTTCTCAAAGCGACGCAGGACTGGCCTGGCGCCAGGGATCGTGGTTGCGCTTTTGGCAGTTACGACAAAGTCCCCGAATGAAAAGCACTGTTTCCACTTTCGTCGCAGTATGTTCAAGTCGAGTTGAAGCACGAAATCGCCATGAATACAGCAGTGGCGAATATCTTTGGGTGTCTTTGCCGAGCGGTTGAGCCACTTCATGAACAGGCTGTTGGGTCGTAATTGCCACGCAGCAGGGCTCTCCAGCGATAGCGGCTGGCCGTGTGCTTCGTTCACGGCCGCCAGCGTACGCATGCTCATTTGGGCTATCATCGCCCGCGCTGCCCATATGTCTGGGGCGATGTCAGCCGGCAAAAGATGCAGGCGGTCGAGCAGCATGATGAGTCGCCAAACCCGCGACTGTTTCAAGACCTTGTCGTAGAATGCCAGCCAGTCACAGCCCAGGTTGGGAACTGCTATCTCGACCAGGGTTCCGACGTGTCCCCGGTAGTGTGTCCCATTGTGGTCCGGATTGTCTCGGGCCAGATAGTACCTGGCGATGAGCCCGCCCACGCTATAGGCCACAATGTCTACTTCTTCCGGCCCTCCAGCAGTGGTGCTCTCATGGCTCAGACGATCAACTTGAAAAGGATAGCTTTCAACGAGGTGAGGGTCGTCCGATAGGCGGTGGGCGATATCAACGATATTGCCCTGATAGTTGTACTTGGGGATACCATGTGTCTTGATGTACCCGTAGTCAAAGAGGCGAACGAAGTGAGGGTCGAAGCCACCTTCTTTGACGAGGAAGTCTACCATACCAGAGACTTGCCAGTCTTCGGGTCGGCCCCCCAGGCCATGGATGAGGATGACAGGATGCGGCTTCATTTTACGGATTATGCCCTCGAATTTGGGATATATGGGATATACTTGGGATATAAAGGGATTGTCTACTTGAGGATGTAGTAGGTGCCCTTCTTGGCGCCGATGCGAAGCAGCAACCCCTTGTCTACCATATCCGCCAAATCCAGACGCAGGGTTTCGGGGGTGACGTCAGGGCACAGATTGTGGTAGTCACGGTTTGTGATACGGTCGTGTCCCTGCAGGTAGGCGAGGGCTTTGATCTGACGTTCGTTGAGATTCTGCTCCCACTTGCTGACGGGACGTTCACGTACATTGCGCAGGGTTACCTTGAAAGTGAAGGGGCGGGCCTCGAACTGTGGTGCGGGATGGCCTGCTCTTATCATCTCGTCAATCATGCGGTCAATGCCCAGCCCCAGTTCCTCGATGAGCCCCCAGTAGAAGAGCCCTTTCACAATCCGGGGGTTCCGTGAAAAGTGCTCCTCTACGATGTTATCCAGTGTAATGTGACCAGGCAGCCCGCCGGGACTAATGATCTCCATGCGGTCTTGGAAGATGCGCACCTCGATCCGCCGGCCCGAGATGCGGTAGTCACGATGGGCCACGGCATTGACGATGGCCTCGCGCACGGCGAATGGCGGATACTCGGGACGCTCCTCACGCTTCAAGCCGGAGATCACGGACTCGTGACGCATCTCTTCCCAGATAATGTTCCAGAGGTTTTCAATGATTTGATTCAGTGACCCACTGATCTCCTCCCGCCGCGTATAGCCGGGGAGGCCGTCACGGCTGCCTGGTTGCGTGCCCGCAAAGCGTACCAGGACGGCGCGGCTTTGGGGCAGCAAACGCTGCGGGTTTCGTCCAAAGAGCAGCAAGCCGGCCACTGTTGGTTTTCCTTCCGCGTCTATGGCACCGCTGTCCAGTAAAAGCTCTGTGGCGCTCAGCTTCTCGCCGCGAGGGCCCCGCAGGCGACGCTTAGCCACGTACTCGGCGATGATACCTTCATCCAGGTCGGCTGGAGTAGCACCGGGCGCCGTTTCTTTTTCATAATCTCCAGCCCCTTTGGCAGAGGCGAGATGCCTGATCTCTTCACCGCCCAGTGGCCTGTTCTTCGCTCTTGAGCGCAGCAGCACCCGTCCGTCGAGGAGGCTGTGTAGCTCTGGGCTGTGGGGCACGGAAATCGCGATTACCGTCCCGCGCCCGATATCAAGCTGTCGCCATTCCGTTCTGATAGGGGGACGACACATGACCTGCGCGCGCAGCAGCAGTGCTTCCAGGTGCTCAGGCTCGACCCCTTCGAAGAGCATGCCCGTAGTGCCTAATCCGACGAGGATAGTGCCACCATCGGCGTTGGCGAACGCTGCCAGTGTCTCTGCCAGCGTTTCCGCATCTGGCTGCGGCATGAACTCGAGCAGTTGTCCCCTACCTTTTTCCAGCAGCGCTTTGATGTCCATAAGCCTGTCTCAGCCTTTCCCCTTGTCTCGGCTAGCGCGTGTGGCGCT
>Ga0209986_10004470_pt1 | contig 11819 bp, 12 predicted proteins | sample BlataG_FD_183168 | JGI IMG/M metagenome (GOLD analysis project Ga0209986, IMG submission 183168) | Deep subsurface microbial communities from Black Sea to uncover new lineages of life (NeLLi) - Black_00105 metaG (SPAdes) (version 2) | ecosystem: Environmental > Aquatic > Marine > Oceanic >...
CCAAGGCAGTGGTGATGATAGGTGAGATAGGCGGCTCCGACGAAGAGATCGCGGCTGAGTATATTAAGAAAAACCTCAGTAAGCCGGTGGTGGCTTTTATCGCCGGTCAGACGGCCCCGCCCGGCAAACGGATGGGACACGCCGGCGCTATCATTTCCGGTGGCTCGGGCACGGCTGCAGAGAAGATTTCGGCTCTCAACAAGGTGGGTGTGCCGGTCGCCGGTTCGCCTACGGAAATCCCGGCCGTCTTGAAAGAGCTGATGTCGAAAGCTGGGAAGAAGGCTGCCGGGACGGTAAAGAAACCTGCTGCAAAGAAGGTAGCCAAAGCAGCAACCAAGAAGACAGCTACGAAGGCGAAAGTGAAGAAGACAACCGCAAAAGCAGCCGCGAAGAAGAAGCCGAGCGCCAAAAAGACGGCCTCGAAAAGAAAGAAAAAATAGTAGTAGAAGCTACTTGCGTATACATATTAGGTGATTTGCTAACCTTAAGGATGTGCTATGACAGAGTCAAACGTGGTAGGTGAATCAAGAGCCAAACCTGCCGCTAAAAGTAAGTATGATTACTCCAAGGGACCGCCTCCCTTGAATATCAATCTCAGTTGGTGCAAGGCGTGTAACATTTGCATCGCGCTGTGTCCGAAGCAGGTTTTTGAGCCTGACCAAGACGGCAAACCGGTTGTAGCTCGCCCCGAGGATTGCACCCAGTGCACCATTTGCTGGGTACACTGTCCTGATTTCGCCATAACGTCAAATTACAAGTAGGGCATGTTGAGCATGTTCTAAAGGAAGGTACTATGGCTCACGCCGAAAGACAAATGCTGCTGGGAAACATGGCCTGCGTTCATGGAGCTATCTATGCCGGAATGAAGTTTTATGCCGGTTATCCTATTACTCCTTCAACGGAAGTGGCCGAGGGCTGCGCCCGGGAGCTGCCCAAGATCGGCGGCCGGTTCATTCAAATGGAAGACGAGATTGCCTCCATGGGAGCTATAGTGGGCGCTTCGATGGCCGGTTTGAAGTCGATGACCGCCACCTCCGGCCCCGGTTATTCCCTGATGGTTGAGAACATCGGATATGCGTACATGGTAGAGGTTCCGTGCGTGATTGTCAATGTCCAGCGCGGGGGACCCTCGACCGGCTTGCCCACCAAGGTCAGTCAATCGGACACGATGCAGGCGCGCTGGGGGCCGCATGGAGACTTTACCGCTATTGCGGTCGCTCCGTCCACCGTGGCCGAAACCGTTACGGAAGTGATCCGGGCCTTTAATCTCGCCGAGCGTTTCCGAACGCCGGTTACAGTTCTTCTTGATGAAACTATCGGTCACATGCGCGAAATGATCGCTCTGCCGCAGCCGGGAGAGTACGAGGTGATTGATCGGGTGAAACCAACCTGCGATCCGGCTGACTATGTGCCTTATGAGCCGACCGAGAATTGTGTCAACCCGATGCCGGCCTATGGCGAGGGCTATCGGTACTATGTAACCGGTCTTTCTCACGACACCATGGGATTCCCCACCAACCGGCCCGATGAAATCGCTCCCAAGCTGAAGAAGCTTAAGTGCAAGATTGAAGACTACAAAGATGAGATATTCAAGCTGCGCCTGGAAAAGATGGACGACGCGGAGATTGCCTTCGTCTCGTACGGCTCAGTGTCACGAGCCGCATTGCTGGCTGTGACGCTGGCCCGTCAGGCCGGGGTCAAAGTAGGCTCTATTCAACTGCATACCGTCTGGCCTTTCCCGTTAGACCAGCTTCGTGATCTGCTTCAGAACTGTTCCAAGGTAATTGTTGGCGAGCTGAACATGGGGCAAATTGTCCGCGAGGTAGAACGAGCGGTGCCGCATGAAACGGAAATATACAGCCTTCAGAGATACGACGGTGAGATACTTACCCCCATGCAGCTTTTGGATAAGCTTGAGGAGGTGTTATAATGGCAACTGCAACGAAAGAGAAAGAAGCGTCCCCAAAACAAAAATCTGACGTTTTCTTTCAGTACTTCCGCCCGAAGAAAAAACTCCCCAATGTCTGGTGCGCCGGCTGCGGCATCGGCATTGTCATGGGGGCTTTGATTCGCGCAGTCGACAAGCTTGGCCTGTCAAAAGATGAAGTTGTCCTGGTGTCGGGCATAGGCTGCACCAGTCGCATGCCGGTCTACCTCGATTTCAATGCCCTGCATACGACTCATGGCCGGGCGCTGCCCTTTGCTACCGGGGTCAAGTTCGCCAAACCGAAAATGAAATTGATCGTGATCACCGGCGACGGTGACGCTCTTGCCATAGGTGGCAACCACTTCATTCACGCCTGTCGCCGCAACATTGACATTACCGTCATCCTGATAAACAACTATATCTACGGTATGACCGGCGGACAGGGCTCTCCCACTACTCCGTCCGGTGCTTTCTCCACTACGACCCCCTATGGGAACGTTGAGAAACACTTTGAGCCCTGTGAGCTGGCCAAAGCAGCCGGAGCTACGTTTGTCGCTCGCACCACCGTCTATCACGCCCCGCAAATGGAAAAGAATATTATGAATGCTATTGAGCATCGCGGCTTTTCAATGATAGAGGTGATTACAAACTGCCACACCTACTATGGCCGGCTCAATCGTCTGGGTCATGCCATGTCCATGCTCACGTGGTTCAAAGAAAAGTCCGTCATGTTGGGCAAAGCCAAAAAAATGACGGAAGAAGAACTCCAAGATAAATTTGTTATCGGCGTCTTGCACCGGGCAGACAAGACAGAATTCTGCGATGAATACCAGAAAATCGTCGATGCTCTTCAGGGAGGAAAGTAGCCATGGCCCATAAGTCGTTGCGCAAAATAGAAATCCCCCATGATCGCTTTGAAATGCGCCTGTCCGGTTCCGGGGGACAGGGGATGATTCTGGCGTCCGTTATCATAGCGGAAGCGATTGGCACTGACCCCTCTAAGAGAGTGATTCAAACTCAGTCATACGGGCCGGAAGCCCGCGGTGGAGCCTCCAAGGCGGACGTGGTGGTTTCCACCAACGAAATATATTACCCCAAGGCGCTGACGCTCGATTTGCTGTTGGCCATGACTCAGGAGTCGATGGACAAGTATTACGCGGACCTCAAAGAGAACGGGACACTTATCATCGACAATGTTTTGGTAACGCAAGTTCCGACCGAGAACTATTACGGTCTGCCGTTCACACGGCTGGCCCGCGAGGAAGCCGGTCATGTCATGGTGGCCAATGTCATTGCTTTGGGGGCTATTGCCGGCCTGACCGGTATTGTTTCCCATGATGCGCTGGTCAAAGCAGTCCTCGCGCGAGCGCCGCGCGGCACGGAAGACAAGAATCGGAAGGCGGTTGAGATCGGTTTTCGTGAGGCGCTGAAGATCAAGAAGTGATACCAAGTTTCATGCGCCGTCACGAACCCTTTCGTGACGGTTATATCGGTGCGGTCAGGAAAGGATTCCTGACCGCGCATAAATAGGGGAAGTTCCGTGAGCAGGACGCTTCTGATTATCAAACCGGACGCCGTGGAGAGAAATCTCATCGGCCATATCATCAGCCGCCTTGAGCAGGCGCGCTTTGAGATTGTTGCTATGCGAATGATGCCGCTTTCCAAAGAAGAAGCGCGGGAGTTTTACGCCGTTCACAAAGAGAAGCCGTTCTACAATCCGCTGGTAAAGTATATGACTTCCGGCCCGGTAGTTCCGATGGTCCTGAAAAAAGAGAACGCGATTGACGATCTGCGCACGCTTATCGGCGCTACCGATCCGGCCGAGGCGGCCTGTGGGACTATTCGCCATGAAATCGGACGGGATGTGGAAAAAAACTCCGTCCATGCCTCCGATTCGGATGAAAACGCCGCCAGGGAAATCTCTTTCTTTTTTTGACAGAGTTATATGGAATGTGACCGGCAGCCATGAAGATTGAACTGGCGTATGCCGAAACCGCACTGACACTGGATATTCCTTCCTCCATTCACGTAGATATCTTCTCTCCCACTGCCGTGCAGAATCCCCTCGGCGTTGACGCTTTCTTAAGCGGATTCCTGCAGGCCGGCGGTGGCCGCTTTCTCTCAGGCGACCCGCCCCTGATAGTCGTCAACGACGGCTACCGAAAAACTCCCACCGCCACGATCCTTCAGTGGCTCGATCAGCTCCACCCCGGTATTGTCGATTCCGCCCGGTACCTCATTTCCACCGGCGCTCATACTGCGCCCACAGAAAAACACTACCACAAAATATTTAGGCGCCTGTGGGAGCGAGTAAGAGACAATGTCTCCTACCATGACGCCGGTGACCGATCCGGTATGACTTCAGTCGGCAGGGACGGCTTGGGTGGCGAGGTATGGGTGAACAGCGCCGTTTTAGAGAACAAAAAAATACTGGTCATCGGTTCGGTGGAGCCGCATTACTTCGCCGGCTTTACCGGCGGGAGAAAAGCGGTTTTCCCGGGGTTGACCGATATTGATACGGTAGCCCGCAACCACAACCTGGCCAACTCTCTTAAGGCAGCACCGCTGAAGCTGGAGGGCAACCCGGTAGCGGAGCACCTTGATTCTCTCATGGCCATGCTCGAGCGCGACAAGTTTTTTGGCATACAAATCGTCACTGACTCTAGGCGGCAGATCGCCGGTCTTTTTTTTGGCCGACTGAGTACCGCCTTTAGGAATGCAACGTCTATTGCAGAGAAGATATATACCCGCCAAGTTTTTAAAAGATATGATGTTATCATCTGCGAAGTGCTGCCTCCTTTAGACAAAAACCTCTACCAGGCGCAGAAAGCGCTGGAGAATTGTCAGACGGCTGTCAGAGAGGGAGGGACGATTATCATCGTTTCGGCATGTGAGGAGGGGGTCGGCTCCGAGCACTTTTTCCAACTGGCGGACAAGTGGGATCGACGGGCAAACCGCCCCAAAGACGGCAGGCAGCATTTTGGTTCTCACAAGTTGTCGCGAGTGATCTCAATCGGGAAACGAGTTGATATTCGCCTTCATTCGACCCTGCCGGACGATGTTGCCCGCCATGTATTTTACGAACCGCTTGACAACCTGCAATTTTTTTTGTACTCAACAGGAAAAGAATGTGAAAATTATCACTTGGCGGTCGTCCATGATGCCGCCAACATGGTACTGAAGATAGAGAACGACTGAATTGAAAGCATCACTCATATGGAGGTAAAATGAACAAGAAGATCGCCGTTATTGGTGCCGGAAACGTGGGCGCGTCCAGCGCCATGTACCTGGCCGAAGCAAACCTTGCCGATGTGGTCATGGTTGACATCATCGAAGGGGTCCCCCAGGGCAAAGGACTCGACCTGACCCAGGCCGGCCCGGTGCGGGGCTACAACGCCACCGTTACTGGGACCAATGATTTCGCAGACATCAAGGGGGCCGACATCGTTATCATGACCGCCGGGCTGCCCCGCAAGCCGGGGATGTCGCGCGAAGATCTGCTGAGCAAGAATGCCGAGATCATCGCTTCAGTAGGCGAGCATATTAAGAAACTCGCTCCCGACAGCTTCATCCTCATGGTCTCCAACCCGCTCGATCTGATGACCTTTCACATGCAAAGGATCACCGGCTTCCCCCAAAACCGCGTCTTCGGCCAGGCTGGCATACTCGATTCAACCCGCTTCCGTGCCTTCGTGGCGATGGAGCTCAACGTGGCCATGTCGGAGATCCAGGCGATGGTGCTGGGGGGGCACGGGGATACGATGGTGCCGCTGCCGCGGTATACAACCGTCGCCGGTATTCCCATTTCGGAGCTGATCCCCGAGGATCGCATTGAGGCGATTTCCGAGCGTACCCGCGTGGGAGGCGGTGAAATCGTCAAGCTGCTAAAGACGGGCTCGGCTTACTATGCTCCCGCCGCGGCTACTGTTGACATGTGCCGCTCAGTCTTCAACGATGAGAAGAAGGTCCTGCCGGTCTCGGCCTACCTGACCGGTGAGTATGGTATCAAGGATATCTATATCGGCGTTCCCGTGGTGTTGGGGGCCAACGGCGTCGAGCGGATCATCGAACTCAAGTTGAGTAAGGCGGAACTGGCTGCGCTGCAGAAATCTGCCGGCACCTACAAAGAACACCTCGAGATTCTCGGCTACTAAAGGAGTTTCTATGGCTAAGTATAAACATATCGTTGTCCCGAAAGACGGCCAGCGTATTACCGTTAAGAATAAGAAGCTGTCGGTTCCAAACAATCCGATTATTCCCGTCATTGAGGGGGACGGTATCGGCCGCGACATCATGAAAGCCTGTCGCCGAGTCGTTGACGCTGCCGTCGAAAAGGCATACAAGGGTAAGAAGAGAATCGTCTGGATGGACATCTACGCCGGTGAAAACGCCAACAAGCTGTACGGCGAGGTGCTGCCCAAAGAGACAATTAATGCCATCAAGGACTTCATTGTGGCCCTCAAAGGCCCGTTGACTACTCCCATCGGCGGAGGTTACCGTTCTCTCAATGTAACGATGCGGCAGGTGCTGAACCTGTACGCCTGTATCCGTCCCGTACGCTACTTCAAGGGGGTCGGTTCACCGGTGACCCATCCTGAGAAACTAAACGTTATCATCTTCCGTGAGAACACTGAGGACGTCTATGCCGGAATCGAGTGGCGCCAAGGGTCGGCCGAGGTCAAGAAGGTCATCAACTGGCTGAACAAAACGATGAAAACAAACATCCGCGCCGACTCCGGCGTGGGTGTCAAGCCGATCTCGGTAACCGGCACGAAGCGCCTCGTGCGCAAAGCAATTAATCACGCCATCGACAAGAAGCTCGGTTCGGTCACGCTGGTGCACAAGGGCAACATCATGAAGTACACCGAGGGGGCCTTTCGTGACTGGGGTTACCAGGTGGCTACCACCGAGTTTCGCAGCAAGGTCGTCACTGAGAATGAGCTCTGGAGCAAACACAAGGGTAAAATGCCCAAGGGCAAGATCCTCATCAAAGACCGCATTGCCGACTCCATGTTTCAGCAAATCCTGACCCGCTCGGACGAATACGAGGTGATCGCTACTCCGAACCTGAACGGTGACTACCTCTCCGATGCCTGCGCGGCGCAGGTGGGCGGCCTGGGGATGGCGCCCGGCGCCAATATCGGCGACTATGTCGGCCTGTTTGAGGCTACGCACGGCACCGCTCCCAAGTATGCTGACAAAGATATGGTCAATCCCGGATCGTTGATCCTATCGGCAGTGATGATGCTGGACTACCTCGGCTGGGACAAGGCCGGTCAGATGATCGAGAAAGCGATCCAGAAGACAATCAGTAAAAAGACCGTCACCTATGATCTGGCGCGCCAGATGAAGGGCGCCAAAAAAGTCGGCACTTCGGAGTACGCGACGCAGATCATTAGGAACATGTAGGCGGCATAGCCGTTCTTATGGCATAGTAGCGAGGCAGGGTCCCTGCGGCCCTGCCTTTCTTGTCGAGAGCATGAGACAGTTGCTCCACTTTGGTTGAGTAGAACCGAAGATTTGCGGAGGATCAACAATGTACACCTATGGCCCGGTACCGTCGCGAAGGCTGGGGCGTTCTCTTGGCGTAAGCCCGATCCCACCAAAGACGTGCTCCTACTCCTGTGTTTATTGTCAATTAGGAAGGACAAACCGTAAGCAAATAACAAGGGAAAGCTTTTACCCAAAGGAAGACATCCTCGCTGAAATCGCAGAACTGATGGAAGTATCAAGCCCGGATTACATCACCTTTGTTGGAGACGGTGAACCTACGTTGTGCAAAGACATAAGCTGGCTAATAGGGCAATGCAAAGAGAAGTGGACAATCCCTGTAGCGGTAATTACGAATGGATCCCTACTATTTCTCGAAGACGTGAGGCATGATCTCAAAAAGGCTGATGTAGTTCTGCCTACGTTAGACGCCGGTAATGAGAAAACGTTCAAAATCATCAATAGGCCTCATGGTCATATCAAGTATGATGCCATGCTTCGAGGCTTGGTAGATTTTCGCAGCGGGTATTCCGGACAGATATGGTTGGAGGTTATGCTTGTTAAGGGCCTAAATGACACCGAAGACGAGTTGTTGAACATCAGACAAGCAGTTGATATGATTCATCCGGATAGAGTGTACGTGGTTATCCCCATTCGTCCGCCGGCGGAATCCTGGGTAAAGCCGCCGGATCCGTCGACGATCTTGAAAGCACAACAAATACTTGGAGAAGCTATACCGTTAGCGGGGTTGGAATCCGGTCAATTTGGTTTGCAGGAATTCTCAGATGCCAGGCAGGCAATAATGGGTATTGCTTCGCGACATCCACTACGCCGGGAGCAAGCTGCTGACATAGAAAAAACATTTTCTGCTCCTGAAACGGTCAAACAGATGCTCAGAGATAAGGAAATCGTCGAAGTCGAATATAATGGAAATAAATATCTGCTTCCCGGGTATTTTATACGAGGTTGAATAATCCTTTATCGGGAAAGCAGAATCCTGCCCTACGAGAGCTCAAACAGAGACCTGTCTTACCACTCCGATCAGTACTTTCATAGCAGAAGCCAAAAAATAACGACAATATCCGCGAATCACGGGGAAACATTTACGTAAGCGCTTACGTATTACTACCTGATGACAGACGTTATTCAGCAATTAGGCGCTCTGGCCTTTGCCAGTCGCCTTAAACGCCTGAGCGAGCGTCTTCAGCGCGATGTCTCCCGGGTTTACCGGGAACAAAAGCTGGAGTTTCACGCTCGCTGGTTTCCGGTAGCGTATCTTCTGGCGCAGAATTCTCCGATGTCGGTCACCGCCATCGCTGACGCTCTTGGTCTGACACACCCGGCTGTCAACCAGATTGCCGCCCAGATGGCTCGTCGTGGTCTATTGACTTCTCGCAAGGACAAGGATGACGAACGACGCCGGCTGTTGTCCCTGACGCCAAAGGGCCGTCGCGTGGTTGGTGACCTTCAGCCGCTGTGGGATGCGGTTGAGAAGTGTACCCGCCAGCTTATCAAAGAGGCCGGATACGATCTGCTATCAAGCATTGCCGCTATCGAAAAAGCCCTCGACAATCAGGATATGTACGGCAGAATTGGCAGCTTCCTCACCAGGCCGCGGTCGGTCGGGGCACTCCATAACCGGGAAACGTCGCGGCGCTACCGTTACGGATCAAAAGTCGTCACATCAAACCCAACAAGAAAACATAAACCCAAAAAGAAGGAGTGAAAAACAATGGAGGTATTCACAATGCTCCGGATCATGCGGCGGAGACGTTGCTCTCAACGGACGGCTGTTGTCCCAGCGCTGATTGCCGGGCTATTTGTGTTGCTGGTGTTGCAGCCGGCGACTGCATGGGGGCAAAAAAGCGCCTCTGACGAACCGCCGGACAGGCAGATTGATGCCAAGTTTCAGGCTGAAGTCATCGACAGTGTTGCCATAGCTCTCAACGAGATTTACGTCTTCCCTGACGTAGCCAGGGAGATGGAGAAACACTTGCGCAAACAGCTCAAGAAGAAAGCCTACCAGGACATCACCAGTTGTCGGGAGTTCGTCAATCAGCTAACCAAAGACCTGCAGGAAATCAGCAAGGATCGTCATCTGGCTGTTCGTTTTGCGTCTGATGAAATGATCAAGAGCTTCTCAAGCGACACTCTCACCGATGACGCCAAAGAGCGCGAACTGCTGGAAGAGCAGCGGCAGAATTTCGGTTTTAAGAAGCTGGAATTGCTGGAGGGAAATGTCGGCTACGTAGATCTGCGAGGGTTTCACGAGGCTTCCGGCGGTGGAGCCACAGCCGTGGCGGCCATGAATTTCCTGGCCTATGCTGACGCCATTATTTTCGACCTGCGCCAGAACGGTGGTGGGTCACCCTCGATGATACAACTGATTACCAGCTATCTCCTTGACGAGCCGACGCACCTCAACAGTTTCTACATCCGCAAGGAAGACACTACCAAGCAGTTCTGGACCCAGGCCTGGGTGGACGGTCCGAAAATGAATGATGCTCTTGTGTACGTGTTGACCAGCAGGTACACCTTCTCGGGAGCCGAGGAGTTTACTTACAATCTGAAAAACCTCAAGCGGGGCACAATCATTGGTGAAACCACCGGCGGCGGCGCTCACCCCGTGGACATGCGTCTCTTTGCCAACCTCAACATGGGCATGTCACTGCCGTTTGGGCGGGCAATCAATCCCATCACCGGCACCAACTGGGAAGGGACGGGTGTCACGCCGGATATCGAAGTACCACAGGAAAAGGCGCTGGATGTTGCTCACCTGGAAGCCCTCAAGGCGCTCATTGAGAAGGCCGATGATCCCGACGTCAAACACCGACTGGACTGGGCAATCGAAGGCAAGAAAGCCCAGTTGGTGCCGTATGTCCCTCCTGAAGGAGTTTTCAAGGACTACGTCGGCATTTATGGCCCGCGCCGAATCTGGATAGAAGATGGAGAGCTCTACTATCAGCGAGGTGAAAATCCCAGGTACGGGTTGACACCCATGGCCGCTGATAAATTCATGATCAAGAGCCTCGATTATTTCAGGATCGAGTTTGTTCGTGATGACAGCGACGAGGTCGTCAAACTGGTCGGCCTGTATGACAACGGCCGGACCGACGCTCATGAACGCGACAATTGATTGGGACTTTATTGAATCAGTTTAGTAAGGCAGGACCTCGCGGTTCTGCCTTTCTGTTAATAGCACAAGGCTTTTAGCCTACTTTGGCGCCTCTTCCAGTTCGATTAGGACCCCGTTCATGTCCGAGGGGTGCACAAAGGCAATCTTGCTGCCCTCGGCGCCGATCCGAGGCGTTTCATCGATCAGCCTGATACCTGCCGCCTTGAGTTCGGACAGCTTTTGCTCTATATCCTCAACATAGATGCAAATATGGTGCAGACCTTCACCCTTTCTTGCAATGAACGAGGCGATGGGACTGTCCGGCGCCGTCGCCGCTATCAGCTCGATGCGACCGCCCGGCTGGCAATCATCCCCGGCGGATCTCGAGAAGATGGCAACCCTTACCTTCTGGTCGGCTACCTCTTCAATAACTGGCTCCTGTTGTCCGGTCATCGTTCGATAGCGACCAATAGCCTGATCCAAGTCAGCTACGGCGATACCGATATGAGAGATCAAAGGTCGGGACATATCAGTCGATCCGTTCGATGGGGCAGATGTGAAGAGGCTGTGCTAAAAGTCGACAGAGTCGCGTAGGGGCGGGGCTTGTCTCCGCCCAGCGTAAGGGTTTGTGGCGACACAAGGCCGCCACCTACGCGGGTCAACACCACTTGTGGGACAACCTTTGGACATCTGCCGCCCACAATGTGGGGAACCAATGGCCTGGTCATGTCACTCAAGCTCCGCTCACTGCTCTTCGGCTTCAGCCTCGGCAGCCGAGTCCGCCACCCTGATCATGTTGTCATAATTCACCTGATGGTCTATAACCGAAACCGTAGGTTTGATCCAACGGCCCTTGTGGTAATAGATCACGATTTTGTCACGATGAAACGACTTCTTGCCGGTCGGTCCCTCGAAATGAACGGTAACATCGACAATGGCGGAATCATGGTCAAAGAACTCAACATGTCTCACTTCAACGAACGTTATCGTGTCGGCCTGGGCGACGCGGATTTGACCCATCGCTAAGTATTCGTCGAAATTCGTCTCGTCGTTAGAATACTCAAACTCGTTTTCGTACAGCCCGGACTTGTCTCCATACCGCAGTCGGGTGAGGACCTCATTGATTGTCTCTTCGATGATTTCCTCTTCAGAGAGTTCACCTTTTGCGTTCGAGGCGACAGTTGCATCCTGCTCGGCATCGCCGGAGTCGCTCTTCTTGCCGCAGGACCCGAAGAACCCGACACCTGTGCATATCAGCATTAGTAATAGTATCTTCGATACCTTAGG
>Ga0209986_10004471_pt1 | contig 11817 bp, 9 predicted proteins | sample BlataG_FD_183168 | JGI IMG/M metagenome (GOLD analysis project Ga0209986, IMG submission 183168) | Deep subsurface microbial communities from Black Sea to uncover new lineages of life (NeLLi) - Black_00105 metaG (SPAdes) (version 2) | ecosystem: Environmental > Aquatic > Marine > Oceanic >...
GTGGCGCTTGGGCGCCAGCGATAATACCTTTTATGCCGGAGACCATCTTCGGCTCGAAGTATATATGCGCGGCGACCACTACCAGGCGCTCGAAGAGCGATGGGGTTTCAGCAGCTAAGAACAGAGAGATCGACCCTCCATCGCTATGCCCCACAAAGCAGGCGTTTTCGATACCAAACACGTCAAGTAAATTACGGGTTTCCATTGCATCGTGACGCAGGAAATTTGGCTCGAAAGCCGGTCGAGCGTCGGAACGGCCATAGCCCCAGCGGTCATAGGCGAGAACACGCCAGCCCCGGGCAACGAAGGCGGGAATCTGCCGGCGCCAGGAGCGCACCGAGCCCAACCCATGGTGAAGCAGGACAACAGTTCGCTCGTTCTCTGAACCGTGCAATTCCCAATACAGCTGGTGGCCTCGCACCTCTTCCCAACCGGAAGTGGTTGATGTGGAAGGGACTTGGGGAGAAAGTGAAGCCGAGTTGTGCTCGTCTGGGAGGTTAGAGTGGGATGTTTCCATGCTTCTTAGCCGGGTTCGTGTCTCGTTTGTTTGACAGGGTTTCAAGGGCATTAATTAATCTTGATCGGGTGTAGCGTGGCTCAATAACGTCATCGATGTAGCCGCGCGAGGCGGCGATGTAGGGATGGGCGAACTTCGTTCGATACTCATCGACAAGCTCGGCTTTCCGCTGCTCCGGATCTTCTGCCTCAGCTAATTCCTTGCGAAAGATGATACTGACCGCGCCTTCAGTGCCCATAACGGCTAATTCGGCGCTTGGCCAGGCCAGGTTCAAATCGGCGCGGATGTGTTTGGAGGACATAACATCGTAAGCACCGCCGTAGGCCTTACGAGTGATAATTGTGATCTTGGGGACCGTGGCTTCGCAAAAAGCGTAGAGCAACTTAGCCCCATGGCGGATGATCCCACCATGTTCCTGGGCGGTTCCGGGCAAGAAACCAGGCACGTCGACAAAGGTGATGATCGGGATGTTGAAGGCGTCGCAGAAGCGCACAAAGCGGGCGCCTTTGTCGGAGCAGTTGATGTCAAGCACCCCGGCCAACACCGCCGGCTGGTTGGCGACGATGCCCACGCTGTGACCACCCAGACGGGCGAAGCCGACAACGATATTCTGTGCGTAGTTTTGGTGGATTTCGAAGAATACACTTTCGTCGACCACCATGTGGATTACATCGCGCATGTCGTAGGGCTTACCAGGATCGTCGGGCATAATGTGGTCGAGGGCTTCATCGGCGCGCAGGGGATCGTCCTCACTGGGGACGAAAGGCGGATCGTCAACATTGTTTTGCGGCAGGTAGGAGAGCAGCACCCGAATCTTGTCCAGGCAATCAGCTTCATTTTCGGCGGCGTAATGGCACACACCGGAGGTGGTCGCGTGCACATCAGCGCCGCCCAAGTCTTCGTAACTGACCTCCTCATGGGTGACGGTTTTAACCACATCAGGACCGGTGATGAACATGTATGACGAGTCGCGTACCATGAAGATGAAGTCGGTCATGGCCGGAGAGTACACTGCCCCGCCAGCGCATGGTCCCATAATGGCGCTGATCTGGGGGATGACGCCAGAAGCGAGAGTGTTTCGTAGAAAGATGTCTGCATAGGCTCCTAGAGAGACAACGCCTTCTTGGATCCGCGCGCCACCCGAGTCATTCAGCCCGATCACCGGGGCGCCATTCTTTAGCGCCATATCCATGATCTTGCAGATCTTCTCGGCGTGAACCTCGCCAAGGCTTCCACCGAATACGGTGAAATCCTGCGAGAACACGTACACTAGGCGACCATCGATTGTACCCCACCCGGTGACTACGCTGTCGGAGAGGTATTTACGCTTGTCCAGGTCAAAGTCATGGGTGCGGTGGGTGACGAACATATCGGTCTCGTGGAAAGAGCCCTGGTCGAGAAGAACTTCCAGGCGCTCGCGCGCAGTCAGGCGGCCACAAGCATGCTGCGCTTCGATTCGTTCCAGGCCGCCTCCTAGTCGAGCTTGTTCGCGCATCTTGTGCAAGCGCTCGGTCTTTGAAGAATCATTCATGATGTGCTCTCCCGAAAGAAGTCTTGGATAGACGGCCGATTCAAGATCCAGAATAAACAGAACACTACTATTAATGTTATAGTGGCCGCGGCTAACCAAGAACGCTTGGCGTAATCAGAACGGGCCAGGAGCAGGCGGTCGCTCCAGTACCATAACACGAACGCCAGGCCTGCCCACCGAGTGAAGGATGGCGCCCAGCTTCGGCTGAAGAAGAGTCCGCCGGCAGCTATCAACCCACTCAATCCCCATAGACCGTTCCTGACGAGCAGATACCAATCGGGGAAAGGCAGCGACAAGTCAGGTAGTCTGAAGCTAGCCACTAGTCCAGCAAAGTGGATAAATGAGAAGGCAAGTAGCCCCAGGCAGATAACGATTAGTAGGGCTGGTCGGCGATTATAGGGCAAGTGTGATTTTCCTCCTCGATGATGGTGGTCGCGTAGGGGCTCGGGGTCGATGTCGCCTACTGCTGATCTACCACGTAGACGTAGAAAAGCAGTTGCCCATGCCGATTATAACGTGGGATCGTCATTCCGTCGTCATATGGAAGGTCGATATCCACTCTTCAATGCAGCGTCAACTCGCGGATGTGGATCTTTGCCCACTCATTATCCAGGAGACCAAGGATCTCGATCTCGACTTTGAGCACTTCGATTGGCTCGGGGCCGAAGGATAGGTCAACTGTTGGATCTTCTGGCTGATCGGTATAGGACTTGGTGTAAATGACAGGTTCAGCCTGCTCATCGGTGAACAGGCGAACTGTTAGGGAGAAATCCATGCTACCGGTGGTGACTGTTATGCTGGTCACAGTCCGCGGTTCGGGGAAAGTTAAGTTGATCAGGGCAGGGTTGGCTTCGTAGGTCCGGACCATGGTGAAGGTGTCTCCATCGAAGATGTTCTCGACCTCGCCCATATCGAACAAGGAATGCTGAATTTGAACTAGTTGTCCGTCGAGGATGACTTCTTCGGTTACGGGTTTACGTCGGGCTTCACGTTCTTCAGCGAAAATGGCTTCCGCATTTGGTGTATACCGCATACGGACGAAGTAGAAGCCGTGCCTCCCGTCCGGGTACGGCACCGTTCGCTCTACACGGACGGCGGTTATTTTCTCGCTGTTCAGGACCTCCTCGTATTCCGCTGGCGTTAGGACGAAGACAGTCGACTCGTCCAAATCGAGCATCTCCAATAGGTAATTACCGGCGTTGCCCATATGGACATTGGGTTCGTCCGGTACAAAAAATCGTTGCAGGATATGAGCGCCGTTAGCCCAGGTTGGAGAAACGAATACACGACTCTCCGTATCGTGCTTAGTGAAATCCTTGACTGCGGCAAAGACTTGTCTAGCGCCATATTGCATCCCACCCAGGTCGTAGTCGTTGTACCAGGTGGGACCGTTCACTAGGGCGTCTCGCAACATGTATATATTGATGACACTGAGCGAGGCGAGAAGCGCGATGGATATCGCTGTGGGTGATACGCGCCGAGCGAGCCATCGAGCTACCGCGTCCATGCCCAGCGCGGTAAAGATGGTCGCGGGGATGACGAAAGCGAGAACGCGGGTGACGCCGATGCCGACGATAGCTCCGCCAAGTGGCGAGGCCAGCAAGGCAGCCAGGGTGGTTCGATGTGGACTTGACCGAAAAGCTCTTAGAGAGATCGCTAAGCCCAGGAGTGCAAAGGGTAAGGTAAATGAGAGAATGTGACCATAGTCTTTCATCAGGTGACGGATCAAGTCGTGGTTGTTGGGGAAGTACCAATAGCCTGGGCTAAGGCCACGGCTTAGGTTTCGTAATAGGATCAGCAATTTATCGCCCAAAACGGAACATCGTGGAGCCAGTAGGAATCCAACATGCGCAGGTGGTATTGAGTTTCGCCTGAGAACTCGAGCTGAAATCGCAGGTATGGCAAGATGAGCAGGACCAATACTCCCAGGCCTACCAGGCTGGTTTTTCGATTACTCCAGTGGTAGTGTAGATCTGAGAGTAATAACAACAGACCGGTCCCGACGACGACCAGTTGACCTGGGCTGTAACTGTAGAAGGCCAACCCCCCGAACAGTAGGGCCAGGTAGAGGAAGCGCGGTGAGCGCGTGCGGTACAGCAAATAGAAGAAGATGAACCAGGCATATAGCGAGACAAAAAGGGCGGTTTCGAAAGCGGTGCGGGAGTGAAGGAACCAAGCGGGGGTGATGGATAAGAGCAGTGTGCCCAACCACCAGTGTCGGATGCGGAAAACCTCTTTCAAAATTAATCCGATCGCCGCCGCGCCGGTCAGTGTAAAGAGAACCGATGTAGCCCGGGTTACGAAGACGGATTTTCCGAAGATCAGATAGGGTAAGATCTGGACATAGACCGAAAGGCTCAGGTTGTACATGAAATCATTTTTGAAGTAGGTTGGGAATAAGACGCCGTCATAATTTCGGAAATCGTCGCGGATGAAGTCGGCTGCAAGGTTAGTCTGCACCGCTTCATCGGTGAAGAAGTAGATGGGGAAGTCCTCCAACCCGACCAAATGAGTGAAGGCATAGATTGCTAGGGAGAGGGCAAACAGGCTGAGCTCAAGCGGCGGAGCCCAGGCGAGTAGACGAGAGCTTATCTTTTGGAAGTAGTCAGCAAGTTGTGAGTCGACGATATTATCCCGGGCTCGCTCGCCCACCGATATCAATCGGAGCAGGATTGAGCAAAGCCAACCACTGATTGAGCGGCCGATTGGTCTTACCCGCCGGGTCAGCTCAATTATGGCGGGTGGTTGAGTTTCGGTTGTATCCAGAGTGACTCTGACGCGCGATTGGGGTGTACCGTCGGGTTGATACTTGGAGGGGAGAGTTTCGACAGTCAATCGTATTTTCTCACCTTCAGCTAGGTCGAAGGTGAATTGCGTTAGCGATGGATCGGTCTGAACTTCATCAGACATGGGGGATGGATCGCTTGCCGTTTTGTTCTGCTGTTGCTTTCTCCAAGCCCATATTAAAAGGGCGTCGAAAACAATTGCCGCGATGATAATTGCGAGTATCCATCCTATATGTTCCATCGCCCATCTTCATCCGTAATAATATTCGAGCTTCAGCTAAACTAGCTAATCGATGCTATTGAAAGTAAGTAGTACTTCAAAATTGAATCGATGTTCGTAGCTATATCTATTGATGTTAGGGTTGATCGGATTTCAACCTTAAACTAATAATCATATCTTTTCTGCAAGCACCGTAAGAGATCCGTTGTAGCTGTATATGCTAACCTTACTGAGAATCGCCAACAAGGTTTTCATAGGACCGGTTACTTCTGATCCTAGACCAAAAAGACGTCGAGCGAGGAAGCTCAATGTTGCGTATTGACCGGCATTCAATATCCTCCTGATCTCGAAACGCCCTCGCATTGCCTCAGCTATCGTTGAAGGTGACCAGTAGAAAACGTGTTCCGGGATTTTAAATGAAACCCAGCGCTGTCCCGAAACTCGTGCTAACAAGCTTATGGCGTTTGGTGTGGTTATCACCAAGATCCCTTGCGGCGTAAGCAACTCCCGGGTCACATCGAGGAATTTCAAGGGTTCATAGATATGCTCGAAGGTATCGAAGGTAACGATGATGTCAAAGCTCTGTTTATTAAATCCAGCGGTTTCTATCGTGCCCTCACGGATGCGCGAGCCAAACTTTTCCTGAGCTAGACTTACGATATAAGCTGATGGGTCAAGGCCCCATACGTCATATCCCATCCGTTCTGCAACTTCCATGAAGAAACCAGGACCACAACCTACATCGAGCACACGTCCCTCCGGTTTGAATTCATGGATGGCTCGTAATCGACAGGTAAACGTTTTAATCCAGTTCTCACGGACCTCAATGTATTCATCATACCCCTGCCCCGAGACGGAGGACTGGTAATAACTCTCATCTTGATACATCTTGAGAATGCTCAGCTCGGTTAGCCGGGGGGAGAGGAACATCAACTCACACTTTCGACATGTAACCACTCGGAATGGGTTAAAGTCAAACCTGACATCCACCCCCGGTTCCGGTCCACACAAAGGACAGGTGGCTGTCTCAAATTCGTACGATGACCAAGGATATGTGTTATTTGAAGGCACGTTCCTGATCTCTAAGCAAGCGAATTAGCTCAGGATAACTCCTCACCTTCTCCTGTAGATCCCGTTCAAGTCGCCATGGTCTCGCCGAGCGAAGGCGCTCAGAATGCTTTTGTTTAATTGTATAAGGGACAGGATAAGCAGTATTGCGCCAATAACGACGAGTAACCAATCCCGCAGTTTGAGAGGTAAGAACTGTAAAGCAATGATTCGAAAGATGTGCTTGATCGGTGGCTGCAGGACGAGGGGGGTAATGAGTTTGCCGATACCAATGCCGAGGAGGAATAATCCGAGGGAAAAAGCGATCATCCAAAGCTTGGTCACCATACCTGGTTGTAACCATCGCCAAAAACTAGCCCGGTAAAAGGTGGCCAAGGTGTCAATCATCATTCCAATCATCTGCTGCAACCCAATGCGCCCAGTACGCCCTACCCGATTGTAGGCTATTTTAACCGGGCATTCTACAATGCGATAACCGAACCGCGATGCAGCAACCAATAGCTCAATATCAAACGCAAAACGACCGATAGCCAAACGTGGAATCGAAAGTTCTAATACTTCCCGTTTAAAAAGCTTGATTCCAGTTTGCGTATCATTTAGAGAAAAACCGAAAAGAAATGAGATCAGCCATCGATACAGGTTGCTCAATAGACGGCGTACAAAGGGGAAGGAGTTTGGCGAGGTGGTTTTAGTGCCGATGACCACCTCAGCGCCCGATGACTGCATCACCTCCCACAACCGTAGAATATCCTCCGGCGCGATTTCAAGGTCTGCATCGAGAAAGGCTATGATCTCTCCTGAAGCATAACTGACACCATGATAAAGTGCCTTACCCTTACCTTGATTTAGTTCAAGCCGCAAGGCTTTAACCAGATACCTGTCCGTAACCGCGCGCTGAATTTCCTCGAATGTAGCGTCCTGGCTGCCATCATCTACTACGATCACTTCAAAATCGCGTCCAGATAACGTTTCGCAGACCTGCTGAAGATTGTCATAGATATGGTGGCTTTCGTTATATGCTGGAATGATGACTGAAAGCCATATTGAGGGGGTAGTTATATCCTCAGTCACAGTTTCTTCAATCGGTTTCATCCAACACCTAAGGACGGCCTAGATGGCTTCGGACTATGGGATGCAATACTTCCATGATCAGCAAAAACGGATCATTTGGTCGATATAGAACGCCGAAGAAAGACATCATTCCCCCGGTGTTACATACACGATCATTAGCAACTCCTCACAATCATAAACACGGTCGACCTTGCCTACGGGGAAGTAGTTACGAATGTATTCCAATTCACCCTCTCGCTGAGGTGTGAAGAAGAACACTGCCTTACTATCGACATTGATGAAAGTCGGTGGACCAGTTAATTGTTCCTTGATATTGTTAATTGGGATGTTGCCGCTAAGGAAATCTATCGATCTATAGACACCGAAGATCTCGCGTGGAGCAGTCACAAGATAAGGTTCATAGTCCGGCCCCAGATCACCTATATACGATCCTATGTAAGAGGCAAGTCGTGTGTTGGCACCTTCATATTCACAAGTTGGTGCATAGTCAACAAAATAGGCTTTTAAATTCAGGAAAGAGAAGAGGGCAATGAACAGAGCTGTAGGAGCGGTTCGAGCGATCTGATTAGCTGGCATAGCGCGGTTTACAAAATCCATAAGCTTATCCCAGGCCACAGCTATAAACAGGCACACCGCCGGGAATATCAACATGATCCGATATGCACTTTTACCCGGTATCACCACCATTGCGCCTCCAACTAGCATCCCCGACCAAAACCAGCCATTAAGAAGCAAATATCGTGGGTCGTTTACCCTATACAACGAGTACGCCAACCCAAGGATGAAAACTGCGCCGGTTACAAAATCGAGCATAGGTAGTTTGGAAAAATGAAATCCGTATGAGGGATAGTAGTTCACGGTTAAAAACGCCTGCCGAAAGAGATCGAGAAAGATATGGACCTGACTCTTGCCGGTGTTCGCCGCTTCATTAGCTAACCAACCCGATTGGATGACTCCAAGTTGGTTGGCTCGAGCCATAAACTCATCGGTGTGCTCCACTCCCCAAAGGATCATTGGAGCCGAAATCACAAGCAGTGCACCAGCAAAAGCTAATAGATTGCCTAGATTATCTTTCACTATTTTCTTGTTGGTTATCAACAAAGCAATAACATATACAGGCAGGAGCATGATCACCAGCCGGGCTCCCATGTAGATATAAAGTTCGAATCCGATGATCAATGCGCTCAATACAAGTTTCCCAGTGCTACGCTGTTTCATGCCAGTGAGGAAGAAATAAAAAGTAAGCGTGGCGAAGAGTGCGTCTTGGATGCTGGTGGCAACGATGACGCGGCTGAAATGCAGGTGAAAGTGGGAGACGGTCACGATGGATGCTGCAATCAAAGCTACTCGTGAGTTAAACAACCGCCGGGCGATAAGATATACCACGGGAACCGTCAATGTCCCACTGAGGGCTGATAGAAATCTTAAGGACATCTGGTTCACGCCAAATAACTTCATGATGCCGGCCATGATAAATATATATAAGCTGCTGTTTCCGTAGACTGTCGCCATCATGTTATTAAGTTCACCGTTGAGGACTTTAACTGCTAACGTACCTAGCACCCCTTCATCCCCGCTAATGATGTTGGGTACCGAGCCCAAGGCCACAAACCGCAGAAGTCCAGCGATGAACGTCAGGACAGCTACGGTGATGATCTCCTGCTGGTTCATCTTGAACCATTCCCCAAGATCAATTCGCGGCAAACGGACAAAGGCCACCGCGTAAACCAAGAAACTGATTACCCAAAGGATAAAAACATCCCAGTAGGAACCGGGACCGGGTTTCGCCCGTAGAAGTCTAATGGTTGTGTAAGCCAAACCAAAACTCAATGCGACTAGCACAGATTTGAGAGGTCGATCTCGTATTTGATCACGAATCCGGCGCGCTATAGAGGTGATTAATGATCCTATCCCCGGCGACATTTCCTCTCGCCTGATAAGGATAAGGAACACCATGATTGCCACTGCGAAGAAACCAACACCATCTAGGAAGTTATCTCGCACATGGCTGAAATAGAACTGACCGATCAACGCCAATCCTAACGCTGCCAGTGTAAGAGCCAGATTTGTTCGAGCTTCAGGTTGGGAATTTGCAGGCGCAGTCTCGGATGGTGCGTTTCCCTCGGATTTTTCCTCCATAGCCCGTGGTTTGCTCACAGGAGTGGATGGGGGAGAAGCCGAATTCTTTATGGAAGACATATTAAAGACTCCTCTACCTTAAAGATAACCCTACCATGGGGTGCATGAATCAGACCAGTTGTTTAATGTCACGCATTCATCCGGTTTAGGGTAGCGATCTGATGTTGAATTACATAATATCCTGCTGTGGATTCCGATCTGGAACTCCTTTACGATCTATGAAGCTGTAACATATGGTGTTCAAGCACTAAGCTCAAAACAAAATTTTTCTATGGAATTATGCATATGTGATGTAATGGAGTAAAGTTAGGATGAATTAGGCTAAACCACAGAGCGTAATTCCTCAATAAAACACCTCAAGCATCGAGTTGTTTCTTTTAGTATAGACGGTTAAAGAGTGAACCTGAATAGGAAAAGAATCAGCCCCTTCTAGCGGTTTGGAAGATTAACGCAGCCCTAACTCCATCCTTGATATCACCAGCCGCTGGATCTCGCTGGTGCCCTCGTAGATCTCGGTGATCTTGGCGTCTCGGAAGTAGCGTTCAACCGGAAGTTCCTTGGAGTAACCCATCCCCCCATGGATCTGAATAGCCTGGCTCGCGCAGAACATGGCGGTCTCGGAAGCGAAGAGCTTGGCCATGGAAGCTTCTAGTGTGAAACGATCCCCGGTATCTTTTGATCGTTCTTTCGCTAATGCCGCTTGATAAATCAACAAACGGCTCGCCTCGATACGTGTCTTCATGTCAGCGATTTTGAAACCTATGCCTTGGAATTGACCGATTTTCTTTCCGAAGGCCTCCCGTTCCCCGGCATACTGAATGCTCGCATCATAAGCGGCCTCAGCGATACCGAGAGCCTGGGAGGCGATGCCAATGCGACCAGCATCGAGCACGGTCATGGCGATCTTAAAACCCTGTCCTTCCTCACCTACCCGGTTTTCGACTGGGCACCGATAATCTTCAAACAGGATTTCGCTGGTTGCCGAAGCGCGAATGCCCAACTTGGGTTCGGTCTTGCCACGGCTGAATCCCGGTTGGTCGGTCTCGATTAAAAAAGCCGAGATCCCCTGGTGCTTTTTATCAGGATCAGTGACAGAAAAAACGAGGACGAAATTAGCCCTTGGGGCGCTCGACACCCATGACTTGCGTCCGTTGATGACATATACATCGCCTTGGCGGACAGCCCGTGAACGCATCGTACCGGCATCGGAACCAGACATCGGTTCGGTGAGCGAGTAAGCGCCCACCGCTTGACCGGAAGCGGCTGGTTTAAGGTACTTTTGTTTCTGCTCCTCAGTCCCGAAACGTAAGATTGCATAACAGAACAACGAGTTGTTGACCGACATGATCGTGCCATGCGCAGCATCGGCTTTGCATATTTCTTCTAATGCCAAGACGTATGCCATAGTGTCCATCCCCGCGCCCCCATACTCCTCTGGGATCTCAATGCCCATGAAACCCATCTCACCCATTTTGCGTATCGTCTCAATGGGGAACTCGCCGCTTTCATCGAATTCGGCTGCTATCGGCGCGATCTCCTTTTGGGCGAAGTCGCGGGCAGCCTTGCGGATCATCTCGTGTTCGGGTGATAGATGCAGGTTGGGACCGGGATGAGGGGTCTTGGAAACAGCCATCAGGATCTCCTTCAATGGATCTGGCCAACAGAACGGAGCGATTATAGCATGTGGCCTTTGACCGCGCCTTTTCCAGCGAGTACAATGAGCCCATCTTGTCCAAGGAGGTCATATTGCCTGATTCCACTGGTTCTTCCCGAGAGAGGGGGATAACAGAGGATATTTTCAACCATCTTGTCGAATTAGCCGCCTTCGAGTTGGATGATGAGCAGGCTACATACCTACGTCAGGAGTTGAACAGTCAACTTAAAGCCATACGCGAACTCGAGGCGATTGAGATCGACGAAGACGTCCCAATCACCTCCCATGGTGTGCCCTACACACCCGAGATCAGCCTACCGTTGAGGGACGACACAATCGACCCGTGTAAAGAGGCGGGTGAAATCGTGAATCAAGCTCCCGAGATTGAGGATGGTTACATCATTGTCCCCGACATTCCTCATGAGGAGTTGGAATGAGCGAAGAGCTGTGTGACCTACCAGCGCATGTACTCGTGCGTCGCTTGAAACGGGGTGAGATCACGGCGGTCGAGATCCTCGAATCGAATTTATCTCGTATCGAAGCAGTGGAAGGACGGGCTCCCCAAACCTCCCCCTATCAGTTTGATCCTGTCGATCTGGAGAAGATCCACGCCTATATCACTGTAACTGCTGAACGAGCGTTAGCGCAAGCTGAGGTTATAGATCGCACCCTAGCGGACGGAGAGGACCCTGGCCCTCTAGCCGGTGTACCATTGGCGGTGAAAGATATCTTTTGTGTCAAGGACACCCCGTCCACTGCTGGCTCCCGTATCTTGGAAAACTTTATCGCCCCCTATAGCGCTACGCCGGTAGAGCGTCTTGAGACAGCGGG
>Ga0209986_10004472_pt1 | contig 11817 bp, 10 predicted proteins | sample BlataG_FD_183168 | JGI IMG/M metagenome (GOLD analysis project Ga0209986, IMG submission 183168) | Deep subsurface microbial communities from Black Sea to uncover new lineages of life (NeLLi) - Black_00105 metaG (SPAdes) (version 2) | ecosystem: Environmental > Aquatic > Marine > Oceanic >...
GGTCTCTAAATTATCGAGCCGGATGAAGAGCTCAACCCCCGATTTATTTATGATGGTGAGACGAACCAACTTCCTATTTACCGGTTTCGAACCCATGAGAAACAAAGCCAGAATCACGGCGATCAATGCTGCTCTTTTCATATTCCAGTTCTCCAATGTTTACGTCGTCACTACCATCTAGCGATCAGAATACATAAATCTCCAAAGTTTATCGTTCTGGAGGAACGGCATGGTAGTAAAAGCTTCGCAAACATTAACGGCCAACCCACCAGATGTTAAATTTTACCATCCAAACACGAAGATATCCAAATAATATCTGGGGAAAATTAGATATTAATAATTATGGGTAATCGTTAACCCACCGTCCACCGAAATATCAAACCCAAAACAATTTTGAACTGCCCCGCCGTTTATTCCGACCGCAGCGCTTCGACAGGTTCAAGTGACGCCGCCCGGTTGGCAGGATACAACCCGAAGAACAATCCGATTGCGGCTGAGAATAGGGTCGCTAGCAGCACCACTTCAACCGTGATGACTGCATCAATGGATATCAACCTACCGACCATAATTGCAATCCCAAAACCCAGCATGATGCCGATTAAACCCCCGCCCAAACTGAGCAACGAAGATTCAACCAGGAATTGGCTCAAAACATCCCTCTTACGGGCACCCATAGCCTTTCGCAGTCCTATTTCCTTAGTACGTTCGGTAACAGTGACCAGCATGATGTTCATGATACCGATACCACCAACCAGCAGGGAGACCCCGGCAATAGCACCCAGGAATAACGTCAGCGTATTGGTTATGGTTTCAGCCATATCCACAATACTCTGTGTGGAGGTGATCTCAAAATCGTCTTCTCCAAGAGTGCTGCGGTGGCGTGAACGCAGGATTTGAGCAACTTCTTCTTCTGCTGCCGGAACCCCTTCGGCGTTGTTTGTCTGAACGTAAATCAAATCGACCTCATCCGAGGAGGCGCGCTTCAGCAAACGCAGCTGGGCAGTGGTCAAAGGAACCAGCACCTGATTATCACCAGAGCTCCCAAACCCAGCAGCCCCCTGTTCTTCCAATACGCCGCTCACCGTAAACACCTGACCATTAAGGCGCACTTTTTCGCCAATTAAATCCGTCGTACGGTTGAAAAGTTCTTCAGCTACGTCCGTACCCAGCAGCACTATAGAGGCATAATTTTCGAGTTGATCGTCTGTAATGGGTAACCCTTGCGCCACATCCGCACTCTGTACCAGGTGATATTCGGGGGTGATGGCGACCAGGCTGGTACTCGTGCTCTCACCTGGAATGGAGACTTCCACCTTGCCCTGTAAAACCGGCGCAACGTTCTTCACCGAGGGCGCTGAACTGGGGTCTGCGATGACCTGCGCATCTCTGATCGTAAGCGCTTCCGGGTTATCGGCCTCACCTCCCGAACTTACAAACAGTACATTGGTGCCTATGCTTTCAATTTCCCCGGTAATGCTGGCTTGCGTGCCCTCCCCGAGACCCATTAAAGCGATTACCGCTCCCACGCCGATCACTATGCCCAACATTGTCAAACTGGAGCGAGTTTTGTTTGCCGATAAACTTCCAATTGCTTCCAAAAAAGACTGCCACAGACTCATAGGTTATTCTCCATTACTACACGTCCATCGCGGATGTTCACCACTCGCCTGGTATGTGCAGCGATCTCAGGATCATGGGTAACTACGATCAGGGTTGTGCCTTGATCATGGTTTAAACTGAGCAGCAATTCCATGATCTCATCACCGGACTTCGTATCAAGGTTTCCAGTAGGTTCATCAGCCATCAAGATTGAAGGTTCATTGACGATTGCTCTGGCGATGGCGACGCGCTGCTGCTCACCTCCGGAAAGTTCGTTAGGACGGTGATTCATACGATCCCCGAGTCCCACGACTTCCAAGGCACTCCTCGCCATCCCGCGGCGGCTTCTGCCATTCGTGGAGCTGTAGCGCAAGGGCAGCTCGACATTCGCCAGAGCGCTCGAACGTGGCAGCAGGTTGAAGCCCTGAAAAACGAAGCCCACCTTGCGGTTGCGAATATCGGCTAACTGGTCATCGACCATTCCTGCCACCCTCTCACCGTCCAGGTAATACTCACCAGAGGTCGGGCTGTCGAGACAGCCCAGCATGTTCATCAAGGTGGACTTGCCAGAGCCGGAAGGACCCATTATGGCGACTATTTCACCAGGCTCGATTAGCATTGAGAGACCCCGCAGGGCATGCACTTCTACATCACCCATCTGATAGACCTTTGTCAGGTCCCTTGCGTCAACAACCCACTCGCTCATTCCTCACCTCCAACCCCGGGCGGCGTACCACCCTCTCTGAGACCCCTGCCGAACGGCAGCCCTATCTCAGGAGCTTCTTCCAAAGAAGTCGGGTTCAGCACGACCGTGTCACCGGCTTTGAGATCGCCCGACAGGACTTCGCTGTGGGTTTCGGAAGACAACCCCAGGGTAACTTCAACCGGCGCCATCTCCCCGCCGGGTTTCATGATGAAAACCACCTGTACACCGTCTTCGAAACGGATTGCCTGGTTGGGAATAAGTAAGGCTTGATCCTGCTGGGCGACCACGATTTCAACCTCCGAGGTCATCCCGGGACGTACGTCTTCATCAGCATCTGCCAACTCTACGGTCACAGTGTATTCGACCACACCCTGGACGTTCGAACCGATCAGAGCGACTTCAGCTACGGTACCGTGATAACCTTTATCGCGGATAGCATCAAATTTTATTGTCACCGGCTGTCCCACTACAATCTGGTTGATATCCACTTCAGAAACTTCCAGGTCCACGTACAATTTCGTCAGATCATCCACCCGGAAAGCCTTCGTGTTAGCTGAGACCTGATCTCCGGGCTGAGGGTACGCTTCGGTAATTGTGCCCCTTAAAGGGGTCTCAATCCAAGCCTGGGAGAGGTTAGCCTCCACCGCTGCAATGCGCGCTTGGGAAGCAGCGATATCGTCAGGGTCTGGACCGTCTTTCCAGGTTTCGTAATCCTCTCTGGCTTCAGAGAGGTTTGCACTCGCCACTGCCAATTCATACTCGTAATCCAGCCGTTTAACGGCCGAATCGTACTCACTTTGGGCATCATTCAAATCATCCAGGAGGTTTTGACGGGTATTATTGCCCGACGACAAGTGTTTGTACGGTTCAAAAGCCTCCCGAGCCTGGTTAAGCCTCTCTTCCATGAGGTCCAACGCTTCCATGGTTTCCAGGTCGACCTGGTTGGATGGCACAGTATAGTTATCCAGTTGATACTGGGCATCACGTACCTCGTTTGCAAAGGCGGAGATGGATTTCATGGCTTCGTTCTTGGCTTTTTCGGCGTTGGTATACAAATCGTCAAGCGCTTTTTGAGCATCTGTCAGCTCAGCCTGAGCCAGGATGATGTTCTGCGGCAAAGACAACTGCTCCAATATAGCCAGGATATCTCCATCCTTAACGTTTTGTCCAATTTTCACATTTACTGCTTCAACGGTACCGCTGGTCTCCCAATACAGGTTGGCAGACTGCCCGGAATCCACTTTCCCAGTCGCGCTGATCGTTGAAACCAGGGTGCCCTGCTCGATGATATCCGTTTCAAGGTTAGAAAAGGCAGCCCGGGCTGCCTGTGCATCCGTGTAGCTGCTGTAAAGGTAATAGCCGCCCGCGATTAGGGCTACTCCTGCAACGATGAGAATAATTTTTATACTTGTTTTCATGATTACATATACTCCTAGGTAAATCGTTTTCTATTCCCGGGCGTGGGAGGCCGGGCAAACACGCAAGCATGGCTTGCGCACTCCAAAAGAGCGGAATGCTTCGTAATAACAAGTGGGGGCGGATGAACGCGCCTCCACTTGTTGTGTTTCCATTACTGGTTGGTTTCGAAGAACGGTGAATGGTTGTGTCGCATATTCCAGGGACTTATGCCCAGGTCCTGCATAATCTCCCACGGAGCTTCACCGGCTTGCAATCGTGTTTTCAACTCGTCCAGATCGAGTCCAAGCATCTCAGTAAACATTTCTCCGCCACCGGGGAACATCTCAAACAGGTCAACGCCCTGTGCTTCAGCGATTTCAAACATGCTTTCGCCAGTTTGTAAGCGTTCGCTAAGTTCCTCTGGCGTCAAGCCAAGTTTCTCAGCAAGCATCTCACCTTTATCAGGGCGTATCTCAGCAAGGTCGACACCCTGTTCGGCAGCAATCTGGAAGATGGTCTCACCAGCCTCCAGGCGGCTTTGAAGATCTTCAGCCGTCATACCAAGCTTATCAGCCAGCTTATCAGCCAGCTTTTCGCTACCAGCGTGGAACGACTCCCAAAGATCCACATCCTGGTCAACCGCGATCTGGTGTATGGTTTCACCAGCTTCCAGGCGGTCGCACAGATCTTCAACCGTCATATCGAGCTTATCAGCAGCCATTTCACCTACAAATGGGAACTTCTCACACAGGTCGACACCTTGACCAGCGGCTATTTCGAAGATAGTCTCACCGGTTCCCAGGCGGACTTGGAGCTCATCGGGCTCCAAATCGAGGTACTCAGCGAACTTTTCGCCTTTGTGCGGACGCAGTGCCGCCATGTCAACACCCTCAGCTTTGGCAATCTCAAAGATAGACTCACCGGCTTCGATACGGGACTCCAGCTCTTCAACACTGATGTCCATCTCAGTTGCCATTCTCTCAAAAGGAACACCCTTCAGCGCGAATCCTTTAGCGCCAAAGCGCTGAAAGCCGCGTCCAAACGAGGCTGCCCCACCAGGTACCATATTTCCACGAGCCCAGAACCAGCGCGCCACCATAAAGGGGAAACCACCTTCCGGTTCGGTTGGTTCTTCGTCCTGGGCATAGGCAAATCCTGCCACGCCCAGCGCCAGCACAAGAATGCCAGCAATTGTGATCAAAACTAAATTTTTCTTCATTGTTACACTCCTTTCGGTCTAAAGAGCGGACTCAATCGCCCGCTTTGGAAATGTTTCCTCTACGATAGCAAATCTTTATCTTATTGAAAAGTGAACTCCGTAACATTATTCAAAAAAATGAGGTGACTGGGGTCATATGGATGCTATGACCCTGATAAATATTCACATCCCAAAAATTATGCTATGATGTGGGCATGAACAGATCTGAAATCGAACCGGGATTGATCCAGGTATTTCGTTGGTATGCAATCCTGCGAGCCGTACTTGCTGCCTTCTTACCATTTATCGCGATGCGACACAACGTCAGATTGGGATTTGAACCGTCAGGCGATTTCTTATTTCCCGCGGTCTTCACAGCAGTAGAGGTCAGCCTGCTAATTATTTACCTGTACTGGACCGAGCTGCAGAACAAGCTGGGGCGATATTACCTCCCAATTGCAATAACGATCGCAACTGCAGGATTAATCATCGAGCAGCAGATCATATCGCCTGGTCAAATGTACTGGCAGCCGCTGCCTTTCTTATATATACTGGTCATATTTGTAGCCTGGCAGTATAGTTTTCGAGATGTGATCCTGTACACCATCGGCGCGGCATTATTCGAAATTGCACTGGTCGTTATTAATCCCGAACCGAGCCTGACCCAACTACTACCACCTGAAATCGGCCGCGCAGCCACCTTCGGAATGTTGATTTTCCGCTCCTTAACGTTTCTGCTGATCGGATATGTCGTCAGCCGGCTCATGCGCGCCCAACGGAAACAGCGCCAGGAACTGGCAGAGGCCAACCTCAAACTTGTACGCCACGCCGCCGCCCTGGAGCAGCTCACCATCAGCCGCGAGCGCAATCGTCTGGCGCGCGAGCTTCATGACACGCTGGCTCACACTCTGAGCGCCCTGGTTGTGCAGATCGACGCCCTCATCGCAGTATGGGAACCCATCCCCGACAAAGCGCGAGGGATGCTGGAGCAAATCCTGGACACAACCCGTTCCGGTCTAGACGAGACCCGCCGGGCGTTAGGTGCGCTGCGGGCTTCCCCACTCGAAGAGATGGGGTTGGCTCTTGCCGTACGATCATTGGCGGAGGATTTGGCTGACCGCAGCGCTTTAGAATTGGAATTGGATATCCATGAGGACTGGGACGAATTACCCTCGGAAGTGGAGCAGACTTACTACCGGGTCGCCCAGGAAGCGCTTGAAAACATCGCAAAACATGCGGTTGCCAACAAAATAACACTCACACTATCCGGCAATTCAGACGACCTGAACCTCACTATTCGTGATGATGGGCGCGGCTACACTCCCCAAGAAATATCCGAGAAGCGCCAACTAGGATTGCTAGGTATGCAGGAAAGGGCAGAGTTGATCGACGCCCTCCTGACCATTGACGGTCAAACAGGAGAGGGGACTATAGTCCGGCTCAAGATGAGTGGAAAACGATGATACGAGTTTTTATCTGCGACGATCAAGCAGTGGTCTGCGACGGGCTGGAGATGATTCTGAACGCCGACACGCAAATCGAAGTTGTCGGCACTGCTTATGATGGCGCCGAAGCACTGGAGCGCATCCCGAATGCCAAACCGGACGTGGTGCTGATGGATTTAAAAATGCCTGGAATGAACGGCATCCAGGCGACGCGCGAGATTCGGCGCAAATATCCCCACATCAGGGTCCTGGTGCTGACAACATACAGCGACGATGAGTGGGTCTTCGATGCCATACGCAGTGGCGCATCTGGATACCTGCTGAAAGGCACCCCACGCACAGAACTTACCAACGCAGTCAAAGGCACTGCTGCCGGGGACACCCACATTGATCCCGGCGTGGCAGGCAAGCTCTTTTCTCAGGTTGCCAGATCCACCCCTATGGCGAATACGACCGTAGTGCAAGATTTAAGCGAACGTGAGCTGGAAGTGCTCAAATTGCTGGCGGGCGGCTTGACAAACGCCGAAATTGCTGAAAGTCTGTACCTTACAAAGGGAACCGTGCGTAATTACGTCAGCTCAATACTCGCCAAGCTTGACGTTGAAGACCGCACCCAGGCGGCAATCTTAGCCATGCGCCACGGGTTGGTGGATATGGGGTTGGAGTGATCACAAAGGGCTATTTACTCAGTGGTTTCTGTGGCTTAACCCTCTAGCTATTCCTAATTAGCAACCCGCAATTTCTAAACTGCTACTCGCAATCCCTAACACACATCCAGCAACTCAATTATAAATACAACACCCTTACCAGGCTCGCTTTCTACCCGAATGACACCGCCATGCAGCTCAATAATAGACTTCGCAATCGCCAAGCCCAACCCAGAACCTCCTTCACCTCGACGGCGCGATTTGTCACCACGATAGAAGCGATCAAACACGAAAGGCAAATCTTCTGCCGGGATGCCCGGACCGCTGTCCTGAACGCACAGCTCCACATGATCTGAAGAACATCCAGCCGATAATGTGATACTGCCATCGACCGGGGTATAACGCAGGGCATTGTCCAATAAATTACCCAAAACCTGTATCATGCGGTCCTGGTCTATGCTGACTTCCGGAAGTGATGGAGCCAAGTGCACTTGCAGCGCAATGTTCTTTTGGCGAGCGCGCGGCGTGTAGGCAGCAACTACACGCTCTAACAACTCTTCAAGCGAGACAAAGGTACGTGAAAGCGGCAGCTCACCCGCATCGGACAACGAAAGTGTGCGCAAATCCTCCACCAGCCGGTTGAGCCGTTGGGCTTCATCATGAATAATGTAAAACGTATCAGAATTAGGCGGGAGAGCACCTTCATTGAGCGCTTCGGCGTGCCCCAATATTACACTAAGCGGTGTGCGCAAGTCATGGGCAATATCGGCTATCATTTTGCGGCGCAAGTCACGCGAATGTTCAAGGTCGGCGGTCATTTTATTTACCGAGAGGGCTAAATCGCCCAATTCGTCATGCGAACGGATAGTTACCCGTTGTGTCAGGTCCCCCTTGGCAACCGCACGAGTAGCCGCCTTTAGCTCTCGCAGTGTGCGGGTGAGAGTTCTGGCCAAAAACAAACCCAGCAGCAGAGAAACTACTATCGCTCCCAGCGCCCCGATAAGCATGTTGCGGTAGAAGCGATTGAAAATTTCTGCTACGAACGGTCTCTCGAACAAACGGTTGGAACCGGTAATTATTGCACCGACCACTTGCCCATCGACGAATATCGGCACTTCATCCCCCATTTTTTGTCTTAAGCGTTGATCTTCGGGGAATCCTCGCGAATCAGGGAAAATGATACTTCCTTTTTCGCCGGTAAGGACAAAGCCTCTTCCAAACTCGTTTACGAAAGACTGACTGATTATAAAAGCCTCTACACCCTGCCATCCATCGTTAATGGTGTAAAAGTCTGACAACCGGTTGATAAGGGCACCTTGGTTATGAGCGTCCAAGTAACTGCCAAATACTCTTTCTGTGATTTGACCGGCAGATACCGCCATCCAGGCAATGCCTACCAGGCTGACCGCTAAAAAAGCGAGAACGAGTTTTAAGGTGATAGAGCGCATCGACTTACTCCACGAAGAAGCGGTACCCCACTCCATAGACGGTCTCGATGAGACGCGGTTGGCTCGGGTTGGTTTCTATTTTTAAGCGCAAGTTTCTAATATGGACATCAATCGTGCGTTCGTATCCCGCGAACGCGGTACCCTGTATCTGGTCAAGCAGTTCCAGGCGCGAGAAAGTGCGCCCCGGCGACGACATCAAGACCGCCAGCAGGTCAAATTCCGAGGGAGTTAAATCAGCGGATTTGTCCTCAACCTTGACAAAATGCCCCTCCCGGTCAAGTGTGATGCCTCCTCCGCGCAGCACCTGGGCGGGAGGCAGGCTTTGTCCCATTCTGCGCATAACTGCCCGCACCCGGGCGGTTAATTCTCGGGGGCTGAATGGTTTAGTAACGTAATCATCTGCCCCAAGCTCTAACCCCAACACCTTGTCGCCTTCCTCTACTTTAGCGGTGAGTAAAATGATGGGCGTTTCGCGTTCCTTGCGGTGTTGGCGCATAAACTCGAAGCCGTCCATTTCGGGCATCAATATATCAAGAATGATCAGGTCAGGTTTACCCTGCCGGGCAACAAACAGCGCCTCGCGCCCGTTCTTTGCGGTCAGCACCCGAAAGCCTTCTTGAGTCAGATACGATTTCAACAAGGATACTAACCGTTCTTCGTCATCCACGACCAGAATTGTCTTCAACATCGTACTACTGCGACTCACTTTTTTCTAGTACAACTTCACTAATAAGCTTCACTTCCAACCCCTCGGCAAACCCAACTTCATTTTCAGTGCTAAAATTTTACCCATTATCGCACAGCTTTAGATTATGGATAGGTCAGATCACACCAGTTGGCTTCGATATATTCCTCTGACTGATCCGTGTCATGAAGGGAATTTTACAGGAATACCCCATATTTATCTAATATCACCTTTACCTACGAGCGAACCCCTGTAGAATTTTTCCATCGTCGGTTCACCGGGTCGAGGACGCTCCCGAGAGCATTCGGTAAACACCCATCTATGTTGCCTGTTTGCATTCAACTGGGTTTTTCCCGTCGAATTACCGCATATTGTATAACCGTAAACTGGATCCCAATTTTCAACATAGTAAACCTGTACATTATAAATATCCCGATAGATCGTAAACTCCTTAATTGTCGGGGCTTCATGGTCACCTTCTGGGATCCTAAAACTATAAGTTACGTCATCCTCATAATTTGTTGCTAAATTATCGAGGTGGATGAAGAGCTCAACCCCCGACTTGTTGACGATGGTCAGGCGAACCAGCGCAGTTTTTGTGGGTTTTGCACCCATCAGAAATAATGCCAGAACTGCGCTGATCAAGGCTGCTCTTTGTATATTCACAGCTAATTTATCCCGTTTTTCCTTCTAACAACAAAATAACTGCTTCAAGGTATGCCGGATTCACGCCTGAACCCGCGCCGAGCGTCCCACCTCGTTCAGCAATTGCCGTTGCCCGCTGTTCAGGGCTCAATCCTGCTCCCCCAGCGCCACCACCTTGACCACCGCCCCCTCCTGGACGACCGCCGAAACTTCCCGGAAGCCCCTGACCGCTTTCACGCGCCGCCTGAGCCGCAGCTTTTTGTTCGGGTGTCAAATCCACGCCCCCGCTACCCGGGCCAAACGCCAATCCCAATTTCTGAACCACCTCAAACATGTCCTCGCGCCCGATCTGCATGGCAGCGATGGCCGCAATCTGCTCGGGAGTCATGGTTTCCTGAATCTGATTATAGACCGCACCCACTTCCTCAGCGGCAGCGGTATCGCTTGAACCCAGGCTGCGGGCAGCCTTCCACAATGGCAGCAATTGCGCAGCCTGGTCTGAATCCACGGTCAATTCTGTATCCTCAAGCATAAATGTTCCCATGACTAACTGCATGGGGACACTGAGCGCGTTTTCATAGTCGCTGTTTAGAGATGCCGCAATATCGGATGTGTCACCGGCAGCATCTTCTGAAGTGCCCGCCTGTGCATTAGATGTACTGGATTCGGCGTCTTCGGTCGTGATCCCCGGCGTATCCGATGTGCTTGTATCAACCCCTTCCGTTGTAACGCCAGTCTCATTTACGGTCTCGCCGCAAGCAGCAAGAACCAAAATCAAGATCAATGATACTAGAATAATTGTCGTCTTTTTCATTTTTATTTCCTTTCCTTTACATATTAACGATATTGTCTCTACCTTATTTATCTAATGTGCTTTCCCTAGTCCATAATCCCTGCTTTAAAAATTTACTCATGCCGCAGCGCCTCGATCGGATCAAGCTGAGCAGCTTTATTGGCGGGATAGTAACCAAAGAAAATACCTACCGCGGCTGCAGAACTGAAGGCAAGCAGGATAGAAATGGGAACGACAACGGTTCGCATTCCACCTGCTTCGCCGAAAAGCCAGGAGCCGCCGACACCGGCAAGCACGCCGATCACCCCCCCTACAAGGCTCAACAGCAGCGCCTCCGTCAAAAACTGCCATCGAATATCATTGGGAGAGGCTCCCACTGCCTGGCGGATGCCGATCTCACGCGTTCGTTCAGTCACGCTGACCAGCATGATGTTCATGATCCCTATTCCCCCCACCAGCAGGGAGACCGCGGCCACCCAAGCTAGCAGGTTCCGGAAGGCTTCCGTCGTCGCCTCCTGGGTTTCAATAATGTCTTGCTGCGTTTGCACGACGAAATCGGGCGATTCGAGAGACACATCGTGACGTTTAGCGAGCAGGAGTTGGATTTGCAGGATGATATCATCGAGGTTTTCCTGATTCTCGATCTCGACGTAGATGACCCGCACACGGTCTCCAAAGATCCTTGCAAACTGAGTAGGTGAGAATTTTTGGAAAACGACCGTGATAGGAGCGTACAGCCTGGCATCATAGTCCACATCACCCACCAACCCCTTTTCAGCCAGCACACCGATAACGGTCAGCTTGGTGCCGTCTACCGTTACCGTTTGACCGACTGGGGGCGTCTCCCCAAAAAGCTCCTGCGCTAAACTGCTTCCCAGAACCGCCACTTTCTGCGTGCGATCCACTTCAGTTTGGTTAAAATAACGACCCGCCTCTATGGACATATCCCGCACCGCAGGAAAATCGGGCGTTGTGCCCAGGATGGATACTTCATCAATAGTAATACCATCCGCTTTGACGCTTTGGGTGCTACCCTGCTCAACGACTACCCCTGTTACTCCATCTACCTCTTCCGCGAGCGCAAAGGCATCGTCGTACACCAATCCACCGCTGCTGGGAGGCCCCTGACCTGCCCCACCCCGCTGGAAATTCGAGTAGACAAAGACCAAATTGGTCCCTAAACCTGTGATCTGTTCTTCGATCGTCGCTTCTGTGCCAGCGCTTATGGAGATCATAACGATCACCGCCGCGAC
>Ga0209986_10004476_pt1 | contig 11815 bp, 10 predicted proteins | sample BlataG_FD_183168 | JGI IMG/M metagenome (GOLD analysis project Ga0209986, IMG submission 183168) | Deep subsurface microbial communities from Black Sea to uncover new lineages of life (NeLLi) - Black_00105 metaG (SPAdes) (version 2) | ecosystem: Environmental > Aquatic > Marine > Oceanic >...
AAGAAAGGAGGAAGGATTATGGATAAAAAAATTATTGATTTATACGATGATTACACCAATGGATTACTGGATCGTCGTGAATTCATCAAGAAGTTAGCTGTTCTTGCTGGCGGCACTGCTGCTGCTATCGCTGTCTTGCCTCTAATAGAAAATAAATATGCCCAGGCCCAGGTCGTTCCAAAGGATGATCCCCGCCTCTATGTGGAAAATATTAAATATCCCGGTGAAACAGGCGATGTTCTTGCACATTTTGCCAGGCCCAAAGGAGATAAAAAACTTCCTGGTGTGATCGTGATCCACGAAAACAGAGGTCTTAATCCCCACACCGAAGACGTTGCCAGGCGCGTCGCAATGGAGGGTTTCTTGGCTGTTGCTCCAGACGCCTTATCACCGTTAGGGGGAACTCCAGAAGATGTCAATGAGGCTCGGTTGCTGATGCGAAAGCTTGACAGCCAGGCGACAATAAAAAATTTTGTTGCTGCGGTAACGTACTTAAAGACTCATCCTCAGTCTACGGGAAAGGTGGGATGCACGGGCTTCTGTTGGGGGGGAGGAGTTACAAACCAGGTTGCCGTCAACTCTCCGGATTTAAAAGCAGCGGTTCCTTTCTATGGCAGACAGCCTGCGTCTGAAGATGTCCCTAAGATTAAAGCATCTTTACTCCTGCATTATGCTGGTCTTGACGAGCGAATTAATAAGGGCATTCCGGAATTCGAAGCAGCTCTAAAAGAGGCATCCGTAGATTACAAGATATTCATGTATGAAGGTGCTGGGCATGCCTTTTTTAACGACACAGGTTCCCGATATCACGAGGAAGCGGCCAAGCTTGCCTGGGAACGGACCATTGCGTTTTTTAAACAGAAGCTAAAAACCTGACGTCCAGTCGGCACCTTGACGATTTGTTCTGGGAATGACGGGTTCAATGGATCATCTGCCCAGACAGCATTTCTTGTACTTCAAGCCACTGCCGCACGGACACGGATCATTCCGACCCGGTTTGAGTCTTGTCCGGGCATTTGCTGTCCGCTCTGGCGGCATTTGCCGGTCCAGGTTTTGTCGGTGCCATTGTTCGGCTACCTCTGAAACGAATGGTTGACAATGTGTAAAAAAGCGTTTATAGCCCGCACACAGGTAATTCAATCCCTCTTCGCCATCCGGGGTCAGGAGGAAGCGGTTCTTCGGGCATTCCCCATTGCACATAACCCTAACCTCACATTCCTGGCAATAGCGGGGTAAAGTCTCCAACTTGGTTTTTCCGAACGCTATCTGCGCTGGACTCTCGAGCAGCTCTACCAAGGGAGTCTCCTGGATATTCCCAAGGCAATGTTCAGCATCGACAAAGTGGTCACACGAATAGAAGTCTCCGTTGTGTTCGATGACGGGAATATCACCGCAGGTCGGACGGAAGATACACAGCGAATGCTCTTGATTGAAAGCTGTCCTGGCAGCCTCTTCGAATATCTGTACTTTAATCTGTCCGATATCCTGGTCTCTCCACTCGTCGAATATGGTGCAGAGAAATATTCCCCAAGCTTCTGCCGGCACGGTGATGTGGTTGACGCCCCCTTCGGCGTCCGGCTGCGGCTCGACCAGAGGCAGAAAACTTATGTATTGGGCGTTGATCTGCTTGAAGAATCGGTAGATTTCGGTGGGGTGCTGGACATTCTGCGCATTCACCACACACAGGATATCGGTATAAACTCGGTGTTGCTGTAAGAGTTTATACCCCCGCATCGTCTGCTCGTGGGTGGGCTTTTTGTCCTTGGTGACGCGGTATTGGTCATGCATTTCCTGCGGACCGTCCAGGCTGAGTCCAACAGCAAAGCCCTCTGCCGCCAAAAAGCGGCACCAGTCCTCATTGAGGAGGATTCCGTTTGTCTGCATACCGTTGGCGATGCGCTGGTTAGAGGGCTGATGCTTGCGCTGCAGGGCTACAATCTTGCGAAAGTAGTTCAGCCCCAGGACGGTCGGCTCCCCGCCATGCCAAGAAAACCTGATCACTTTTTCCGGGGAAGCATCTATGTGCTGGACAATGTACTCCTCCAGGATTTCGTCGGGCATGCGAAACGACTCGCCCTTTGGATAGAGATGTTCCTTCTTCAAGTAGTAACAGTAGTGGCAGTCCAGGTTGCAGATAGAGCCAATCGGTTTGGCAAAAACCTGAAATTCGCGGGAAGCTTTGGCCATTGCTTAATCCTAAGGTTCAATCAGTCTTTTTTCTAATTTATATGTTAAAATAAAGAATTCTATTTAAGCAACTCATAATGACTCCTCCCTCCTCATGGACAATGGAGCTGAAGACAGCAACAGCGGAAGGGAGAGGCCGTTTCTACGACATGCAATCCACCAGAAAATAATGGCATTTTGATTTCATCTTCGCTAGTATCTGGTATATATATTGTTATGCTTCGCAAACGATGCATCGAGATCGGGTTTTAAATCATCAGAATCCAGGATATTCTTTTTTATAAAGTTGACATAGGGACTATTGATTCAAATGTCAAGGAGATAGAACAATGGGTAAAGATTATGAAAAAGGTTTGTATTCTCCCGAGTTAATGGAAGAGATCAGGAGCCGGTTTGAATATGTCGATTGGGATCCTTATTCCGGAAAAAGGATTTACCTTGAAGCCGCTTCAGGCTCGCTAAGACCAAAATCAGTAATCGAAGCCGTGGCAAAAGAGACATGCTTGCCTGACCAGCAAGGAAGAGCGAACCCTGGATCCGCTCACTCAGTTGAGGTTACCGCCAAAGGAATTGAAGACCTCATGATCTTTTTCGGAGCTAGGTCTGGGCAAACCATACCAGGCTGGAGCAGCAGCCACGTGATATATCGCATTACAAACGCGGTTCTCTCCTCCATCCCAGGAACAAACGTTGTTACTACTGGACTGGACCATGCCTCAGTCCGTAGTGCAGTAACGCAGTTCGCTGAAAAGTACGGGAAAGAAGAGCGTATCGCCGAACCCAATAGAGAAACAGGCTCCGTCGAGCTGGATACAATTTACGAAAAAATTGACAAGGATACCTGTTTTCTCGCTGTTATACATACTTCTAACGTTACCGGTGAAATATTTGATGTCAAAACAATTGTCGAAGAGGCCAGGAAGATAAAGCCTGATTTATATATCATGGTCGATGGCGTCCAATACTCGCCATCTGATCTGATTGACGTCGAAGAAACAGGGGCAGATGCCTATGTCATCGCACCCTACAAAAACTATGGCGTCAAGGGATGTGGATATGCTCACGTTTCAGATAGATTGGCGAAGCTTCCGCATTGGAAATATATTTTTAAGCCTGAAACAAGTTGGGACCTGGGCGGTGTAGAGCATCAATCTTATGCTGCCTGGTCAGCTGTCATAGACTATCTGTGCTGGCTTGGTGGCCATTTCACAGATTCTACTGAGCGGTGTGCACTGGTTGTAGCTGCCATGCAGAGTATAAAGGCACATACGACAGGCCTTCTATCCACGTTGATCAATGGCACAGATAAAACTCGCGGCTTCAAGGATATGAAGCATGTTACGGTCTATGGGATGGGAGAGAATCTATCAAGTCGCGCCTGTCTTGTTGGATTTAACCTGAAAAGGATTGAGTCAGCTAAAGGATGTGAACTTTACAAGGGTGAGCATCTCAGACTCCATGCCCCTGGGCAAGATCCGTTTTTCGCGGCTATGTTGAAACAGCTTGGTATATCAAGCTTTATCCGATTGTCAGCGTGTCATTATAATACGCCGGAGGAGATAGAGCTCTTTCTAAAGGCCACAGCAAGCTTCGCGTAATGGTGCGAATTATTTCTCTACTAACGAACCTGTTGCCCGAACCTCTTGATTGATTTAAGAAATCTTGATTACCTTGCATGTTATATTTACGGCATGTTTATAATGATGAATAAGGAGGAGTAAATGAAAAGAGTATTGATGATTACAACTGCATTGATTTTTGCATGTGGAAGTCTGTTTGTTCAAGCCGAATCGGCTGGGCCTGATTCTTTTCATAAGGCAGTGGCGAGGAATCCTGCCCCAGGTACGATTTTCCTTTATCCGGAGAGGATCCTGCTTAAAGACGGCGGATTCTTTGCAGCAGAGCGGGGGATGATGTTTGTACACGTAAATCGCTCTGATAAGAAAAGCGCTGTCATCGGGATCGAAGTATACCGTTTTAAGGCGTCAGGGAAAGCCAAACCGGGCACTCCCCCAATCTTCTTTTTACATGGCGGACCGAGCTTTGCTGGCTTGGAGAGATCCCTCGAAAGACTGGGGACGTTTGAGGAAAGATGGCTTCCATTATTGGACGTTTCAGACGTTGTGGTGGTCGGTCAGCGTGGCATCGGGTCATCCAAGCCTAATACGATAATCGAAACCACAATGAACTTTCCCCTGGATAGGGAGGTCACAGAAGAAGAAGTTGCAGCAGCACTTCGGGAGATCTGCGAAAAAGAAAAGGCATTTTGGGAAATGCAAGGCCTTGATTTAAGTGGCTTGACGGTCATAGAAGCGGCCGCTGATGTCAATGATATCCGGAAAGCATTGGGATATGAAAAAGTCATAATCTGGGGAGGTAGCTTTGGCTCGCACTGGGGGATGGCTGTTATGCGCTATTATCCGGAAATTGTAGAACGTGCGATTCTTCGTGGCATGGAGGGTCCCAACCACACTTATGATCATCCCGGACATTTGTGGAATGTATATAAACGGGTAGCCGCAGAGGCGGAAAAAGCACCTGAGCTGCAGGGCTTAATTCCCGAGGGCGGGCTGATAAATGCGATAAAGACAGCAGTTGAGCGGGTCAAGAAGAAGCCCGTGAAGGTTACAGTGACCGATCCGAAAACCCGTAAACCCCAAGAGGTCCTGTTTACGGCACGGGAGGCCGGACGTTTGGCCAGAGGATACTCAGGCGGTTTGCCCGGATGGCCTGCAAATGTGATCACGCTTTATAACGGGGATTTTAGCCAGGCAGCAGAAAGAGCAGTCCGGCGCCAGGGTTCAAGAAGGTTCAGCACGGCGAGTTTTTATATGCTCGACCACGGCTCGGGCATCTCTCCTGAGAGAGAGACGGAACTCAAAGCGGATCCTGCTGTTGAAATTTTGGGAGATATAAACTCAAATTACACGATAACCCGTGAGGTCTGGGGAAGTGACTTAGGGGATGAATTCCGGCAAAACTTCGAAACCAATATCCCGACTGTGATTGTTCATGGAACCTGGGACACATCTACACCATATGAGAATGCGCTGGAACTGGTTCCTTATTTCAAAAACAGCAAGTTTATTCCTGTGATTAGAGGACCCCATGGAGCTATAAGAGCGGCCATGAATACCTCGGAGCAATTTCGCAAGGGAGTCATGCACTTTGCCGCTACGGGCGATATGTCAGAGCTTCCGGACGAGGTGGAAATGCCGCCCGTTGACTGGGTCATACCAGAGTCTGCAAAGAAGAAAGAGAACAAGAGGTGAAAGAACTAAAAACCACAATTATACGAGGGGGGACAGTTGTCTCAAGCGAAATTGTTTCCCAGCAGGATGTTCTCATTCAAGGGGAACAGGTCACTGCGATGGGAGATTTGTCAAACATAGAGGTTGACACAGTAATCGATGCACAAGGACTTCTAGTCCTTCCTGGTGCGGTCGACACTCATGTTCATTTCAATGACTATTTTATGAATACTGTAAGCGTGCATGATTACTATAGAGGCACTCTTGCAGCTGTTTATGGAGGTGTTACCAGTATCATCGACTTCGCTAATCAAGTTCCAGGTAAGTCATTACAAGACACCCTCAACAGCAAAAAAGAAGAAGCAGAGGGGAACGCACTGATCGACTGGGGAGTCCATCCAGTCATCACGCAGCCAACTCCTGAAACACTTGAAGAAATTCCTCAAGTCGTTGAACAAGGAGCTCCTACTATCAAATGCTACATGACCTACCAGGAAGAGGGGCTTATGATAAAGGATGCGGATCTAAGGCGCATACTGGAAAGCCTTAGGATTGCTGGAGGAATGTTGCTGGTGCATGCAGAAGATAATGATGTCATCGAAAAAAACGTTCCCCGCATGATCGGCGAAGGTCTAACACAACCCATCTATCACGCCAAAAGCAGACCACCAGAAGCTGAAAACCTGGCCGTTCGCCGCTGTATTCAGCTTGCACGAGAAACAAGCGGCCGCCTTTTTATTGTCCACATGGCTACGGATAAAGGGATTGAACTTGTTGAGCAAGCTCAGCGCGAGGGACTTGACGTTTATGCAGAGACATGCACGCATTACCTCGTCTTTACTGAAAAGATGCTGGAGCGGGAAGACGGCATCAAGTGGGTATGCTCACCTCCCTTGAGAAATAAGATCGTACAGGACCGCCTCTGGGATGGGGTGAAAGACGGTTGCATTTCGATGGTCACCTCAGATGACGCAGCTTACTCATGGGAAGCAAAGCTCCAAGGTGCTGAGCGTTTTGACAGATGCCCCAACGGAATCCCCGGAATAGAACCGCGTCTCACCATACTTTATTCTGAAGGAGTAGACAAAGGAAGAATCTCCCTTCAAAGATTTGTAGAACTCATTTCGACCGCACCGGCCAGACTCTTCGGCCTGGCTCCCAAGAAAGGAAGCATTACACCAGGAGCAGATGCTGATATCGTACTCTTTGATCCGAAGGCGAAATGGACCATGGGTCATAAGACACTCCACATGGCAGCTGATTGGTCAGCCTATGAAGACATCGAGGTAACCGGAAAGATCGAAAAAGTCTTGGCAAGGGGAAAGCTCATCATTGATGGAGAAAAGTGTTTAGCCCAGAAAGGGAGAGGGCGCTATATCCATCGCCGACTCGATCTCTCTGCTCACCCATATTCATGAGACTAAAAGAAAATTAATTCACGATGAAAAAGGAATAAACCATGCCAAAACAAAGTCAACATCTTATATATTCAGGAGCATCTCCGGATAAAGTCGCTAAAGATTTGCAGCCACTCATTGATTTTCAGGACGAAGGCCTTTCCCCTAAAACTCTGGAAAAACTCATTAGCGAACGGCTCATTCCTCACCTGATGCAGTATGGCCATCCCGGTTTTCATTCGATGTTTAATTTTTTCCTCGAGGAGGGAGCAGAACTGGGCGCAAAAATTGCTCTTGCCTATAACCAGGGAGTTACGAACTGGCAGGTCTCGCCAGGCGGAGCTGTCCTGGAAGAACTCTGCTGTCTGGCTCTCTGTCGTCTCTTTGGGTTGCCCCCGGGGGCAGATGCGACATTTATGTATTCCGGAACCTACGCAAATCAGGAGGCGCTCTACCTTGCACTCCACCGGAAGGCAGAAATGTGTGGTTTTGATTTTACCCAAAAAGGATTGAACGGTTTTGATGACCCGACGCGACTTCGGATCCTAGCTTCCCGAGATGCACATTTTTCGATGAAGCATGCTGTCCGGATGCTCGGGCTTGGAGAAGATAGCCTTGTTCCTGTTGACGTTGATGAAAATCGGCGCTTGGATGTAAATTGTTTGAAGGAAGCTTTTGATAAATTGAAGCAGGCAGAGGATATCTTTTGTGTGGTCGCGACTGCAGGCACTACTTCAACTGGGTCTGTTGACCCGATCCTTTCTATGGCTGAAATCTGCCAGGATCTCGATGCATGGCTTCACGTTGACGGAGCGTATGGACTGGCATACAGTCTGATTCCCGAATTAAAGCGCCTCTTTTCAGGTGTTGAACGTGCTGATTCAGTCTCATGGGACCCGCATAAACAGTTCGGGGTTCCCATCCCGAGTTCGCTTCTTTTTGTGAAGAGTAAAGAAGATTTTAGCCGGATGGCCATATACAGTGAATATTTCAACCGGAGGGATGATCCGCGACCAAACCCGGGGCTAAAGTCGCCTCCTTCGACCCGGCCATTTATGGCCTTGCCTCTCGTGACTTCCCTTCGTTATCTGGGGATGAAAAAAGTTATCAAGAGACTCAAGGTCCACATTACGGCCATCAGAGAATTGGCTGAAAGATTGAAAAACGAAACTGACGTAGAAATCGCCCTTCAGCCCGATACAGGAATCCTCTGTTTTCGTCTAGTTCCCGAAGGTTTTCCTGAAAAAGAGTTAAACAGGCTGCAGGAGCACATCTACGAAAGAATCATGTCAGGCGGAGAACGCACCATATCCATAACAAAACTCGATGAAAAGACGGTTTTGAGACTCGTGGCGCTCTTACCAACTGTGACAAGCAACGAACTTATGAAGACTATCTCTGAGGCCCGAAAACAGGTCCGAGATTATTAATGGTTTCTGTGAGGTGGTTCATCCATCCTTCTGTTTATAAAAAGGTATAAGGAATCATTTGATTGTGGAATAGTCGATTCTTCCAAAAATTATGTGAAAACAGCAAAATAATTTCATTAATACGTTAGTCCGCCCGATAGAATTAAGAATCAGGATGTCGGATACGGATTAGCGGACTGGCGGTAAGAAAGGAGTTTAGAATGAAAATGAGTGAAATAAAGATCGATAGAATCTCATTTCAGTTAGGAATGATTAACTGCTTTGTGGAGATGGTTGCCTGCGGGGTAAAAAAGCTTGCCCTAAGCCCGCCCATTTCACCCCATGAATACAAGCTCATTGGTAAAGCATCTGAGGAAACCGTAAAAGGCTTTGGCATCAAGTCCTATCTCGAGAAATCTCTCCTCATCACAGACCTTCAACCAGCAGAATTCACCAGAGGGAAATGGTCTATTCTTTACTACGAAAATGACGATGTTCTCAACACTTATTTGGCCTTGAAGAAGAGAAAACGGGAACTTGAACAATCAGACCGGTACGATGTGAAAGTGCGGAAAGAGATATCCCAGGAATTCGGACGCCTGTTGAGCTATCCTGAAGAAAAAATTGTTGAGAAAATCTCTCAGGAATCACCGCTAATGCCTTTTATGCTCGTAGAATAGAGGAGGGGACGATGAAGATTCTAATCATAAATCCTAACAGCGATGTGAACATAACCGAGGCGATTCAGAGAACTGCTGAGAATTTCGCCCAGGGTGCATTCGAAGCAGTGTGCAAACCAACACCAGGAGCACCTTTGTTCATTGAAACCTACGAGGATGCGATAAAAGCCGCCCCAGGAATGATCAAGCTTGTAAGAGAGAGTGAAGATAAATTCGATGCTTTTATCGTTGCCTGCCATAGCGACCCCAACCTTGACGCGATAAAGGAAATGACGAGAAAGCCTGTGGTAGGGATTGGAGAAGCGTCCATGAAGATTGCTTCTATGCTCGGGCACCGCTTCTCGGTAGTCTCGGATAATAAACATTCGATCCCGAATAAAGAATTCCTTGTGAGTAAATACCTCCTTAAGGACGCGCTCGCTTCGGTGAGAGCACCTCAGGATGAGATGAGCGAATTGAGTGAGGAAGAGAAATATCTACAGACAGCACAATTGGCGGTTGAGGAGGATATGGCTGAGGTGATTGTGTTAGGCTGTGCTGCGATGACAGGCTTGGATAAACCTCTTCAGGAAAAACTTGGAGTTCCGGTCTTGGATGGGATCGTGTGTGCTCTGATTATCGCTTCTGGCTTGGTCAAATACGGAGCCTCAACAAGCAAGATCAGAAGGTACAATCCAGAGGGTTGAGATCATCCTGGTTTTTATGCTCAGCGATTAGGTGACATTACAACGCTTTCTCCACCTTTCTGATTGAATCGGCAAATATTTCTATTCCCTTTTTTGCCAGTTCTTCTGTAAGAACAAGAGGAGGAAGGAATCTGACAACGTTTGAATAATGGCCTCCTATCTCAACGAGGAGCCCATGGTGGTGGCAGATTGTCCTCACTCTCTGGGCAAGGTCAGGAGCTGGCTCCTTTGATGCTTTATCCTTGACAAGTTCTATGCCATGCATGAGACCCCTTCCTCGAACTTCTCCCACGATTGACGAATCTTTCTCTATGTTTTTAAGCGAGGAGAGCATCTTCTCACCAAGGTTGAAGGAGTGTTCTGCAAGATTATTTTCAATCATGAAACGGAGTGCTGCTGCTCCGGCTGTGTAAGCAATGACATTTCCCCGAAAGGTACCGATATGCTTCCCTGCAGGCAATGTATCCAGTTTTTCCTTGTAGGCAATACAAGAAATGGGAAAGCCCAAGCCTCCCAATCCCTTACTCAAAGTGATTATGTCAGGCACTATTCCGCTGTGCTCAAAGGCAAACATCTTTCCTGTTCGACCCAAGCCCGCCTGTATTTCGTCAACAATCATAATGATATTGTTTTTGTCGCAGGTCTTGCGAATCCCGGTGAGAAACTTCTCTGGAGGGACAATGGAACCTCCTTCACCTTGAATGGCCTCAACGATGATAGCCGCCGGTTTCCCCACTCCTGAATGGGGGTCCTCAAGAACGTGCTCTACGTATTTCACGCAGTCAAGGTCACACGACTCAGAAGTCTTCCCGAATGCGCAGCGGTAGCAGTAAGCATAGGGTACAAAGTGAACTTCTGGAATGAGCGGTAGAAAATCTTCTTTGAAGCTTAAGCCGCTTGAAAGAGAAAGAGCACCTGCACTCATCCCGTGGTAAGCTCCTTCGAAAGATATCAGGGGATGACGGCGTGTATTATACTTGGCAAGCTTCATAGCCGCTTCAACCGCATCAGCTCCAGTGGGGCCTCCGAATAAAACTCTTTTTAACGGATCAGGAAAGAGCGAAAATAAGGTATCTATGAGTGTTTTCCGTGGTTCGCTCGGAAAGTCCAGGGAATGAGTCAGGCGTGAGAGCTGCTTTGAAACATCCTCTAACACCATTGGATTGGAATGCCCGACATTCATCACCCCGGCCCCTCCGAAAAAATCAATGTAGACATTTCCATCGACGTCCTCTACAGTAGCCCCTCGAGCACTACTCAAAGCCATGGGCATTCCCCGGGGATATGAAACAGCAGAACCCTCGTGAGCTGACTGAAAACTGAGGTACTCCTTTGATCGAGGACCCGGAGGTTGGATCTTTATCACGGGTGCTTCAGGGAAGGAAAGGTTCTTAAAATCCATCTTAATCCTCCAGCTTCAAGTTATATTCCTCAGGAAGTGATATTTTTAAATTTTGATGAATAAATAGTCAGATAGATATTTCAACATATTTTACTTTCGTAGATGGTTCTGGAATTGCCATCCCCTCTCTTTTCAATCCTTCAACATGAAATTGGATAGCGCTTCTCATTCGAAAAATTGTTTCTTTCACGCTTGTCCCAGTGGCCACGCAACCTGGTAAGTCTGGACTGTATGCAGAATAATTATTATCAGCTTTCTCTATAATTACGGGATATCTAAACACTTTTTTGCCTCCCATGTTTTAATCTGGCCTGTTTTAATATGCTATTGAGTGTTCCTTTAGCAAGATCATCATTCAAATTTCCAGCAATAGTAACTATGCCTTCTTTATTATTATGCTTAAATTGCCTATGCTTCCTTTACTTCTTACCATGAACCAGCCATCCTGTTCAATGATTTTTATGATCTCCTTTACTTTCATTTTAAATCATTTATGAAAAAGAACATCTCCCTTCTCGGCTCTCTGATACACATAGAAATCTTTTAAAATTGTTCAAACAATAATTTTTGCTGGGCACTTTTATAGACACAGATGAGATCTGTTATTCCCATTCAAAAATCGGAAGAATAATAAGGCAAGCCAAGTTAGATTTTTTATCTCTAACAGATTTCAGATGATTGTGATCAAATTGAGTTCACTCCTACTTTGTTTTTTATGACTTCTAGTAACAAAAATTCGAAAAATTCAAAATTTTATAACTGCTAGTTATAAAATCTGAACTTAAAAAAATTAAAGAATTTGA
>Ga0209986_10004477_pt1 | contig 11815 bp, 6 predicted proteins | sample BlataG_FD_183168 | JGI IMG/M metagenome (GOLD analysis project Ga0209986, IMG submission 183168) | Deep subsurface microbial communities from Black Sea to uncover new lineages of life (NeLLi) - Black_00105 metaG (SPAdes) (version 2) | ecosystem: Environmental > Aquatic > Marine > Oceanic >...
TCAATTGGATATTTTATTCTTATTATATCTCTATCTGAATAGTCATTATTATAATCATGCCAGTAAGTAAATTCTGTTGGGCTTACCCCAGATACTGATTGGGACCAACTCCCATCGTTATTATATTCATCCGCTACAGAGAATTTCCATAGCCAAGATTCATCAAAAGGATCATAATCTTCAATATAAAAAACTGCTTCTCCAGCGTGTTCTAGGAGGTCATCATAATCGAGAAGATCCATCAAATCAAACATATCAAATGCAATATCGAATAATTCTGCCTCTTCTTCTGGTGCATTTGCTAATTCATCTGATGGTGTTGTTCGAAAACCGAATAAGAACCCAAAAAAAGCTATAGAGCCCATATATAGCCCAAAGAGTAAGATAGCTATTAATATTATTGAAATGGCTTGCTTTATTGTATTTCCTTCAGTAATAAGCTCCTTTCTTCTCTCAGACATATATTTGTATTCTCATAAAGATTAATATATATTTGTAGTAACATAAAAATAAAAATAGAAATATATAATTTAGCTATATTTCTAAAAATGTAGAATATTCAAATTTTTTTATTTGCTAATTAGATATTAAATTTTAACAAGAATATTTACAAAATCAGAAAAGCAACTAGAAGAAATTATAAAAAAGGAGATAAAATATTTTATTCGAATTAAATGAATTTAGATAAACCTTTAAAATTCATAGCCACATTTGGTGCATATATTTTTCTTTGCGTAAATTGGTTTAGGAATGTAGGACACTATTTTGGTTTTATCTTCAACCTCTTTAATCGCAGTAGAGCCACAATTAGGGCAAACTCTTCTTGTACCAGAACCTAATCCAATTGTGGGAGGCATTATTGGTTCAGTTGAAGGTATTGAGGGTGTTGGTATAGTAGGTTGTTGGCTACTAGGATAAGGACTTGTAGAAGCAAGTGTAGAAGGCATTACAGGTTTTGGCTCTTTTAATTCTTCAATTCTTTTATTTTTTGCTGAAATTTCTTGGGTTAATTCATTTACTTTTGCTTGTAGTGGACCAATTTGTTGTTTTAATTGAACATTTTCAGCCGAAAAGGAACGTGCTTGAGTTTGTGCTTCTGCTAATTGTGTTTGTAATTGTTGAATATGTGAGTTGAGTTGATTTACCTGATTTTTATGGGCTTCCATCGATTGCTGGAGAGTAGCAAGTTGTTGGTTTAGTTGGTTAGTTTGAGCATCTTTTTGAGTTGCAATATTTTGTAATTCATTAATTTGATTATTTTTATTTTGCAATTCGGTCTCTAACTGGTTAATTTGCCTATTCAAATCTTGTACTTGAGTTTGAATTTGACCTATATCTACAGAAGATATTTGGGTGGCTGGCAATGGTGGTTGTGGCGCTGGAGGGGGAATTGGTGGACTAATCGGAGGCGGGATTTGAATAGGGGCTGGTGGTGGAGGTGTGTATGGAGGTGCTCCTAAAGGTTTTTGTTCCTTTTCTTCATCTTTTTCAGGGTCGTGTTCATCTGACATTTTAAATCATTTAAATTATTTTAAAATAATTATCTAACAAAAAAATAGATAGACATTTAAATTTATATATTTATAGGTCGCTTTAAAAAAATTTAACGTATTGTAGAAAAAAAATTGAAAAAATTTTTTGATTAAAATGATTAAAAACAATTCCAATATTCTGATAAGTTATTCTTGATTTGTTTGATAAGTCTTTCCTGGGTATATTCAAGTATTTTTTCATCAGATTTTCTTTCATCTTCGGTAATTAAATCAGTTTCACTGTTTAGAACTTTTAATACGTTATATATTGCTTGAGCCTGTTTATCTAATTCATATCCTCCCTCTAAAGTTATTAAAATGTTTCCATTGGCATAATCATCAGCTAGTAATTTAATCATTTTTGTAAGATTTGCTGGTCCTTGGATTGTCCAGCCCATTCTTGTCAGCTGGTCGGTATGATGAGTATCAAAACCAGCAGAGATTAGGATAAATTCTGGTTTAAATTCATTTGTTATTGGAATTGCTATTTCTTTATATAATAATTGAATAATATCATCTCCTGAGGAAGGAGCCATAGGAAAATTGATAATATGACCCTCTCCCTTTCCTGAGCCAATTTCATTAGTAAATCCAGTTCCAGGGTATAGGGTTCGTCCATCTTGATGAGAACTGAAAAACAGTAATTGCCCATTTTCTGAGCCCTCATAAAAAATATCTTGAGTTCCGTTTCCATGGTGGCAATCCCAATCAAAGATTGCAACTTTTTTTACATTTTTTTCTCTAAAGAGATATTCAGCGGCGATAGCAATATTATTAAAAATACAAAAACCAGCGCATTTATATCTATTGGAATGATGCCCAGGTGGTCTAACAAGACCAAAAGCGCTACTAATTTCTCCCTTTAATATTTTATCAATACCAGTTAAATTTCCCCCAACTGAATATAAAGACGATTCAAAAGTATCTCCAGAAACAACTGTATCCATATCGATATTTTTTAAACTCTCTGTTTTTGCTGCTAAATCACTTAATTCCTTAATTTGCTCAATTAGCCTATCCGAATGAACATATTTTATTTGATCAATGGTTGCCTTGCGGGGTTTAATTACTGGAAAATCTTTAGAGTTCCAAATACCCTTTTCCTCTAAAAATTTTTTCGCTACAATAAGTCTTTTTGGCGTCTCTACATGGACTCCTACTTCATGTTTTAAATAAATCTCGTCATAAATTAATCCGACTGGCATTTTTAAAACCTTTCAATCATTAGATGGTTTTCATTTAATTGAATATAAATAATTTATAAAGGTTAAAAAGATTTGGGGATAATTCTGGATTAATTCTCTTTAGGTATTGACTTAAACAAAAGTATTAAAACACAAACTAATTTAATAATTACAAAGATGAGTGATATTCAAGTGTTTAAATTTAAGTTTGTTATAATTGGTGAAAACGCTGTAGGAAAGACATCTTTAGCGAGATCTTTTGTATCTAAACAATTTGCTATGGACTATAAACCGACAATTGGTAGTAATATCTTTATGCATAATGTTTCTTTATCAGATAATATTAATGTTTCAGTTGCTTTGTTTGATATCGCTGGTCAAGAGAAGTGGGCAATAATAAGGCATATTTATTATGAAGGAGCTCAAGCAGCTTTTTTGGTTGGGGATGTAACAAGAGATCGTTCTTTCGATGAGTTAGCAAATTTTTGGTATCCAGATTTTATAAAATTTTGTAAGAAAAAGCCAACAATCTTACTTGCAAATAAGAGTGATTTAGAATCAAAAACGGATAAGAAGAAAATTGAAGAAGCGGCAAAAAAAATAGGAGCTATAGATATTGTTTATACTTCTGCAAAAACGGGAGAAAATTGTGTTGATGCGTTAAAAAAGCTCGTATTATATTGTATGAAACAAATTTAACTCATCTATTATCCACAAATTTTATATATTTATTTCTAGGTTTATAAAGAGTTCCTTCTTTTACTGCTTGGTCAATAGTTTCCTCAATAAATTCTCTATCTAGATCTTCTTCCATTTCAAGTATTTCTATAACATTTTCTAATTCAACTGCATTTCCATCATTTTCATTGATTATATTCTTTATTCTATCTAAGATTTTAGTTATTTTATTTATCTTTGAGCGAGTCTGTCCAGTAAAAATTCTATCGATGTCAAATTTACCAGTGCTTTCATCATAACCTACATCTCGTAAGTATCTGTTAAATATTTTTATTATTTCTTCTACATCTTCTACTAAAACTTTGTCTCTTAACGCCATTTTTGCATATGATTCACTTAATCTAATTAAAGCTTCTAAATTTCTTGCTAATATTGATACTATTGCTTGTTCTGCATCGTATTTACCTCTTAAATCTAAATAGTACTCCTTTATTTTATTTTTTGCTTCTTGTGTTAAAACTGGAAAACAATTATTGCGTGCATAATGAATATATTTTTTAAGAAGGTCTTGCTTTATGGGAATTAATGGTTCATCAACATTTTGAGAGATTTGTGTAAAATCACCAGTAGCTTGTTCTAAAATGAATTCTGCCAATTGAGCGTCTTTAGCTTTATCAGGCTCATCCGTAACAATAAAAATAAGATCAAACCTTGAAAGTAATGTTGGTGGTTGTCTAATGTTCTCAGTAGGTGTCTTATATTTATTATATCTGCCCAGATAGGGATTTCCAGCAGCAATTATACCAGTTTGAGCTCTTAATGTAGCTATAATTCCTGCCTTGGCTATACTAACGGTCTGTTGAGCCATCGCCTCGTGTATTGCAGCAATATCTTGTGATTCCATTTTATCAAACTCATCTATAGCAGCAATTCCTCCATCAGCTAATACAATTGCCCCAGCTTCAAGAGACATAGTTCCTGTATCTGAATCTTTTACGACAGCTGCCGTAAGTCCTACAGCTGTAGAACCTTTACCAGATGTATATAATGCTCGGGGAGAAACATTAACAGCGGCCTTAAGAATCTCACTTTTCCCAGTTCCAGGATCTCCTACAAATAATACATGAATATCTCCTCTTCTATAAGTTCCATCAATTTTTTTTAATCTAGTACCACCAAACAAGCATAAAGCGGTTGCCAACTTCAAATCCTCTCTTCCATATATGGATGATGCAATGGATCTGGCGATTTTCCTTTGAATATATGGTTCTGCAGCGAGTTCTTTAATTTGTTTCAGTTCTTCTGGAGTTGGATAAAAATCTTTATCCTCTTTATCTGAAGATTTAATAGAATTCACATCAATAAAAGTTCTAAATATAAGTGAGCCTTCTCCTTTAGCATTTTTTTGTGGCAATGATTTGAAAGCTCCCATTATTTTTATACGATCACCAGGACGTACTTTATCGACCAAATCTTTAATAAGAATCCCATCAACAGATCTAGGTATTCTTCCAGCTGGCAACTCTTCTGGTGTTTCTTGTATTGTTATTTTCTGCCAATCAATAAAATCAGATTTTTTAGAAATGAAAATAAAATCTTTTTGAGTATTTGCCTTACATTTTGGATTCACACAATGATTTGGCCAAATAAGTGTGTTGGATAGTTGAATTTGTGGGAATTCAGTATCGCATCTTAAACATTTATAAATCGCATTTTCTAATTTTGGACGAACAGTAGAAGCGCGAAGCAAAATTCCACGAGTAAAAATTAATTTATCAATATGTTTTGATCTTAATCCTCTAAGCAAAATAAGATTAGAATCATTATTTGTTGAAATTTGAATAAAATATTCTACTTCATCCTTTAATTTGCCTCCAGGAGCGTGAAATTTTAATAAATTTTTAAAAGCCTCAATAATGTCAGGGATTACATCTTCAGGATTATTTTTTAACATCTCGGCTAATGCGGGATCAAATGCATTTAGATCTTCAAATAAAAATTCAAGAATGTTTTCTCCTTCTGCGTAAATTTTAGAGATTTTATCTCTGTATTTAAATTCAGTAGGTTTTTCTTGAAATAACCTGAAAAAATCTTCAAATCTTTTGATTTTATTAATTGGAATACTTGGCTGAGGCTGTGTATTGTTTATTGTCATTATATTAATCCATTATTGTTTTTTTATTTTAAATAAAATTTGTCGATAATTTTTAAGTACGGAATAATGGGTTATAAAAAATCTTATTACGACATTAATTCTGTATTATTTATTATCAATGGATTGATATATCGAAAATAAAAAATAATTAGGGCATGTAAATTTAGAGATTTATAAAATACAAGAGGTAAAATTATTACTTGAAATTATTTTATTGAAGTTCTTGTAGCACATTACAAATTATTGAGTCTTGAGACATCTCACATCTAATTTTTAAAAGGGCTATTATTCTCTTTTTAATATCTTCTTTTTCATATTTTGCTGTTCTTAAAAAGATTTTTGCAACAGATCTTTGTGCATTTATTGGAGTATCGGAAGAAAGTAGCTTTAAAAGAGTAGATAATAAATTTTTAATTCCAATTTTATTTATTAATTGAGAAACTGATATAACAGTTTTTTCTCGGACAGAATCTGATGGATCGTTAAGTAAGTCAACGATGTAAGGGAAAATTTCATCTAAATCTTCTAAACTATAAATTTCTATCAATTTGATTGAAGATTCCCGAACTCTTTCATCATCATCTCTTAAATTTTTTGAAATTTTATTAAACGGAATTAATTTTGGGGATATATTCGGAATTTCAGTTAATATTTCCATTGAACTCCTGCGTACCCATTTTTGATCATCATCAAGCATTTTAATAAGTTGATTTAAAATGATATCATAATTCTTGATATCTTTAATCAAATTTCCTAAACTTTTTATAACAGCATCTCTAACTACCCATTCATCATCAGATATTGAATCTATTAATGCATTGGCTGCTTTATCGGGAACTTTATGTCCAATATAAAATAAAACATTAGCTGCTGATTCCCGTACGAATGGTTCCTTATCTTTTAATAAATTGATGATAGGGTCAATAGGTATTATTTTGGGGGAATTTTTAGCAATATCCACAAGTGATTTAGATAAAGTTATTTTAACTGATTTTTCTTGTGCAATTATAGTATTTAAAAGAACAGACATTAAAGGTTCAACATAATTGGGCATTTTAATCGCAATAATTGAAATAATCTTAGAAGCTTTTGTTTTAAATTGCTTATTTCCCTCAGTTTTTAAAATATTTATAAAGGGATCAATGTTTATTAAATCAATATAATCTTCTGCTAATTCAGATAATGAATTAATTGAAGTTAATTTAATATGTTCTTGATCTGAATTCAAATTTACTAATAATTTTGGGATAAAAAGTTTAGGATTTTCTTTAACGATATTGATTACGGTTTTAGTTATTATACCTTTTGTGATAAATTTTGCTGAGTCAGGGATTGTTATCAATTTACTAAAAACCATCTCAGGATTTTGCTTTCCAATATTAATAATCATATTGGAAATGCTATTTTTTATCTGTTCATCATCTGATTTAATATATTTTAATAAAATATCTGTAATTTTCTCGGGATTTGTCTCCCAGATTTTTCCTAATAATCTCAGAATACTATATTGAATTTCTAATTTTGATGAAGACATCTTACTTAATAAGTAATCCAAATTAAGAGCGGTTGGAACTTCATTGTGATATTTTTCTAATGCTTTTATTGCAGAATTCCTAACAGCTTCATTAGGATCTAAGAGTCCATCTAAAAAAGGTTTTATTGGAATAAAATATTCTTTAAAATTCCCGATTTTAGCTATTGTAGTAAAAATTTCAGTTCTAACCTCTTTATTTGGATCATTCATTAGGGATATTAATTCATTAACTGTACTTGAATCTAAATCTTCAATACTAATTCCTTGGAGAGAAAATGCTGCTGCAGCTCTTACATTCTTATTCGGATGCTTCAATTTTTCAATAACTAAGGATAAAGGAAATTTTTTAGGGGATTTTATTAAAAATTTAAGCGTTTCTTCTTGAACCTTATAATCAGAATCTTGTAATAAATGTTCAAACTCTGTTAGTGCAATATAGTTTAAACTTTTGCTAGGAATTCTTGATAAAACCATAATTGCATAATATTTTATATGCCATTCAGCATCTTTGATTAATGGTAAAAGAACATTGATTGGAATCTGACTTATTAATTTTTCATTTGCTTTAATTAATGTTTCTAAGATGGGAATTTTCTTATCATAATTTGGGCTTTTTAATCCTTCAATTATCCATGAAAGTATTGTATCTGGAGCATCATTTTCTAGTTGAACCAATATTTCAGTTGAAATTCTTTTAGAATTAGAATTAGGATCACATATACCATCAAATAATGCATTTTTATATTTATTACTTGTAAGGTCGATATCTCCTTTCCGAGGTATTCTTTCAAACATTAATTTTATTGTTTCCTCTGCATGATCCCGTATTCTTTTATCTGAATTTTTAATAAAATTGAATAAAGGGATAGGATCAAAAGTTTGCCCTGATTTTGTTATCATTGAATATCTAAGATTTTGAGTAAATTCATTTTTTAAATTGATTATATAGAATAAAATAAAAGATAGCAAAATAACCTCTTCAATAATTGCTGCTGGAACAAATTCTATAAACCTAGTATTTATTGGTTGAGTGAAAATCCAAGAATTAAAAATATTTTCTAATTTATTAGCATTTACTATTAAAAAATTGACTAAAACATTTAAACCAACAGCTGCAATTAAATACCCTGCAAAATACACATCAATTCCTCTGTATTTAATTTTTCGCCCCCAAAATCTAGTAAAATAACCAATGATCCCAAAGATCAATACTATAATGACCATCCAAGCATAGGACATGGTTGATATTGCCATTGAACCCGAAAAGTAGTAATTTACAGTTTGTATTAATGAGATCCATGTCCAAACAAATACAAATAACATAACTCCCAGAATAATTCTAGGGGCTGGATCTCTGCCAAATTCTTCCATAGAACGCTTACCATTTTCAAATCCTAGAAAGAAATATCTATTTAACTCAGGTAGATGATAATATACATTACTTATTCCAGCTACATACCCTTTTGCGCCGTAGAATGTTAAAATCATTAGGGGGTAAATTAACATCCATGACATCCAAATAATAACAACAGGACCATTTGTGATTAACCATATCATAATAGGGGGAAATAAAAAAATTGTAAAATATAAAAGAACTGCAACAAGGAGAGAATAGGGTTTTGGAAATCGATTTATGATTTTTTTTCCAATAAATTCATGAAAAGGAGTTAGACCTTCACTCTTTTTCTCAGTCCATGCAATAAATATAAAATCAAAGAGGGGATACCCTGAAATATAAAAGAGACTTGCAATCATAGGAAGAATTAATACATAAGGCGGGATCTCTGGGGGTGATACTCCTGATTGCCATAATTCAGGAGTTTCGATAATAAAAATAACAATCATTGCAATAATAGTTATTGTTGCTAATCCAAAGATTAAACCGTAAATAACACACACAAACCGATCCAAAATTGAAAATTCTCCTTTTTTAACAATAGAAACCTGTTTGTATATAAGTAAAAATCCGAAAATACTCGTGCCAATGTAAAAAATTAATAATAGAATGGAAATTTCATTCCATAAATTGAATAGATCTCCGAACATCCCCATATTAGACACTTTAAATTTTAAAATAATTAGTTAATTTTCTAATTAAATTTTATTTTTATTGATATTTTAATATTTAATTTTTAAAAAGTAATGAATCTTATTTTTTTAATATACGGCAAGTTATAATTTATTTGTGAATTTTTCTTAAGAATTGATAATCCTATTGAGTTAGTATATTAGAATGCTAAAATTAGAAACAGAGATCAGCTTATATTTAGAGAGATTGAAATTTATTTTTTTAAATAAAATGATAGTTGTAGAATGTATTAAAGATTGTGACCGAATTAATTTATTTAGTGAAAATATTGGACCTTTCAAAAGAGGACGAACTTATAAACTACCGTTTTGGAAAATTAAGCCCTTTTTTGAAAGAAATTATTTTAAAATTCAGTCAAAGAATGAGATTAATAGTTCTTTAATTCAACAATTTGCTGAAAATGAACGAGATAATACAAAATTAGTAAAAAGACAAAATAATTTCTTTGTAGAGATTAAAGAACTTAAAAGATTGATTAAAAATAAAATTGAGAATAGAATATATCCTAAAGAAGAATTAATTAAATTTCAATTACATTTAGAATCTTTACTGCATCAAAGAATCTCAAAAATTGAAAAGTTAGCTACTAGTACACCATCAATTGAAATAATGGGAAGATTAACTGATACAGAAAAGATATTATTTGAGGGTTTTAGAAGCTTAATAAAAGATTTTAAAGAATTTTTATTAGATTAAATCTAAAATTTTGTTCTTTTTTTATTGCAATATTGATTTATATGTGCTTTTTTCTGTTCTTATTCGATGAAATCATAGTAATCAATAATTTTAACAATTAATTTTAACAACCACGTTGGAATCAAACTGCTTCCATAATCTAATAACATTAGATGATCACTTTCTTTTGAATGTAATCCATTTTCAAAGTCAGGAAAATACAAGCCTCCACTAGCTTTTGGTGGACGACCAAAACTTTCACACAGCTTCCAAGGAACGACAAGATCAGTTGTTATATTCCAATTCTCTAAATTTTTTCGTGTAGCAACCCAACTTGAATCGCTATAAATTTGCAATTTTTCCTCAGTTATTAAAAAGATCTCTCCGAATACATTAATTGGACCAATGCCTTTGATATAATCAACATTTTTTATTCCAATTACATTTTTTCCAATCTTTAGAAATTTTCCAATATTTAATATTCGGATATTATTTTCTAGCATGTTATAATTAAATGATTGTCGAGAAATGACGTGTCCAAGATATTCTCCATTAATATATACTTCGGAGAAACATCCAGCAATAACTTGCAAAAAGGCACTCTTAATTTCCTCTTTAATCTCAATTATCTTTTTAAAATAAGTGGGACTACTTCTTGCCCTTTTTGCTTCTGATTTCGCTTTTTCTTTAAGTGACTTAACTAAATAACTATTAAAACTTCTTGTTTTTTTAACTTTCAAGTAAATCCATTCACTTGGAATATTAGGATTTTCCCATTCACTACCTTTTTTTATTTGTTCAATTTTATCATCATAAAATCTTGCCAGCCAAAAATAATTATTTTTTAAAGTTGTGAAACAATCAGATTTCGCACTTTTTAACCATAAATACTCATAATCTTTGAATAAACTAATAATATCATCTTTTAAATCCACAATCTCTTTATGTATTTTAGTAATTTTCTCTTCTTTTGCTTTTTTAAGATTGAGTTTAACTAATTTTTTTGAATTTATTTGTTTCTTACAAAAGAATTGTATTTGTTTCGCAACAAATCTTAAATTTTCAATATTGATTTTATTTTTCAATACAATATTCTCTAAATCAGAACAATATTCAATTATTTTATCCATATCATTTATTATATCATTAAAGTCCTTTATCTTTCTAGTTCTCATATATTTTGATGAATTTTTTCCATAAGGATGGCTAAAAAATTTATTATAAAACCTTTTCCATCTAAAATGTAGTAATTTTTTATCTTGAATTCTTCGAAATATATCAATAATTTCTTTAATTCTATCATCATATAATCCAAAGAAATGAAGTATGAGTTTTTTCCAAAATTCTTCTAAATTAATTTCTTTTCCTGGGTTCCATCCAACTTCTGCAGAAAGGATAAATCCATACAATCGATTTTCTCTAATTTCTTTATTTCTGTAATCACCCCATGCAGATGTGATTTCACCTAACATTCCTCCCAATTCATAACCATATTTTATGAGATTGATAATATTTTTTTCAAAACTTGATATTGACGGGAATGGACGATTATAATCCCAAATTGAAGGACTTACAATAAATGGAAGATCAAAACTTTTTATCTTATCCAAAATTTTGTGCTTTTTTCTTTTATCATATTTCCAGTACATTATAATCATATTTTTGGGAAGATCTTCGAGTACTTCTGGATATTTATAGAGAATATCATGATAAATAATCACATATTTATTCCCGTATTTCTTCACAGTATCATGTATCTTGTTATAATGATTAAGATAAGCCTGAGCAATACCGATTTCTTCTACGTACTCGGAAGATGCCCCTTTTCCTACATCCCAACTCTCATCAGCAGCTATATGGAAATATTCTGTATCAAATGCTTCGCTTAATTCTCCGATCATCTCATCTAATAAGGGATATATTTCTTCATTACTGATATTTAAACTATTAGAGCCGGGAAATTCCCCA
>Ga0209986_10004480_pt1 | contig 11810 bp, 7 predicted proteins | sample BlataG_FD_183168 | JGI IMG/M metagenome (GOLD analysis project Ga0209986, IMG submission 183168) | Deep subsurface microbial communities from Black Sea to uncover new lineages of life (NeLLi) - Black_00105 metaG (SPAdes) (version 2) | ecosystem: Environmental > Aquatic > Marine > Oceanic >...
TTGTAAATACTCAGCTTAAATTATCTCACAAATTAAATGTTGATAATAGCGGGATTGTTCAAATTCCAGGACTTTCCATATCGATTCCCAAAATCTACAAAGCCAGAAAATTTACCTGCAAATCTTTAAAAGGAAGGGAATCGTTTAGTGGAATTAGAGTTATCTATGCTTATTTTAAAGATGATGACCGAATAGAATTGATCGAAATGTATTTTAAGGGAGATAAAGAAAAGGAAGACCGAAAAAGAATTTTAAAATGCTATTCAGATGAAAAATAAATAATTTAAGCAATATAAAAGTGATTTAACCATAAGTGACGTCAGAGAAAATTCCACAGGTATATTACATTTCATCGGTAAAGTGTTTTGTAATGACAGATAACCCTTTATTTATAAGGCTTTTAGTAAAAAATGGGGACAGTCTTCTTTTTATCTTCCCTCATTTAGTGCCAAATAAAAAGTAAAGACTGTCCCCATTTTTGACCCCCTTCAGGAATGCCTCAAAAACGCACGTAGAGTGCCTTTTAAAGGGCATTAATTTTCGAAAAATGACAATTACGACCCCTGTTTTTTGCCTATTTTTACCTCCTACAAATCGCGAAACCCTTATAAATAGCCACTTTCAGATTTTGAGATGAGGAAATTTTAGCCAAAAAAGAGCCATTTTTGAGGGGTAAAAGTACCTATTTTTAAAAATTATGCGTTTAAAGGTACTTAGAGTGGTTATTCGCTAAAACCCTTATTATATAAGGCTTTCAAGAAGGTATTTTCCCACAGGTTTTACACATTTTCCCCATTTGTAAGTAAATATTGTTAGTTTTAATCCCCCTGTCATTGCAGTAGATACGGTATAAATAAGGGAGATAAATATATATAGAATTCGAGCATTATCAGTTTTTATAGGAAAAAATAGTAAGGCTCTAAAACGCAGAAAATATAAGGGTTTCTGCGTTTTTTTGTTATGTGAGATGTTGGCAATGCTTCTGAAATATGGAAAAATGAGGCAAAAAAGGGCGAAAAGTTGCATTTTTAGCAGTCTGAAAGCCTTGCAAGATAAGGGTTTTAGCGAAATATGGTCATATCAGCGTTTCTTGAGGTGGGTTAAGGTGATTGTTCATATTTTTAAAATAGACGCTTAAAATAGCTTAAAACGGCTTATTTTGGATGTGGGCGGAAAGCCTTATTTTATAAGGCTTTCAAGAAGGTATTTTCCCACATGTTTTACACATTTAACCCGTTTATGATGTAAATATTGTTAGTGATGGGCGTATTGCAATAAGCCTCTTGTCATTCCCGCTCCTTTTATGCTTGTCCCGTGAAAACTTATTTCACTTGGATCATTTCCGAGAAAGCGGGAACTCATCCCTCTGTCATTGCGAGCTTGCTGAAGGCAAGCGTGGCAATCTCTATTTCCAAACTAATATCTAAAAACCAATAACGAAAAACCAGAAACCTTTTCTTTTAAAAAGAAGGATTTTTTACATCTTTTGTCGTATTAATATTAAGGTGAAGGAAAATTGAAAAAGACTAATTCTTTTAACCGCTGGTGGCGATTCCATAAGATAAATGTATATTCTTGAAGTGTGACAAAGAACCATCCCCTTGACACATACGGGGTAACTGATAAATGTATTAAAAATTAAATATCGTTTTAGGGAGAATTGGGATTGACTTTCAAGACAGTATCTGACCCCAAATCTTCATTAAGCGGTTCATTTCACTTTCCTTATCTAAAATAGGCGAACTTTTTAAGATGGATTATTCAGCAGTTTCCCAGGCTGCTAAAAGACTTGAACAAAAAAGCTAAGTTAATGATGAAATAAAAAGAATATGCAAAGTGATAACGGCCTTAAAAGAAATATGAATGTCAAATGTTGAGATCTGAACCCATTTTATCCTATTTACTCTGATCGTTCAATCTACCAATCTACCAATTTACCAATTAGGAAAGAGTCAAATTTATTTGGTCCAAATTATTTATTATTTTCTTTCCATATCTGTTATTCAAACGTAAGCAGGAATCCATTGTTATAAATAAATTTGACACCAGACGAGAAATATTTTATTATCTACTTAGTTAGTAATGTTAATTAAGAAAGAATATTTAAGAGCAAAACTAATATAAAAGTATAACAAAAAGTATTTTAAGGAGAACCTGCTTTCTATTTAAAAAAAAGAAGGAAAAAAATAAATGGAAATAAGAAATATAAATAACGGTATAGTTTTAAGAACTATTGAGAAAAATGGTCCTATTTCAAGAACAAATGTTGGTAAGATAATAGGTTTAACCCCACCCACCATCTCTGCCATTGTTAAAGATTTAATTGAGAGAGATATCGTCCAGGAAATTGGAAAGGGAGATTCTTCAGGTGGGAAAAAACCAATTATGCTAAAAATAAATTCGAAAGCAGCTTATATGATTGCAGTGGACTTAGGAGGAGAAAATGGAATAAGAGTGGCTTTGATGGATTTATCTTACCATATTATTAAAGAGAAGTGTGGGCCGAATATAGAGTCTTTAAATGGTAAGAAATTTAAGAATGCTTTAAGCGTTATATTGACAGATTTTATAAGAGAGATAGATATTCCCAGCGAAAAGATATTGAGTATATGTATTGGCGTACCAGGAATTGTAGATTTTAAATCAAAAAAAATAATTGCTGCTCCCTGTTTAAACTGGGAAATATCCTTGGAGGATTTAAACTTAAGAGAAATTGGAATATCAATTACTATTGAGAACGATGTCAACCTCATGGCTTTAGGTGAGAAAACTAAAGGGATAGCCCAAAAAATTAACAATTTTGTCTTTGTGGGAGAAAGGACTGGAATAGGTGCCGGCATTATAATTAACAGGAAACTTTATAAAGGAGCTAATAACGCTGCCGGTGAAGTAGGATATTTATTGATTGATCCTAAATATGCTCCTAAAAGCACCAGAGATCATGGTTGTTTGGAAAAATTAGCCAGCTATAAAGTTATTGTAGAGAAAGCCAGAGAAAAGATAGGCAAAAACATCAGAATTATGGATGTCTATAAATCAGCTGCCGAGGGCGATAGTGTTGCTATGGAAATTGTCAAAGAAGCATTAAAATATCTTGCTTACGGTATTGGAAATATATCCTGTGTGCTTGATCCGGAATTAGTAATAATCGGAGGGGGAATTTCAATTTTACCAGCAAGATTTTTAGAAGAAATGAAGACGAATATCAGCAAAATAATCCCTTTTGTTCCTAAGATGGAATTTTCTAAATTAGGAGAAGATGGAGTTTTAATTGGAGCAGCAGTCATGGTGCTCGAGCCTTTAAAAAAGAAAGGATTAATACTTATTAATAAATAAAAAAAGAAATAGTTTATCATTTTAAAACAGCAATTCTAACATAGTGAATTCAAGCGAACCAAGGAATAAATTAAAAAAGGTGGTGAAGCGTATAAAAAATAAATATTATTTACTTTAAAAACATTGCTGATCTAATAAAATTTTAAGGAGGATTTTTAAAATGAAAAAGTATTTTAAATTATTCGTTTTGGTAGTGTTAATGATAGGTTTAGTTTTAACAAGTTTTTCTGTTTCGTTTGCTCAAAAGAAATATGAAGTAGCAGTATTACTACCGGGAACTGTAGAGTTCTTTAGCGTTATGCGCAGAGGAATTGACAAAGCAGCCGAAGAGTATGATTTAGATATCATTTATGCAGATGCCGAATGGGATGCCGGGAAGCAGTTTTCTCAGGTGGAAAATTTTATTGTAAAAAAAGTGGATGCAATTATGCTTTGTGCTGCAGATAATATGGCATTACTACCAGTAGTAAAGCTTTGTAATGATGCCAACATTCCCTTAATTAGTTTTACCAATTCTTTAGGTACAGACCCTGAAGGGAAATATGCGGGAGTTGTATCTTTTGTCGGAAGGTCTGAAATTGGTGCTGGAATTATTCAGGGAGAAATGGCGGAGTTGCTATTGGGAGATAAAGAGGCCAGTATTGTACTCATTGAGGGTAACCCGGGAACTGCTCCTCAGAGAATGCGTGAAGAGGGATTTTTGAAAGTTGCAGCTAAACATCCAAATTGGACTATTGTGGAGAAGAGACCTATAGAGGGTTGGACTAAAGTAGGCGCACTTGCTTTCATGGAAGCATTTCTGCAAAGCGGTAGAAAAGTTGATTTAGTAAGCTGTCAGTGGTGGAGTGGAGCTATTGCAGCAGCTATGGCCTTAGAAGAGGCAGGCGTAACCGGAGTGTATGTTACCGGTCTGGAGTATGCCAAAGAATTAGTACCTTATATAGAAGAAGGAAAAGTTACTGCCAGTACATATTTTTCTGTTGTTGAAGAAGGTTATAAAGCAGCTGAGACTACTGCTAAATATTTGAAAGGCGAAAAGGTGCCACTATTTGTAGAGATTAAGCATATAATTGTAACTAAAGATAATGTAGATAAGTTTATTCCTGAGATGTAAAGGTATAGTTTTAAGATAAACTACAAATAATATTCTTAATTAAGAGGGGGCAATGCTTAAATAATTTAAGTTAAATAAATGAAGCAAAAATGGATTGGTACACAGATTGTTTTAAATAATATCACAAACAATTCTTTACACAAAAATGATAATTTAAAAAAGAAGCTAGCAACAGCTAAAGAAGCTCTTGACTTAGATGCTTTAATGATATGGTCAGATATCAATAAAAAAGATTTTTATTTGGTTAGAAAGATTTGCACGGATTTTAAAATCAAGACTTATCTCTGGTATCCTATTTTGGCTGATATTCCCGGTTTTAAAGTAAGATGGGAGCAGTCAGCAGAAACATTTGACGGTTTACATGGTTATGGGAAAAATGGTCGTTGGGATAAATTGGGAGAGGGACCTGAGGATTTTTTATTCCTTTGCCCTAACGATGAAGAGCATATAAGACGAATATTTGACCAATATCAGAGTAAAATAGTAGAAAGTGGTTTCGATGGGGTCTTTTTAGACCGAATTCGTTTTCCTTCTCCCTCCAACGGTTTTGAGCTTCTTTTTTCTTGTTTTTGTAAGTTTTGTCTGGAAAAATTTTATACTAAATATAGTGAGGATTTAGAAAACTATCGGTACCAGGTAAAAGCCGTTTTTGAAAAATTTAAAACGATTGATATAAATTATTTGCGAACTTGCCAATCGCTTTCCGATATGATTATTCAAGGCAATTTAGAAAAATTTTATGATTTCCGTAAACAAAATATTTATCAAGTGGTAAAAATCTTTGCTGATAAGGCAAAACAGATGGGTAAACTTGTAGGAGTTGATTTATTTGCCCCCTCTTTGGCTCCTTTAGTGTCTCAAGATTACCGGTTATTAGCAAAGACCTGTGACTGGATAAAGCCGATGATATATTGTCATACCTCAGGTCCGGCAGGTCTCCCTCTGGAATTATATTGTTTTATGAGAGCTATTTTGAATATAAATCCGGCCTTGGATGAAGGCCGGTTCACCCGGGAAATAAGTCGAATAATCGGGGTGGACTTACCAAACCAGCTTAATGATCTATTAAAAGATGGTGTTTCTGAAAATATTATTTACAGTGAAATGCAAAGAATAAAGGAACTTGATTTAACGGAAAGTGTAAACATATATGTAGGATTAGAGGCAGCGCAAATACCCGGATTATGCAATATTACCGAAAAAATCTTAAAAAAATATTTAGAATCCGTGGCAGAGGCGGATGCTAAAGGTATGGTTTTATCCTGGGATTTATTGAAAATACCCGATGAAAATTTAAAAATTGTAGGTGATTTCTTATCGAAGCAGCAATAAATCAAGAAAAAGAAAAAGTAATATTAGAAGTTAGAAAATTAAATAAATCTTTTCCCGGAGTAAAGGCTCTGGATAATATAGATCTGGAAATCTACAAAGACGAGGTTCATGCTTTGGTGGGAGAAAATGGTGCCGGTAAATCGACCCTGATTAAAGTGCTGGTAGGTGCCTATAAAAGAAATTCGGGAGAAATCTATTTTAATCACCAAAAAGCAGAGTTTGATTCTCCCGCACAGGCGTTTCAAAACGGAATCAACGTCATCTATCAAGAAAATAGTTTAATTCCTCAATTGACCGTTATTCAGAATATATTTCTGGGAACAGAGTATTTTACCCCATTCGGTCTAATTGATGAAAAAAAGATCTACCAGGAATATCTTTATATTTCGAAGAAACTTGGCTTTGAACTCCCTCCCCATGAAGAAGCAAGAAATCTGGGGGTGGCAGAGCAAAAATTGGTAGAGATCCTGAAAGCTCTAATCCATAAAACCAAATTTATCATTATGGATGAACCTACCGCTTCTTTATCAAAAAATGAAATAGAGCATCTTTTCCGCATCATTTCTGAGCTCAAATCAAATCATATCAGCATCCTCTATATTACCCATATTTTAGGAGAAGTATTCAGGATTGCAGATCGAATTACCGTGTTAAGGGATGGGAAAAAAATTAAAACCGTTTTTACCAAAGAGGTGAATCGGGATGAAGTGATTACCATGATGGTAGGTGAGAGTTTAAAAAATGCCTACACCTCTCCACCCACTACTAGGGGGAAAAAGAGCCAACAGCCAATTTTAAAGGTAGAAAATCTGCAGAGAAAACCAAGAGTAAATGGCGTGTCATTCGAAGCTTATCCCGGTGAAGTTTTGGGTATTACCGGTCTTATGGGAGCAGGAAAGACCGAGCTGTCACGGCTTATTTTTGGTGCGGATAAGCTGGGAGGCGGTCAAATTTTAGTCAATGATAAGCCTGTCAGATTTCATTCACCTTTAGATGCAGTGAACCAGGGCATCTCTCTTGTTCCCGAAGATAGAAAAAAAGATGCACTCGTTCTTATGCTGGAATTGTACAAAAATATTACACTTCCCACCCTTGCCCAATTTGTAAATAAAGGGGTCATTTCATCCGGAAAAGAGTTTGATACAACCAGGCAGTACATCAAGAAATTAGATATCAAGACTTCGGGTGTAAATCAGGTGGTAAAGTATTTAAGCGGAGGGAACCAGCAAAAGGTGGCTATCTCTAAATGGCTGCAAACCGAACCGAAAGTTTTAATCCTGGATGAACCGACTCGAGGAATTGATGTAAACGCCAAAGTGGAAATATATAACATTGTAGGTAAATTGGCTGAATCCGGCGTTTGTGTTATTTTTGTTTCTTCCGAAGTTTCGGAAGTGGTGAAAGTCTCGGATAGGATTTTAGTTTTAAGCCGTGGAAAAATATCCGGTGAATTTAAACAGGGCGTTAGTCAGGAAGAAATTATGAGAATTATATTACAAGCAGATAAATAAGCGCTAAAATTTGAAAATAAAATATCTTATTAAAAATAACTATTTTATTAAACAAGGAAGGGAATATGAATAAAAAGATAAATTTTAATGCACAAGTGTATTCAATAAAGAAAAACGGAATCTTATTTATATTTATTCTATTGTGTGTTTTCTTGTCAATTATTACTCCCGGTTTCCTGTCCTGGGCTAATATTCTCAATATCCTCAGGCAAAGTTCTATTATCGGGGTTATGGCCATAGGAACAACCTTTGTTATTATCGGAGCAGGTTTTGATATCTCCGTTGGCTCATTACTTGCCCTGACTGCAGCCATGTGTGTCGGTCTGCAAAACTATATGCACTGGAGTCTTGCTATATTGTTAGTTCTGATGGTAGGTGCACTGGTCGGTCTGTTAAACGGTTTTTTAGCAGCAAAAATCCATATCCCCGCTATTATTGCAACCTTGGGAACCATGACCATTGTAAGAGGTTTGGTATATTTATATACCGGCGGGTATCCTTTATATGTGGAGGCACCGGACTTTGCTTTTATAGGAAATGGGTATCTGGGACCAATACCTTTTCCGGTTGTCATCCTGGTCATTATGGTCGCTTTATGGCAATTTATTTTAGTAAGAACCAGATTTGGGAGGTATGCCTGTGCCCTTGGCGGGAACAAAGAAGCAGTGAGGCTCTCAGGGGTAAAAGTAGATTACTATCATATCCTTACCTTTGTTGTCGGTGGCTTAATGGCAGCAATGGCCGGAATTATTTATGCTGCCCGGTTATTATCAGTTACCCCTCTGGCAGGACAGGGTTATGAGCTGGATGCGATTGCTGCAACGGTTATCGGCGGAACCAGTGTATCCGGCGGAGAAGGGTCGGTAGTGAGAACTTTAGTCGGTGTCCTGCTCTTAAACATTATTGCCAATGTATTTAATCTTCTTGGCATACATATTTATGTTCAGTATGTCATTAAAGGAGCCATTATTCTCTCGGCGGTGGGCTTTGATACCTATTCTAAATTCCGGGAATAGTTTTATAAAGAATATCGGTGGAACAAAAGCTATTTGAAGTGAAAACAAAACTCGAGATGAGTGCAACAAAATTTAAATCTTTTGTGGGAGCGGTTTATGAATGGGAATGCGATTATAGGGCAATTTGGCGGACCTACCTCGGTGATTAATTCAAGTCTTTGTGGTCTTATTCAAGAAGGTCTTAAATCAAAAAAAATCAAAAACATTCTTGGCATGAGGGTTGGAATTATAGGATTGATGAAAGATGAGGTCATTGATTTGGGAAAAGAAGACCATCGAGTCATTAATGCATTGCGGCAAACGCCTTCATCTGCCTTAGGCTCATGCAGATATATCTTAAAACAGGAAGAATTTCCTCTTATCTTGAGGCAACTTAAAAAATACAACATCCGTTATTTTTTTCTTATTGGCGGCAATGGTTCAATGGCAACTATTCGACAGATAGAGGAATATTGTAAAAAAAATAATTATCAACTAAGCGGAATTGGAATTCCCAAGACCGTAGACAATGACCTTTGCGGGACTGACCATGCTCCGGGCTTTGCCTCTGCAGCGAGATATGTGTGCCTTTCAGTTCAACAAGCAGGCAGACTTGCCCGAGATATGCAAAGCGTGGATAAGTATGTTATTTTACAAACTGTAGGCAGAGATACGGGATGGCTGGCAGCATCAGCGGCACTGGCTAAAAAAAATGAATCCGATGCTCCCCATCTTATTTATATACCGGAAAGGCCTTTATCCAGAAAAAGATTTATATCAGACATAAAGGAATGTATCAAAAAATATGGTTGGGTTTCCATTGTCTGTGGCGAAGGTATCCTCTGGGAAGATAAAAGTTTTGTAGCCAGCCTTCGGGCACAGGATGGTTTTTTCGATATTGAATTTGGTGCAATGGGTGGAGGGAGTGCAGCACTTAATTTACATAAGCTGATTCATCAGGAAACGAATTATAGGGGGGAATTCCAAATAACCGAGTCTCTATCTATGTGTGCAATAGACAGGGCGAGTAAGGTTGACTTGGAAGAAGCCTATGCTTGTGGAGTTAAAGCCATAAAATTAGCCGAAGAAGGTGCTTCGGGGATGATGGTTTCAATCCATCGGGTTAGTTCCTCTCCTTACAAAATTGAATTAAGCACTGTTTCTCTTGATAAGGTGGCGGTAAAGATAAAACCGATGGATGATAAATACATAAATGCTCAAGGAAATTTTGTGACTGATGAATATATCAAATACATCAAACCACTTGTTGGTAAACTCCCCAACTATAGTGAATTAAATTTTATAAAATATCAATAATCGTTACTTAGCCATAGGAGATTAGAGATGAATTTACAGGATAATAAATATAATAAATTTTTTTTAATCAGAGAAATGCTGGAGACGGGTGAAATAGTCAAGCATCTTGATATTAAAAAAATATTATCTTATGAGAAAGAAGTAAAAAAAGAAAGAATATTTTTTACCGGTGAGGGGTCATCCCGTATTTTTCCGGCAAAAAAGATTATGTATGAAGCCCAAAAAAAAGGTTATAAAGAAGATTTTTATACCGATTGTGCCACTCAAGCACTTGAATATAATCTTTTAGATAGTACAGTATTTGTAGCCTCTAATTCAGGAAAAACAAAAGAAGATTTAGAATTAATTCGAAAATTAAAAAGACAAAATCATGATAATATTATTAGTATCGTAGCGAATGCCGGGACTCCTATCATGAATGAAGCCCATGTTTCATATCTGTTAACCTGTGGCAAAGAGAATGCAGTTCCTGCCACAAAATCAGTGGTAGAACAGGCACTTTTTTACGATTTATTATTTAGGAAATTGAATAATACGGACCTGCCCGATTTTAATAAGCTGGGGAATTTGATCATTCAAGTTTTACAGATGCATATTCCGGATGAGATTACAGAAACTTTAATGAACTCGAAAATTATTTACTTTGCGGGTAGAAATAATGGCGTGGCAGAGGAATTAGCCCTTAAAGCAAACGAAATAGCCCGCAAGAAATCGGATTATTTAGAAGGCACCTATGTTTTTCACGGTATAGAAGAAGTGATGAATACAGATGAAGTGGTTGTCATTGTTGATCCATTTAAAGATGAAGAGGAAAAATATAAAAATGTACTTATTGAAGGAATAGGATTAAAAGTAGTGGCAATTTCTACCAGAAAAACCATATTCCCCACTATTATCATTCCGGAATATGGTGATTTTACCAATTACCTTGAAATTGCCGCAGGTTGGAATCTTCTGGTAGAAATCGGAATAAATATGGGTATTGACATGGATAAAACAATGCGAGCCCGAAAAGTAGGACATAAAATTTAACTCCTCTCCTTTGCTCACCAGTCTCTTCAAGACCATCAAACAATTTAATGAGCAGGGCATAACTATTATGATTTTGAAATAGCATGTACTTGCATTTTTTATTTCTTACTGAATAAAAAATTATCTGTTCCCATTAAGAGTTCAAAGAAGGTGCGGCAATCTCTATCTGAAAACTTTTTATCTAAAAAAGAAGGACTTTTAAAATTTAGGTAAAAGGGGGACATCTTCTTTTATACGCTCGAATTTAATGCTTTATAAAAAGAAAAGTGTGTCCCCCTTTTACCTATAAAATAAAACTTTCCTTAAAAAGAAGGATTTCTAGAATAAGTGTAGTATTTATAATATATAAACTTAATATTGTAACCTGTATGAAGGTAACAGGAGAGGCCTTTTCTTTTATACAAAAAGAGAAAAAGAGCCGAAGAGGCAAGATACTAAAGGTATCCAAACTTTCAGGCAAAAGGACTGTTACCGGACAGAACTCTGGAGAGCTTTATACTAAAAAGCACCGACGGGGCAATTCCTAATTTTTGGGAAAACCCATACAGAGTTTACTAAAAAGAACTATCTCCTAATTTCTTAGGAAGAATCTTTCAGGTAAAAGGACAGAGTAAGAGAGTAATTTAATTATTTTCTTTATCTATCCTTTTTATTTATAATTGTTGAAAATCGCTTTATAAATATAAATCTATACTAAAAAAAACAATGCAACAATAAAAGAAATAGCTTTTTTGTGAACTTGTGAAGCCTGACCCCAAAATACAACTATCTTTTAAAAAAAGAAGGGTTTTTTGAATCTTTTGTCGTATTAATATTTAGGCGTAGAAAAATTGAGAATGACTAATTCTTTTAACTGCTGATGGGGATTTAATAAGGTAAATATATATTCTTAAAATGCGACAAAGAACTATCCCCTTGACACACAATATTTAGAGGAGATTGATAAATGAAAAGTTATATTTTTATCACCGAAGAAGGTACTTCGTATCAGCCAGATAGTATCTCGCCTGAACCAGACATAGATAATTGTCAAGTTATTGCTTTTACTAAAGGAAAAGATGAAGATGAGGCATTTATAAACTTAAAAAAAGAGAATGATTATTTATTAGATACAAATTTTGATGAAATAATTTGTATCGAACTTAAACATGAGGATTATTATCATAATGCCAA